>JAEIGA010007256.1_pt1 | contig 16850 bp, 12 predicted proteins | sample 9270691 | NCBI WGS metagenome assembly JAEIGA01 (sample SAMN17057246, study PRJNA624740) | gut metagenome | biome: biome; isolation source: fecal sample | host: Bos grunniens | place: China: Xizang | collected 2019
TGTCCAGTCACGCCTGTTTCCACTCTTGATGTGGAGTGCTTCGGTGGCATTCCTCGTGCCGACAAGATTCTATGGCTCCGCAGATGGATGCTTGAAAAAGGCTATGACAAGGTGCTCCTGTCATCTTTGGATGAGATTGCATGGCTGCTGAATGTGCGCGGATCGGACATCGATTATAACCCTTTGGTCATTTCATATCTTGTTGTGTCTCAGGATCATGTCCGCTGGTTTGTCAAGAAGCCGGGATTATATGAGGCGGATGATGCGGAGACATGGGACAGCTTTGAGGAACTGGAGGCTGACGGAGTGCAGATATGGTCTTATGACGAGGTGTTCAGCGGCCTGTCGGACGAAGCGGACGGAGAGTTTTCCGGCAACATCTTCGTCGACCCTTCAACATTGAATTCGCATATATATAATTATGTAAGGAAGTCTTTCCCGATTGGCGGAGTTGTCTGCGGCGTGTCCCCTGTGATTCTGCAGAAGGCGGTAAAGACAGATAGCGAGATAGGACATCTGCGTCAGACATTCATTGACGACGGAGTCGCAATGGAAAGATTCCTGCACTGGCTTGAAGGTGAAGTCGCTGCCGGACGGGAAGTGACGGAATGGGAGGCATCGGAAATGCTGACTTCATTGAGGGCAGAGATTCCGGGATACAGAGGCAACAGCTTTGAAAACATTTCCGCATATGGTCCCTCCGCAGCATTGCCTCACTATTGCATCAGTGCGGACCATCCTGTCGTGATAAAGCCTCGCGGACTGTATCTGGTGGATTCAGGCGGACAATATCTCACAGGAACCACGGACATTACACGCACGATTCCTATGGGTGAGTGCTCGTTCCTTGAGAAGGAGGATTATACGCTGGTACTCAAGGGTATGATAGATCTTTCGATGGCGGTGTTCCCTCGTGGCACAGCCGGATGCCAGATCGATGCACTTGCGAGAATGCCGCTCTGGAAGGCGCGCCGTAACTTCGGTCATGGAACGGGTCACGGCGTTGGTTATTATCTGTGTGTGCATGAAGGCCCGCAGTCCATCCGTTATCAGTACAATCCTCAGCCCCTTCTGCCGGGCATGCTGACGTCAAACGAGCCGGCCCTCTATCGCGTAGGTCTGCATGGAGTGCGTCATGAGAATCTTGTCCTTTGTCGTGAGGCAGGCTCTTCGGAGTTTGGAGAATGGCTGGAATTCGAGACCATGACCCTCTGCCATATCGACACGTCGGCTGTGCTTGCTGATCTGCTGGACAATGAGGAAAAGGCATGGCTGAATGCATATAACGAAAGGGTTTATCAGAAGCTTTCTCCATATATTCCGCAGGAGACAGCAGCATGGCTTAGGGAAAAGACCAGGTCAATCTAACATATATACAGGTAAAAGCAGGAATTTAATCAATATGGTAGATAAGTATCAGATTTGGGAAAAGGGACTCATAGAGACTTCAAGTGAAGTTGTAGAGGGTAAGGGCAGGAATGTGATTCCTATGCCGAAGAAACGTTCTGTATGGCTTCGTTATCTTGACAAGTTCAAGGATCCTCTCATCATCATCCTTCTTGTGATATTGGGCCTTTCGTGTGCCGTGACAGGATATGAGTATTATCTTGAGCCTGATCCCCAGCTGTTCTTTGAGCCTTTGGGTGTTGTTCTTGCTATTCTCCTGTCCACCGGTATCGGATTTATTTTTGAAAACAAGGCGGAAAAGGAGTTTGATGTCCTCAATCAGGTCAAGGACGACAGGCCGGTCAAAGTGATCAGAAAGGCATCTGCTGCTTCTGAGCCCAGACTGGTGACTGTGAAAAGGGCTGATGTCGTGCCTGGAGATATCGTAAGACTTGAGCCCGGTGACGAGATTCCTGCGGACGGACGCGTGCTCATGAGCGAAGAACTTCGAGTGGACGAATCGGCTTTTACAGGCGAACCATATGTGATGAAATATGCAGACAAGTCACGTGCTGGTGAGGATATGGCCTATGATGTGGATTTTCTCCTTCGCGGATCCATTGTGCTTGAAGGTTTCTGCCTGTATGAGGTGACAGCAGTCGGACTTGATACAGAAGAAGGAAAGGGAGCGCTCAGAATGCGTGAAACCGAAGAAGTGCAGACCCCTCTCAACAAGCAGCTCGGCGATCTTGGAGACGCCATTACCAAGGTAAGCTATGTCCTGGCCATCCTTATAGTCATCGGCAGACTTCTTTATTACTTTATTGCTGGAGCAGGTGCGGCTGGAGGTGTTGAATGGCTTCATTTCCTTGAGTATCTGCTTGATTCTGTGATGATTGCCGTGACCTTGATTGTTGTGGCAGTGCCGGAGGGACTTCCGATGAGTGTGACCATCAGTCTTGCATTGAGCATGCGCAAGATGCTGAGGGAGAAGAATCTGGTGCGCAAGCTTCATGCATGCGAGACAATGGGTGCGACGACAGTCATCTGCACAGATAAGACGGGTACGCTCACCATGAATCAGATGACAGTACTCGCAAAGGAGTTCAGATGTGATGATGACATCATCATAGCGAATGTAGCTGTAAACTCCACAGCCGACCTTACTGTGCTGGAAGATGGCACTACTCAGTCGATAGGAAATCCGACTGAGTGCGCTCTGCTCAGATGGATCAGAGATGAGTATTCTGCTGATTATAAGGATATCAGAGTGGCTTATGATATTCTTTCGACAGTGCCGTTCAGCACCCAGACCAAGTATATGGAGGTTGTTGCACGCAATAGAAAGACAGGTAATCAGGTCAGACTTGTAAAGGGCGCCCCTGAATATGTGATGAGAATGTGTGCAGACACAATGGCGGAAGCAGATGTAGCAAATGTGCAGAATGTTCTTTCCGGTTATCAGGGAAGAGCTTTGCGAACACTCGCGTTTGCTTACCAAAGGATTGATGAGGACGATGCCCTTCAGTTTGGTGGCATCGTAGGCATTGCAGATCCTGTGAGACCGGGAGTGAAGGAGGCGATTGAGACCTGTCGCGTGCGTGCCGGTGTGCGTGTCATTGTCGTGACCGGAGACGTGGCTGCGACAGCAGAGCAGATCGGTATGGAGATCGGACTTTTTGACGACGGTGAGAAGCCGTTCTCAATGTCCGGACAGGAGTTCGCGGCAATGTCTGATGAGCAGGCCAAGGAGGCGATCAAGACGCTTAGAATCCTGTCCCGTGCCCGCCCTGAGGATAAGTCCCGTCTTGTGGGATTGCTTCAGGAAAACGGTGAGGTTGTGGCTGTTACGGGAGACGGAACCAACGATGCCCTTGCCCTCAAGAAGGCGCAGGTGGGACTTTCAATGGGAGACGGAACCGCTCGCGCAAAGGAGGTGAGTGACATCACTATTCTTGACAACTCATTTGTCAGCATCAACAAGGCCATCCTTTGGGGACGCTCGCTGTATCTCAACATCAGACGATTCATCCTGTTCCAGATGACGATTAACGTCTGTGCTTGTATTCTGGTGCTTGTCGGAGCATTCCTTGGCGTCGACTCGCCGCTCACCGTGACCCAGATGCTTTGGGTGAACCTTATCATGGACACGTTCGCAGCCATGGCGCTCTCATCGCTCCCGGCAGACCCGAAGGTGTTCGATGACAAGCCGAGGGATCCGAAGAGCCATATCATCGACAGGAAGATGATCAAGAGAATCCTTCTGGGAGGACTGACCTTCTTCGGACTGCTGATTTTCCTGTGGGAGGTGATGCTTCATTGCGACATCACCAGTGTCGGACAGCTGTTCCAGGCCTCTACAATCTCATCAGCATTTGCCGGCAGCGGTGCTGGTGCTGGCATGACTCCATACGAGATGGGCGTCTTCTTCACAACGTTTGTGATGCTTCAGTTCTGGAATATGTTCAATGCCAAGACGTTCCGCTCGGGAGGAACCTTCTTCGGTCACATTTTCTCGAAGACCAGCTTCAGTGCAAGCTTCTATCTGATCGCGTTGGTCATTCTTGTGACCCAGATATTGATTGTCAACTACCTTGGCAACTTCTTTGATGTGGCTCCGCTTGCTTTTGCAGATTGGATCCTCATCATCACAGTCACCTCTCCGGTGCTCCTGCTGCCGGAGCTGGTAAGGGCGTTGAGAAAGGGTTGAAAAAAATAAAAAATTTCTCACGTTTTATTTAAAATATATTTACCTTTGTAAGGAGTAGATTTACATATCTTCTATTATAATATTGAAAACAAAGGTTTTCTGTCACGCGTATTCTGAAAATCGGCAAAATTAACAGGGCAACTACGAGTGATAGGAAACCCGCACCTCATACGGGTGCGGGTCTTCTTATCGTAGTTGCGGGTGTTTGCCGATACCTAGGAATACAATAGGAAGATCCGCACTTTCTGCATTTTAACCGAACTAACTTTAAACTATTAATATTATGTCAGAAAAGACCGTTTACCCAGGTGCGCCTGTCAGCAATGTTGACACTCCGCAGAATCTGAATTCAAATCAGAATTTCCAGCCGATTCACAACGACGGAACAAACTTCCCGGGAGCTTCTCCGCTTCCATCATCAGCAAACAATGCGCCGAACAAACCTATCCTCGGATTTCTGTATTCAGTGTCAAGAGATAGCATGGGTGAATATTGGCCATTGTATCTCGGAGCTAATACAATAGGAAGAGCAAGTGATTCAAGTGTCTGCCTTGCAGAAGCATCCGTTTCAAACAAGCATGCGACTCTCGTCATCAGACAGATGCAGAACAAGGGTGAAGATGCAGGTCTTTTCGTTTTTATTCAGGACACAGGTTCTATGTGCGGAACACTCGTCAATGGCGTGACTCTTGACTTCAATCCTAGAGAATGTAAAAATGGAGACATCATCACAGTTGGTGAGAATTATGAGCTCTATTTTATTCTCGTTCAGCCTAAGGCTCTGGGCCTTGCTCCAAAGCCAGACTTCAAGTCGTCTGCTAAGGAAACATCTCCATCACCTGTACCTCCGGTAAATATCTATTCCGGCAATGTCAACAAGGGTACTCTTGCCGGTGACGGAGCGTCGTCTTTAGAAGGAAAGATGGCGACAATCTACAGACCTCAGAAGTAAATTGAAAGCTTGCTATGGCGTCTTCGATCTGGTGGCGGGCCGACGATCCAAACATATATCTTAATGTTGGGAACCGATGGTACAGATACCTGTCTACCTCCTCACCGGTAGGTGAAGGTGCAATGGGTATCGTATATCTTGGCTTCGACTGTCTGACGAATGAAAAGGTGGCAATAAAGATGCTCCGCCAGGAGTTCTGGCATGACAGCCAGATCCGCAATCGTCTGAAACTGGAAGCATCCCTTATAATAAATCATCCAAACATCATACGCATGATTGGATTTTGTGAGGATGAGACAGGTAGGGGACCACTGTATGTTCTCAGTGAATATGTTACCGGAGTGACATTCAAGGAGCATGTCGAGCAGCTGTCCTATATGGAATCCGACAGGAAGCAGAAGTTTGCCAAGATTGCGGCCGAGTTCATGCCTGTCATGGATGCTGTGGAACATCTGCATTCTATGGGAGTGATCCACAGGGACATAAAACCATCAAATCTCATGTTTCAGGATGGATATATGCTGAAACTTATGGATTTGGGAATAGCTAAGGCGGATCATTTCTTTGATGCCCATCTTAAAGGCTTCATCGGGACGACTCCGTATGCTGCTCCAGAGCAGGTGGTCAGCGACGATGTGGAGGCCAGAGTCGACAACAGGACGGATATCTATGCATTGGGCGTCACGTTGTCATATCTCTTGGTCGGACATTTTCCTGTCAGCTCAGCCGATAAGATTCCGTCAGGTCTTGAAAACATCATAGTGAAAGCGACTGCACACAGTCCTGAGGCCAGATATCAGCATGCGTATGAGATGCGGAATGCCATCTGCGCATACCTTGATAACAGGAGTGCCCGGGCGAAATCTCCGTTGACAGCTGTTATAGTAATCTCTTTGATAGCTTTGCTGGCTGGCTTGATTTTATTTTTTGTCACACAGAACTTATAACTAAGAAGATTTATGTCTGAAAGAACTGAATCTTTGATTCAATGTCACATCCATTCACTTATCGGCGGACGTTCCGAGAACCAGGACTCTGCAGGTATTGTAGACTCTGCTGTCGGAACAGTTGTCGTGGTATGTGATGGTATGGGTGCATTGAATGGTGGCAGTGTCGCATCCTCATTAGCGGTGAAAACCATCATTGAGGAAGTCTCGTCTGCCCAAAAGGGCGACTCCCCTTCCGAGGTCCTGCGCAATGCCATCATATGCGCCAATAACGCCATCCTTGATATGGCGGAAAACGATCCGGAACTGACTGGAATGGGAACCACTGTCACGGCTGCCATCATCAATGATCAATGTGCCACCGTGACATATCTTGGAGACAGCAGGATATATCAGTTGCGCGGTAATAAAAAGGTTTTCCGAACATTCGACCACTCTGTTGTGTTCCAGTCTGTAGCCATGGGCATCATTACTGAGGAGCAGGCAAGACTATCATCACAGTCGAATATCATCACTAAAGCTCTAGGAATACGAAGAGAAATAGAACTGGAGATATTCGAGCTTCCATATTTGGCAGGAGACAGGTTTGTTTTATGTACAGACGGCTTCTGGGGTGCTATGCCGGAGAAGGATTTCATCAGACTTATTGCGAAAGGAAACGTCTGTGCGACTCTTGAGAAGGCGGCAGCATATATAGACCACATGGGAGCCAGTCATGGCGGTCATCATGACAACCTGACAGCTGCGGTATTTGATGTTAAAAGAGAATCAAAAAAGAAAGTAAAAATGAGTACACGAGTTAAAATCCTGGTGGCGGTACTGACGCTTCTTTTGCTTGCCAGCGCAGGTCTGAATATCTATCAGTGGAAAACCAATGACAAAGTTTCTGAGCCGGCAGATATCCAAAACACCGTAGGTCCTGATGGTGGAGATGTCGAGGATCCTCTTAAGAAAGATTCTGTTGACGAAGAAAATAAAGATAAAGAAGAAGACAAACTGGCACCAGCAGACGGCAACGAAGATGAAGATGGTCATAAAGAAGGCCAAGGTCAGGAATAAAAAGAAAATAACAAAACTTTAATATTATGAAAACAATCTACTCAATTGGTAGAGATCCTGGGTGCGATATTTATCTGTTTGATGAACAGAATCTTATCAGTCGCACTCATGCCATATTGAAAGTTGGTAAAGGTGGAAAGTATTTCATCTTGGATCAGAGTATGAATGGAACTTACATCAATGGTATCAAGATTACCCCTGGTGTGCAGGTTCCTGTCACAAGAAAGGATGTCATCACCTTTGCCCATGTGGCGGATTTGGATTGGGATCAGGTGCCTAAGTCTGGGTCTTCTGCGCTGAAGATATCCATCATCTCTGTGGTGGTTCTTTTGCTTTTAGGTGCAGCAGGATACTGCGGATACGAGTTCATGTATAAGAAGGGACCAACCAATCTAGTCAACCCTCCTCTTCCTAATATTGAAACACCAGTGCAGAAGGATACAGTAGCCAAGGACACAGTAAAGAAAGAAGAGGTCGTTGCTCCTAAACCAAAGAAGAAACCTGTGGCAAAGCCAAAACCTATTGTCAAAGAGGAAGCACCGGTAGAGGTAAAGGATACCACAGAATATCAGCCATTTGTATAATAACTAAAACAAAATAACCATGAGACTTATAGTAATCGGAAGAGATCCGCAGCAGGCATCAATAGTTGTAAACAGCCAGTATATAAGTAATTATCACGCAGAGATCATCCTGCTTGACAACGGAGACATGTTCCTTGTGGACAAGAGTACCAACGGAACATTCCTCAACGGAGTGAAGCTCACTCCAGGAAAAGAGGTTGCTGTCAAGAGAGGCGACAACATCATGTTTGCAGATGTTCCTCTTGACTGGAATCAGATAGATCCAGTAAGAGTTCCAAGAGATGTGAAGGCAATAATGGGCATCGGTTCGCATTATATGAATTCCATTAATGTTCAGGGACCGAAGGTGAGCCGTTTCCATGCTACAATCCGTCAGATGTCTGACAACAAGTGGTATATCTGTGACCATAGTAAGAACGGTACCACTGTCAATAACGTAAGAATTCAGAAGGACAGATTTGTCCAGCTCAAGAAGGGAGATGAAATCGCATGTGCAGGTGTGCCTGTTCAGAATCCTATCCCGTCTGGTGGCGGTTTCTCATTCAAATGGCTGATTCTCGTAGCAGCTGTGGCATGTGTGACTGCTTTGGCATTGTTCATTCCTCGATTCATGAAGTGGTCGCCGGAGAAGATTTCCGAGACCTACAATTCTTCGGTTGCATGGATTGTGACTGCATATCATTTTGAGGCATCGTGTCCAGGTCTTAATCTCCGTGATCAAGGTATTATTGATAAGTTTACACTTGAGCTTAATAAAGCCACTGGAAAGTATGAGCTCGAAAACTATTATTCAGGAGGCTCTATGCTTGCACAGGGAACAGCATTCTTTGTGGGCGAGGATAATCATATAGTTACCAATCGTCATGTAGCGAGACCTTGGGAATATACAGGTACGACTTATGTCGTAAAACAGGCGAAAGATGTAGAAAATATCATTGAGTTAGCAAAGGTTATTTTCAGGGAAGGTCTTCTGGAGGAGGGTTTATCGCGTAACATTCTCGCACACCTGTCGCAAATTGAGGTTAAAGGTGTTATAGATGGTACATTCATAATTCCACACGGATCTGAGTTCGATTCTACAAATAGGATTAATTGCCGTGAGATCATTGTAAGTGAATTCAATGAAGACCTGGCAATATTCAAGGTGAGAAACAATATGCTGCCATCAACTATCACATCAGTGCCGGTTGATAAGATATCAACTGATGACTTGGAGATGGGTAGTGAGGTGTATACTATTGGATTCCCGATGGGACTTGAGCTCCAGAAGTTTGAGACCACTCCACTTCAGGCGTACTTCTCAAGTGGACAGGTGTCTAACATGCATACAATACACGAATTCGGTTTGACAGCTGTGTCTTATAATGGTGCCAGCGGATCACCTGTTTTTGATAATAAAGGCAATGTCGTTGGAATCCTTAACTCAGGAGTTGAGATTTCACAGGGCTTTAATTATGCCATCAAGGGTAAATATCTCGTCAATCTGTTGAACCAGGCTAATATCACAAAATAATTATGAGAAGAGTTATTCTTGCTGCGGCGATTGCTTTTGTTCCGGCAATAGCATCTGCCCAAATAATAGAAGAGGTCCACACCAAGAACGGTTCTGTCTATAGTGGATTTATCTCAGAGCAGCAGCCTGGTACTCATATGTCAGTGTATGCTGAAAATGCATTGATTGTGTTCGACAAGGCAGATGTGCAGAATTCCCGTAAGGACTATTATGACTTCAATCTGCTTCCGGAGCTTTCAAAAGAATTGTTGAGGGACATCTGTGACACTACGTCTCTGTACCTTACTTCTTTTGACTATAAGGGAACACATTACGAAAACCTCTACATCAAAGAGACTAAAGAGACCACGTATTCTACATATTCACTCATTCCAAGGACATATTTCCTTCCTTGGAATGAGGTTGTGAAGACAGCCAAGGTGTCATTGAAAGACAATCCATACGGCATCCGTGAGGTGGTCACATTGAAGAATGGCGAAAGATATGTGGGATCTATCCTTGAGCAGGAAATATCCAAGGGTATCGTCTTTGAGGATCAGAATGGCACCAGGTACACGTTCAGCTCCAATGATGTGCTCAGCGTTCTTGTCGAGAAAATATCTGACAAGCATAATCTGTGGGAGCAGACACCTCTTCTGGACAGGCTCATTACCTCAGACGGAACAATGCTGGAGGGTTTGATCACATCGCGCATCATGGGACAGCATGTCAATCTCCTGATGAAATACAGTGATGAGCCTCAGCAGATCCTTGCAAAGAACATCAAGAAATATCAGAAGACAAGGAACAAGGCATTCAACAAGTATGTTGTGGATACGACTAAGGTCATGCGCCTCAATGATATTGATGCGACTTTGATAACTCTTGAGCAGAACGAAGACGTTTATGTAAGGCAGGATGTTAATGTCAATACATTCAATGTCGGAACTGCGCTTCACCTGGTGACAAAGAATATTCCTCACGGAAAGACTGTCGCTATTTACGAATTTCAGGTCATGAAGAAGGGCAGGGAGAAGAGCTTTGTCATACCGGTTGACGCATTACCTATTTATGAAACGACGTTGACTGCCAAGGATGATCACGAGGTCTGCGATCTCATCATCAGAAAGCCGGGAAAATACTATGTTGCAATCGATGGCTTCAAGACAGGACTGAATGTGGTGTTTGAGCCGTTAAAAGAGGAGTAATAGAAAATGATAGTAAGAGTACAAGGTAATGCCGAGATTCAGAATGAGATATATTATGAGTATGATTCTGAATCGATTCCGCTTGGACAAGGCGGAATGGGAATAGTTTATCAGGGTTATTGCTTCAATGCTTTGAATCCGAACGAATTTGTTCCTGTAGCCATCAAGGCGATTCAGAATCCTACCAAGAATCTTGTCGACAGGGCGATGAGGGAGGCTTCAATCCAGATAGACCATCCGAACTTGTTGAGGATGTATGGCTTCATCCCTAATATGGAATTTGATGAATTCTCTCAGTCCTATAAGCCTAAGTATTATCTTGTAATGGAGAGAATCGTCGGTGTGAGTCTTGAGAACCTCATGAAGGGAGTCCTCATTGACAAGAGCGGGGCATATGTGGATTTCGCAAAGGAATTATACGACCAGTATGTCAACGACAGAGTAGCCTTTGTGAAGAGGATTACTGTCGAGGTCTGCCAGGGTCTGAATGCATTGCACGCCGCCGGCTATGTCCACAGGGATGTGGATCCAAGCAATATCATGGTGACTCATGACCGCAAGATCAAGCTGATTGATTTTGGCGTCTCTAAAACTATCCAGGCATACAATGGTCCAAAGCTCACTCAGGTGGGCGCGATCATCGGAAAGCCAAGCTATGCCGCTCCTGAGATGGTCACAGGCGATATTACAAATCACAACTGCACCACTGATGTATACTCATTAGGTATCATGATTTATGAGATGTACACCGGAGTGCTTCCGTTCCAGGGTGATGAGGCTCAGATAATGCATGCCCAGATACATCAGGCGTTGCCAGTCACAAATATCAATGACGCAGTGATCCGTGCTGTGGTCGCTAAGGCTACTGCCAAAAGTCAGACAGACCGCTACACCAACACACTTTCGCTGATGGAGGCTATTTTGGTGGAAGCTGATGAGAAGCATGGCGGGCACGAGAAGGCGGAACATCAGAAGAAGAAGGATAAGCCGTCTTCAAACAATTCCACAGGCGCGTTTGCAGTGATTCTGGGTTGTATTTTAGGTCTCTCGATAGGTGTCGGTATCTATCTATTAGCCAACATGTAATGAGAAAATTAGCGATTATACTTGTGCTGGCGGTGATTGCGCCGGTGCTTCATGCTCAGAAACCGTCCAATGCTCAGGCAAGAAAGATGAATCTTCTTGCTATTGAGCTTTTGGACAGGTATGAGCTTTATTCCACTCTCTCAGACAGGACGACAACATATAGGTTTACAAAGATGTTTGAGAATGCAGACACAGAGATTTTGTGCGATCTGCATAACAGTTCAAAGTATTATTATAAACAGATACCGTTGAGTCAATATAAGGCATTGGTGGCCGACTCAGGTTGCGAGAGTATTGATGTGAGAGTGAGTAATGTCAGGAAGAAAGGCAGACCGGAGTTCTCGGACGGAAGGTGGTATTACACAGTGACCTTTGACAAGGAGATCATGTTTCAGGACCATAACGGAGTCCTTTTCCCTCTTGGCCTGGAAGAGGACGGAAGTGATAAGAGGGAGATCTTCAGCATGGAGATGACGATTGTGTTTGATGCAGATCTTCAGGAGGCTCACATTCATTCTCTTCACCTTCAGCCGTCTGTCTCACCCAAGACTCTCGAGAAGGTGCTTGTCCTTCAGGAGTGTGATCAGAAGTACCGCAAATTTGAGCAGGATGTAAAGCATAACGGCCGTCAACTTGTGTATAATTCCTTCGATCATGCTTTTGCTGCCCCGTCGGACAGATTCACTCACTATGATGAAGATGTTGAGGTGGAGCGCATAACGATTATCTCTGAAGATGTTTACGATCTGATCAAGCTCAAGTATGTCACCACCCGCACGCGACTTAAACTGAGAAACGAGATCGCTCCTGTCATGTATTCCATGCAGAACGCTCCGAGCGGTTACAGCAGCAGTTCGTTTGGCTATGCTTTGGGATTTGACCTTGGTGCAACTTTCCAGCTGGGTAAAGGAACAAAGGGCGGATTCTTTGTCGGTGCCGCCCTGTCTCTATCAAGCTTCAGTGCAAAGCTTAAGGATATAGGTGATTATACCTTGACATATTCTGGCGTAGATGGATCGATGGTGGAACGTTCTTATTCAATAGATAAAATTCGCCAGAAAGCACAGTACAAGGACCTTGTTTTCCCGGCTTATTTCAATATTGAGTCGAAAGTGTCCCCTAAATTGGATCTTGTGTTTGATTTAGGTGCTAAAGTCTACCTGAATCTTGCTCGTCAGGTGGGTGATGCTGTTGCAGTAGGCCGTGTGAACGATGTGAAGTTCGCGTCTTCTTACGACACAGATGCAGTAACAAAGGCAAGTCCTATTGATCCTTCTGTCTTCTTCAGTGCCGGAGTAGATTATGTGCTTGTGTCTCGAAAGCTGTATTTTGAGGCAAAGGTCGGATATGAGAGAGGATTCTCAACACATAAGCTTTCTTGCGAGAAGGCAATGTCTTCACAATCTTATCCGGTGGTTTATCATGGCCTCACAGGAGAAGATCTTTTGGTAGGTCCGCTATTGGATGGTGATGACTATGAAATGGGAATTCGAAAAAGTGCTCTTTGGCTGAGCTTGGGATTAAAACTAAAATTCTAAAATAATGAAAAAATATAAATGCATAGATTGCGGAAAAGTATTTGAGGCGATGGATGGAGCAGAAACCTGTCCTCAATGCGGTTCTGATAACATCACTCCCGTGAAGGGAATGTCTCCGGCAGTTAAAGGCTTGTTGCTTGGAATGTTGTGTATACCTGTGGGATTTGGTCTCGCGCTTGGAATCGAGACTTTTTTGGATGAGCCTTCCAGGCCGATTGTGCCGAAGAACAACCAGACCGACCCCCATGAAGACGATCCAATTGTCCCTGAAGATGTGATTTTGGATATTCCTCAAATTGATAAGGTAGGAGATCTGAAGCTGACAAAAGACGGATATTCATTTGAGGTGATTGCTTATACAGCCGAAGGAGCCTCTTTGAAATATGAACTTTATCTTTCCGATGCCAAAGAAGCCTCCTATACTTCATATGATGGAAAATTTGAGAAGGTGGCGCCGACAGAGGACGGAAACTACCAGCTGGTAGTGACTAACGTTAGCGACGGTTCGTACGCAGAGCAATTGCTGCCTGGCTTTGTTCAGCCGGCAGAAAAACCTGTTGATCCTCTCACTAAGGCTGATCTTCAGAAACTCCTGAATAATCCTTCGGCATTCTTTTCAAATGCACTGAAATCAAAGTTTGCAAAAGGATATAAAATGACATTTATAGGTCTTGATCCTGAGGAACCTGCAGTGCCTGACTTTGGCGAGGTTTTGAATGCTTTGGATAATGGCGCTTGGAGCAGAGCTACAATCATGGAGGAGCCTAAGTACGATGAAATGAATAGAATTACATTCTTGAAAATCAAAGTGGAATACTAAATATGAGAAAGCTGATTCTTTTTTGTCTGCTGTTTTTAGGCGTGGCTGCAGCGTCAGCTCAAGAGACTGTCGACAGCGAGATAACCTTCATCTACATCCATCACACGACTGACACTCATGTGCAGGATTTGTGCAAGCGACTGGACTCTGAATTCAAGGATGCCAAGAGGTTCGACAAGCCGACGATCATTTATATGGCGAATGCTGAGAAACCTTATGTCGCGACTGTCGGAATCAATGGAGTTGATCAAAAGGATTTTGATAATATCATTTATGCGCTTCAGGAGAGACGCTATCATCCGGTAGATCCTAGTGCCGATGTTCATAATATCATAGATTTGTTCAACGAAGACGATTTCCTTTTGAGTGATGGACGACCGAAATATGGATCGATGACATGGCGGTTCTATATAGGTCAGGAATTCTGGACATCCGGATATAACGAGCAGATAATTGCAAAGTTGTATTACTGTCTCGATCTGGATCGACTCCCTAATGAGTATCTGCATCTGATGCTTTATTATTCAGGAGAATCCGATTTTGAGTATGATGCTCAGATGCCTTTTGGCAGAAAAGGACTTTGTGACAACTTAATCAAGCTTGAAATGCTTAATTACTAGAATATGAAACGTTTATTTCTGATACTTACAACTCTTATACTTACTTTTCAGGCATGGTGCCAGAATGATCTCTCGATAAGCAAATGTGATGCTTTTCTCCCAAAAGAATTGTTGAAAGAGACAGTTCTGAGAGAATCCGAAATCAATGCCTTTTTGAAGGATCCACACTATGGTCAGAAAGGTAGTTCTACAAGAAAATACTGGGTGGTATACAGCGACAGAGAAAATAATAAGACCTATACCAGGCCAGGCGGAACACAGGTTCATACAACTCTCAGTTGGAATGAGCCTTTGAGAATTGCGAGAATATCCGGTAAATATGCTTTAGTATATTCTGAATCAAATAAGAAGGCGGCATGGCCAAAGGTTTCCAGAGATCACGTAGTGAAGGGATGGGTTCCGATGGACCATCTTCTGCTATGGGATTCTTCCCTTGCTGATGATAAGGGTATCTTATACAAGGCTTTGATATGTCATAATACAGATGCCGGTACATCTAAATCTAAAGGATATAGTTATTTCCATCCAACAGATCAGTCCTATCCTGTAGAGTTAGGCTCAGGACTTGAATTCTACTATATCATGAAGAAAGACAAAGGAGGCAAGGTGTTGCTGGCTGATCAGAACAATATGAACGGCAGTTCCCAGCAGATCCTTATCGGATGGCTGTCTCCTGATTCTTTTATCCCTTGGAACCAGCGTTCTTGTATCGAACCGACATGGGACGAGGAACTTGTAGATTATTTTGTCGCTCATAACGCAGAAGTTCACGTATATGATATGGATGGAGACAAGGCCAGTACGTGGACATATGGAGCTAAATTAGATATTCCTGTAGAGGAACATTATAAATACAGGATGAACCCTACTAATCTTCGCTTTCCTATTCTTGATGGCACGAAGACAAGTGAGCTCTTTTATGAGTGTTCTTCATTTGGCGCACAGGATGTTGTGGTGGAAGAGCGCCGTAAAGAGGAATATGAGAAACTCCAGAATATCAACCTTACTATTGTAATTGACGGCACTCAGTCCATGAAACCATATTTTCCTGCAGTGTACAAGGCAATACAGGATGGATGTGAGTATTTTGATGAGGAGCATTATAAGATCAAGGTCGGAGTAGTCATCTATCGAGACTACAAGGATGGAGACGGAGGCTTGGTGGAGGTGTTCCCTTTCAGCAAACCTGATGACAAGGCTCTTTTTGAGTTCCTGCAGAATGGCGGAAAATATGGAATCCGTAGTGCGGAGCATACATACACAGAGGCTCTCTTCTATGGAATTAACACAGCTTTGGATAAATTGACTGTACTTCCGGGTGAGTCTAATGTAATGCTTGTGGTGGGAGACTGTGGAAATGCTGTAAACGACACAAAGGCTCCTACTCAAAAAGAGCTTGAAAAGAAACTCTTTGATAAGCAGGTCAATCTCCTCAGCTTTCAGGTGAGCCAGAAAGAGCACGATGCTTGGGGACTCTTCAATAAGCAGCTCCCTACAATGAACAAGAACCTCCTTCAGGCAAAATATGATGCCCTGCTTCCGGGTACAAAGGTTATCAGTAAGAGAAGATACAATGGATATTTGTTCATGAACTCAGAACGAAACAGCAGCGGATTTGAGTCTGAGCTTTATTTTGGAGAAGCTAAATATGCTACTGCTGGAACTGAACTGAAGGCTGAAGAACTGACTGAACTTATGCGTTCTTCATTGGAGAAGTATGCAGACCATGTTCAAAAGCAGATTGACATGGTGGTAAGAGGAGTTCGTACGCCAACTAAAAAGGAAGTCTTGGAATCTACAGGATACAAACAGAATCTTGCCTGGTTGGAGAAAAAGGGCCTTGTGTCTTCAACCGATCTTCTTGCTTTCCGTGGCACGACGCCAAGATATTATAAGAGCGATGAGGCGTATCCGTTCTATAAGGAGATCCTTTTCATCACCTCTGAAGAGTTTGAAGAGTTGCTGACAAAACTTGCACCTGTCTATAAGGTTGCGCTGGCTACAAACTCAGATGAGCGAAGGCCATATATTGAGGCAATACAAGCACTGCTGAAGAGCTTTGTTCCGGATTTTACTTATGCAGACATGAACAAGGAAGGATATAACGATATCATGAGGATGATCAGCGGACTGAATGCGTCGTCTGAATCAATGGATGGTGATTATTCGTTGTATGAGGTGGCAGAGGTGATACCACACCGTACGTTTAGAAGGCTGGTGACTGATTTCTCAACTAAGTATAAGGCTCTTGAAACTTTAAAGAACAGGGGTTATAAATTTGTCAAGGATTTTAATGGTGCCAAATACTATTGGATTCCTATTGAATATCTGCCATAATGGAAAAACTTTTCGAAATAAGTAATCTTAAATGCTCTTACGACAGGCACTATCGTGAGGGCATTTCCAAGGTTGTTCTAAAGATACAGGATCTTGTCATCCCTAAGGGAA
>JAEIGA010007257.1_pt1 | contig 16848 bp, 10 predicted proteins | sample 9270691 | NCBI WGS metagenome assembly JAEIGA01 (sample SAMN17057246, study PRJNA624740) | gut metagenome | biome: biome; isolation source: fecal sample | host: Bos grunniens | place: China: Xizang | collected 2019
CTCCCGTTTTTACATCGGGTGAATTTGCTAATGTTGATGGTAACCTCCTAAAGGGTACTGCTGTAGCAACGCCTATTGAAGAAGAAGCTTATGTTCTTGCAAAGGTAGACGGCGAAGTTGGTTTCTACAAGGCACAGAAGAATCAAAATGAAGGCACTGCATGGTTGAATAACGGCTTCAAGGCGTACCTCCCCGCAAGTGCAGTTCCCGAAGCAGTACAGGGTGCAAGTGGATTTAAGTTCCGCTTTGAAACTACAGGTGTTGAAAGCGTGAAGGTGGTAGAGGGCAAGAAGGTTATCTTTGATCTCTCTGGCCGTAAGGTAAATGATATGACTGCTCCCGGTATTTACATCGTAAATGGTAAGAAGGTTTTGGTAAAGTAACTTAATACATAAATATGAAAAGGAGAAGGGTGTATGTCCTTCTCCTTTTTTTGTTTTAAAATGATATAGTGATTGCTCCCAAGTGCATTTTAGACGCTGAGGGCGTCGTAAAAATTACTTAACCCTACCTTTTGGTTCAACCATTAGATTATTACTTAAGATTTCGTGGGTGTGTAGTGAGAAAGTGGGGGTGGCGCTGTAGAGGCATTCGTCCGCGCTTTTTCGTTGATGCTTTGTGTATAAAATAGTTCGGCGAATAAATTAATTTATTCGCCGAACTATTTTATTTTTCTCCCATACTATTTAAACGGTTTGCGGAACCCGCATCCTTCTTTCCATCGTGAACAGCCGTAGGCGGTGTTTCCCTTTATCACCTTGCCTTCTCCACAGACGGGGCAGACGGAGCCTTCGCGAATAATTTTGCGCTTTTTCTCCGCTGGCTGTTGTGCGCTTCGCTCCTGCTGTTCCTTTTTCTCTGCTTTCGCTTTGAGGTGTGCAAGGGCGTCGGGGGCGGGTGTCACTATGGCGGTGAGGCGGTTGGTATTGTCGGAGAGTACTTGGCGAACGATATCTGTCACCATCACCTTGAGTTCGTTTACAAACTGTTGGGGGTTGTATTCTTGGCGTTCTATCTCGCGCAACTTCTTTTCCCAGCGCCCTGTGAGTTCTGCGCTCTTTAGAAGTTCTTCCTTGATGAGTCCAATCAGTTGCACCCCGCGTTCTGTAGCGAAGATGGACTTGCGTTGGAGGCGGATGTACTCGCGCGAGAAGAGTGTTTTGATGATGGCTGCTCGGGTGGAGGGTCGGCCGATGCCGTTCTCCTTCATTGCTTCACGGAGTTCCACATCGTCTACCAGTTTTCCCGCTGTTTCCATAGCGCGAAGGAGCGTGGCTTCCGTGTAGGGCTTGGGGGGCTGTGTTTGCTTCTGTGCCAAGTCGGGGAAGTGGGGCCCGTGTTCACCCTTTGTGAAGACGGGGAGTGTGCGTTCCTCATCGGTTGTCTCGTCTTGTGACTTCTCGCTGCCCTTGTCCTTGTCGGCGGCATAGATAGTGCGCCAACCAGGCTCTACAATCACCTTTCCTGTAACCTTAAAGGGCACCTCGGCGGCTTCTCCAAGCACGGTGGTGGTTTGGAATTTGCAATCCGGATGGAAAACGCTGATGAAGCGCAGGGCTACGAGATTATAGACATTGCGCTCGGTGTCGGTCATCGTTCGGGGGGCTTCGCCAGTAGGGATAATGGCGTGGTGGTCGGTGATTTTGCTGTTGTCAAAAACCTTCTTCGACTTCTTAAGCGCCGCTCCGCGCAGTGGGTCAAGTTGCTCTTTGTAATAGGCATAGATGCCGTTCATGATTTGCCCACACTTGGGGTAGACATCATCGGGCAAGAAGCGCGTATCTACACGGGGGTAGGTGGTGAGCTTCTTTTCGTAGAGGCTCTGAATAAGTTGGAGCGTGAGGTCTGAAGAATAGCCAAATTTCTTGTTGCAGTCTACCTGCAGGGAGGTGAGGTCGTAGAGGTGTGGCGGAGCTTCCGTGCCGTTTTTCTTGGTTACGGAGGTTACGAAAAACTCTGCGTCGCGAATCTTTTCAAGTGCCTCGCGCCCCTCTTCTTCCGTGGCAAAACCACGACGGGCAGCCGTGTTGGTGCTCGTAGCTCCCTGTTTCGCAGCTTCTGCCGCCTCGGCAGCCTCCTCTTCTTCCGTCTGAAGCACGGCGGTAAAGGTCGTATCGCGATAATTCGTAGTCAGCACCCAATAGGGTTCGGGCTTGAAATTCTCAATCTCCTCCTGGCGCTTCACGATGAGTGCGAGGGTAGGAGTTTGCACACGCCCAATGGAAAGCACGGGCTGCCCTTTCGCGCGATTTGACAGGTATTTCATCGTGTACAGGCGGGTGGCATTCATTCCCAAAAGCCAGTCGCCAATGGCGCGGCAGAGGCCTGCTTCATAAAGCGACTTGTATTCTTCCGCCTCCTTGAGATTTGCAAATCCGTCCTTGATAGCTTCGTCGGTCATGGATGAAATCCACAGGCGCTTTACGGGGCATTTTACTCCCGCCTTTTGCATCACCCATCTTTGGATGAGTTCCCCTTCTTGCCCGGCGTCACCACAGTTGATGATGCAGTCGGCTTTGGAAAAAAGGTTAGAAATGGTGGCAAACTGCCGCTCAATGCCTTTGTCGTTCTTGAGGCGAATGCCAAAGCGCTCTGGAACCATTGGGAGGGCGCCAAGTGTCCAGTTTTTCCACATTGGAGTGTAATCCTCTGGGTTCTTGAGTTCGCACAAGTGCCCAAAGGTCCAGGTTACCTGGTACCCGTTGCCCTCATAGTAGCCATCGCGCTGTGCGGTAGCGCCAAGGATGCGGGCGATGTCTTTCGCCACAGAGGGTTTTTCAGCAATGCAAACGGTCATAGTGTGAGGATTTTAGAAGTTTCAAACTGGAAAGTGGGAGTGGAAAAGGCGGTGTCGAGCGCCTTATTGAGTGCAAATTCTTGGGGTGAGCCAGTGGTGAGTGTGCCCTTGTCTAACAACCAAATTTGGTCGCAACACTTTAGAGCGAGTTCGAGGTCGTGGGTGGAGAGTAGGATGGATTTTTGTTCTTCCCGCGCCAACTTGCGCAGCAGTACGAAGATTTCTGTGCGTGAAGGGTAATCCAGGAAAGCTGTGGGTTCGTCCATGAGGATGAAGGGCGTCTCTTGTGCAAGCGCCTTGGCGAGCATCACACGCTGGCGCTCGCCGTCGGAGAGCGAACCAATCCTGCGGTGGCGCAAGTGCTCAAGGCCGGCAAGAGTAATGGCATGCTCAACTTGTTTAAGGTCTGCATCGGTGAGGATTCCCGTCAAATTTGTGTAAGGAAGCCTGCCGAGTTCAACGACCTCCTTTGTCACCAACTGCGGCACCTCTACTTTTTGCGTGAGCACTACGGCAATCTGTCGTGCACGCTCTACTCGCGAATAACTGTCGAGGGGTTTTCCGTTCAAAAGTATTTCTCCTCCAATTGCTCGCTGCACTCCTGTGAGTGTACGCAACAAGGTGCTTTTTCCCGCACCGTTCACGCCGACGAGTGCAGTGAGCGATGCAGGCTGGAGCTGGGCTGAAAGGTTGTGCCCAACTACCTTTTGCGGATAACCTATTGAGATGTTGTGGAGTTTCACAGGGAGTGGTAAATGGAGAGGAGGTAATGGTTGAAGAAGTCCGCCTGGAGTTAGTTTCTCACCACCAAAGCGTCGTTGCCGTACTGCAAATGGTAGCGCAGCATGACATGGGTGCCAGGACCGTCTTTGGGGAATCCCATATTGTTGAGGTCGTAGGTAGTTTCGCAGCGCGAGCAGTGAGCTTCTCCAAGCTCGTTTATGGTGAGTTCGCGCTGAATGAGCGCCTCGTTGTAACAGGTGGGACAGGCAAGGTCGAAAGCTACGGGTTGCATCACACCCGAAAGATCAGGCACATTGGGCGTGCCGATGATAAAGCCATTCAAGTACTGCGGTTTACCATACGCGTCAAGCGCAGTGCGATTGGTCTGCATGCTCTGCCCGTGATTGTTTTCAAAGTGGTAATATTTGGCAGAGAAAGTCACTTTGCAGAATACGCCTGGACTGTTTAACGCCGCATTCAACGGTTGCACCGCACTGACGGGTTGCACACGCAGAAAGGCCGGCACTTGGGCGTATTCCGTGCCGATATCCTCCGTACACGAATGCGTGAGGAGGAGCAATATGAGGGAGATGAAGCGGAGTAAAAGGGAGGGGTTCATAACTTGAGTTTTTGACCGACTACAAAGTTAGCACATATTTTTCTATTATCTCCGTTCGCGCAAAAAATCAAAGACAATAATATAGTTGTTGTCCACGATTAAATGTTATAGTTCAGTGTGCCTCCAATTTATTTAGTTTTCTTTAGCCACTCATGGGCACGAACTTACACGAATCCGTTCGGATGGAAAAACTCCGTATGTCATTAGTGCCCATTCGTGGGATTTGTGGCTAAAAGATAATCGTTGGTGGTTTTCCAAAATACTGTTTTGTGGATAATTCTACTATTATAGCCAAAATCAAAGGGAGTTTGTCAAAACAATTCGGCATATATTTTAAATTAAGTGCCGAAAAAAATAAATTAGGTGCCGAATGTTTTGTGCTTGCTCCGCCCTCGTTTTTCCTCCCTCGGAAGGGCATTAAAAAGCGGGGCTTACCATATGGAGTAAGTCCCGCTCGATTATATCTATCAATCTTATTTTTATTTGTTTACACATTAAGCAAACTGCATTCTGCCTGCTCCACGCGGTCAAATTCGAAGCGCTGGCAGATGCCCTCCATAAGCGCTGCAATCTGCTCGGTGCAGAGGTTGCCAATCGAACCTTCGTGCGTGTGGGCAATGTGCTTGTCGGGCGTGAAACGGCCTGCTTCGATGTCAAGTCCCACCTTCTTATACGCATCGCGGAAGGGCATGCCGTTTGTAGCTAAGCGGTTCACCTCTTCTACGGAGAACATCGCATCGTAACGCGCATCGCTGATGATGTCTTCGTTTACCTTCATGCGGTCTACAATGTAAGTGGTCATTTCAAGGCAGTCAAGGAGTTGGTCGAATGCCGGAAGGAAGACTTCCTTAATCTCCTGAAGGTCGCGGAAGTACCCGCTGGGCAGGTTGTTCTGCATCATCACAATTTGCTGTGGCAGCGCCTGCAGGCGGTTACAGCGTGCGCGGATGAGTTCAAACACATCGGGATTTTTCTTATGCGGCATGATGCTCGAGCCCGTTGTACATTCGTCGGGGAGCTTTACGAAGCCGAAGTTTTGAGAGTTGTAGAGGCACGCATCAAATGCCAGTTTCGCCACCGTACCCGCAATTCCTGCGAGGGCAAATGCCACATTGCGCTCGTTCTTTCCGCGGCCCATTTGGGCGTACACTACATTGTAGTCCATACTGTCGAAACCGAGCAGCTCCGTAGTCATCGTGCGGTTAAGGGGGAACGACGAGCCGTAGCCTGCGGCAGAACCGAGCGGGTTGCGATTCGTCATGCGGTAAGCGGCTTCAAGCAGCAGCATGTCGTCCGTAAGGCTTTCGGCATAAGCACCAAACCAAAGACCGAAACTACTGGGCATCGCCACCTGTAGGTGCGTGTAGCCGGGCATCAACACATGCTTGTAGCGCTCACTCTGAAGTTGCAGCTTGTCAAAGAGCGCACGCACGGCTTCAGCCACCTGGCGCAACTTGTCGCGGGTAAATAGCTTCAAGTCTACCAACACTTGGTCGTTGCGAGAGCGGCCCGCGTGAATCTTCTTACCCATATCGCCAAGGCGGCGGGTGAGCATGAGTTCTACTTGAGAATGCACATCCTCAATACCATCCTCGATGACAAATTCGCCACGCGCTGCCAAGTCATAGATAGCGCGGAGCTCCTTCAAGAGTTGTGGGAGCTCGTCGTCGCCCAAAAGTCCGATGGAATTGAGCATACGGATGTGCGCCATCGAACCCATTACATCGTACTTGGCGAGGTAGAGGTCTAACTCGCGGTCGTGTCCCACCGTGAAGCGGTCTATTTCATCGGCCACCTGCGTGGATTTTTCCCAAAGTTTCATGCTATATAATATATGTGTCTGTCAAGTCTGTTAGATAAGTAGCTCCGCCTTACTCCTCGTCTGTGGGAATCGAGATGGGCACTTCGCGGGCGATACTCTGCTCAAGCGAAATCAAGGTCTCGGTAGAGATTACGCCGTTAATCTCTTGGATTTTGTTGTTCAAGAGGGTCATGAGGTGCTCGTTGTCCGAAGAGTAGAGCTTTACGAGCAAGGTGTAAGGACCCGTAGTGAAGTGGCACTCCACAATCTCGGGAATGTTCTTCAACTGTGCCGACACCTCCTTATACATTGAGCCGCGCTCCAATTTAATTCCGACATAGGTGCAAGTGCTATAGCCCAAACTCTTGGGGCAAACATGATAGCCCGAGCCGATAATAACGCCCGTTTCTATCAAACGCTGTACGCGCTGATGAATTGCTGCACGCGAAACACCACACTCTACTGCCACATCCTTAAAAGGGATACGCGCATTGCTGGAAATAATCTCGAGAATCTTCTTGTCGAGAGCGTCTATTTTTTCCATGGTTTAAAAGGTAACAAAATGTAAGTTATTAGTATTGTATTGTTCGGGTGGCAAATTTAGTTAATATTTTTACAGAATAACCCATTTTCGTAAGAAATTTTGTCATATTGATAGTAAATTTTGTCACTTTCTGCAATTTTTTTCGGCAAAATGTCATAATTCTACACCATATCGTCTGTTATTTGCCATTATTACGCAATAAAATAATTACCCCTTCTGCTTTACAAATGTAAAGACAATGGTGCCGTTTTATAACGCGGTGTAAAGTTTTAGGGGAAAATATCTGGGAAGGTCGCGCAAGTCAATGGGTATGTTTATTGCTAAAAAACAAAAGGCGCAGCACCCGAGTGGGCACTGCGCCTTGATGGTTCTTATAATTACCCTTACAGATTATTGCTGCAATGTAGAGGGGAGCATGATAATCGTAGAGTAATTGGGCTTCTTGAGAAGTGTCTTATTCACAAACTTCTGAATGTCCTTAGAGTTGAGGCCGTTGATGATCTTCTCATAGTCCTTCTGACCATCCTTACCCCACTCAACCTTCTCAATGATGAGGCCTTGCCAGTAAGAGTTTTCGCGCTGGCTGTCAGCAAACTGCTTGAGTTCAAACTTCTTAATCTTGTCAAGTTCTTCATCAGTTACACCCTTCTGGGCAATGTCCTGAATGCCAATCTGCATGAGGAGGAGCACAGAGTCGCACTTTTCGGGAGTGAAGGGGCAAACAATCTGAAGTGAGTATTCATCCTTTCTGCCGTAGCCCATTGAAGCTGCTGCCTGTACAGAGTAAGAAAGTCCGCCGTCTTCACGGATGCTCTTGAGGTAGCGTTGTGAAAGTACATCGCCAAAGGCGCTTACTGTGAGGGCTTCTTTAAGCGTGTACTTCTTCTCACCGTGCCAAATCTGTGCGAGGAATGCCTGGGGCGTTTCCATTTCGCGGAAGAAGCGGTTTTCAACAACACCCTTGCGAGCGTCTATGCCGAGGTCAACAAACTTTTCGCGCTTTGCGCAACCGGGAAGTGAAGCGAGGTAAGTCTCAGTCATCACGCGGAGAGAGTCGAGGTTGAAGGCACCAGTTACATAGAAATTAAAGTCGCCCGCAGAAGCGAAACGCTCGCTGTAGATGCGCTTGATTTCTTCGTAACTCATCTTGTCGAGGTCCGCCAAAGTGAACGCACGCTGACGCTCTACGCCAGGATAGAGTGTGCTTGAGATAGAGTCGCTCCAAGCCTTTTGGGGCAACTTAGAGGCGTTGGCAAGACTGGTGCGCTGGTAGCTCATGAAGTTAGCGTAAGCGTCGGGGTCGTTAGCAGGCTTTTGGAAACGGAGGTAGAGGAGTTCGAAAAGCGTGCGGAGGTCCTTGGGAGTAGCGCTACCTGAGATGTGCTCCATGTGGTCGCCGAGCGAAACAGAAGTGCTTACCTGCTTACCAGCGAGCTTCTTCTGAAGTTCTACAGCGGTAAAGTTGCCAAGACCTGTGCTGTTCATGACTTCGCGGAGGATGCGTGCGTTCATAACGTCCGCTTCCTTCACGAGTGACATACCACCAAAACTTTCAGCGCGGAGAAGCACCTGAGCGTCGTTGAAGTCCGTCTGACGGAAGTAGAGGTTTGCGCCATTTGAGAGGGTCCACTTTGTGTAACCAAAGTCAGCCGCTTCTTCCTTAACGATGCTGCCCTTCGCGGGAAGTTCGGGAACGAGAGGCTCGTTCTTTACATTGTCTACATAAGGAGTGAGTTCTGCATTAACTGCCGCCTTTACTGCCGCCTTCATAGCGTCAACTGTGGGAACAGCAACGTCTTCCTTTTCGGGATACATTGCGAAGAACACGAAGTTGGTGTCAGTGCTTGCTGCCAACTGTGCGAAAGTCTGTGAGTAAGCTTCAAGAGGAAGCGCGTCGGCAAACTGCTTGTAAACCATGAAGGTAGTTTCGATGTCCATAGCAGGTTTGTTGTCGAGGAAGTGACGTACGTACCAGTTGACATATGTTTCGTTCTTCTGCTTGTCGCGATTCAAATTGAGGCGCTCAAGTGAGCTGATGATATTTTCCTGAGCGCGGAACTTTTCACCACCTGTGAAACCAAAGCGTACAGCGCGCTGCACTTCCTGCATCACTTCCTGAACGGCTTCAGCATCCTTGCCGGGCTTGGGAGAAATGCTTACAGTGAAAGCATCAATAGTTTTTGCTACAATCATGTTGTCGTAGTAAGCACCTGCACCGATGAAATTGCAATCGGGTTTCTGTGACAATTCTTCAAGGCGTGCGTTGAGCATTGAGCATACCATTGAAGTAATCAAGTTAGTTGCTACGCCCACCTGCGTATTGCGCAATTCGAGGGGAAGGGGCTGCTGCTTGAAGTAGATAGAGATACTTGCCTGACGGAGTTCCTTATCCTGGTCAATTACATAGATTGCCTCGTTGTTGTCGGGCACGGGATAGAATTCGTAAGGCGCAGCGTTTTCGGGCATCTTGATTTTGCCAAATACATCCTTAACCTTTGCCTCCAACTCATCTACGTTGATGTCACCCACAATGATGATACCCTGAAGGTCGGGGCGGTACCACTTTTCGTAGTAGTCACGAAGTTCCTGGTAGGGGAAGTTTTCAACAACCTCCATTGTACCGATAGGAAGGCGATAACCGTAGCGGCTGCCGGGCATAAGGAGGGGGAATGCGCGTTCGTAAATACGCATTACACCAGAGTTGCGCATGCGCCATTCTTCCTTAATCACACCGCGCTCCTTGTCAATTTCTTCTTCGGGAAGGGTAAGGCCTGCTGCCCAGTCGTAGAGAATGTTGAACATTCCTTCTACATTTTCAGCAGTAACGGGTACGTCGCTGATGTTGTAAACAGTTTCGTCGCAAGCGGTATAAGCGTTGAGGTTGTAACCAAACTTTACGCCAATTCCTTCGCAAAACTTTACGAGGTCGTCACTTCCGGGGAAGTGTTCTGAACCGTTGAAACACATGTGTTCAAGGAAGTGAGCAAGACCGCGCTGGCTGTCTTCTTCCTGAACGGCACCCACCTTCTGCGCAATGTAGAAGTCGGCGAGGCCCTTCTGTTCCGCATTGTGGCGGATGTAGTAAGTCAGACCATTCTCCAACTTACCATAACGCACTGCAGGGTCCAAGGGAAGCTCGGGCATCTGCTGCGCCATGCCGTTTGCCGAGAACATAGCGGCAAACAAGAGTGTGAAAATCTTAAAGATGTTCTTCATACTAAGGATGTTTAAAATAAATTAGTGTCTGAAAATTGGCGCAAAGGTACATATATTTATATAATTTGAGGGCGGCAAGTTATATAATCTGAGGGGTGTAGACAGAATTTTTAACTAATTTTTAAGAAACAAGGCGGATTGTGTGGGCATTTGCCTGAAAATTTGTATGTTTGCAAGTGGTTGTGTCGTAAACAAGTAGAAGTCTTTTACTTTTTGGCTACTTGTCGGCGCTCCAACTCGGCATTTCGATGCTTGTAATCCTGATAAAATTAACGAACCTCACCTTATAATTGCTACGGTATGTCAATTTCTTCTCGCGTGGCGCAGATTCGCCATTGGTTGAACCTTGAAAATGTTTCTGCCATCATCATCCCCTCTACCGACCCCCACAATAGTGAATACACTCCCGCCCGCTGGAAGGTGCGTGAGTGGGCAACTGGCTTCAATGGTTCGGCTGGTACGGCGGTGATTACAAAGAATTCTGCGGCGCTCTGGACTGACTCGCGCTACTTCATTCAGGCGGCAATGCAGCTTGAAGATACCCCCTACGAACTGATGAAGGAGGGTGTGGAAGGTACGCCCACGATTCTCGAATGGTTGGAGAATGAGTTGGAGGAAGAAGATACTGTAGTATTCGTGGGAGAAATGGTGAGCATCTCGCAATTTGAGGAGTGGGCTGCTTCTGAAAAGCTCACGCTTCAGGCGATTGAAGACCCCTTTGACTACCTTTGGCGCGACCGTCCCGCCCTTGACAATGCCCCCATGCGCATTCAGTATGAGCACTTGGCAGGTGAGAGCGTGGCAAGCAAACTTGAGCGCATCCGTAAGGCTATTGACATCTCGGAAGGTAATTACCTCATCATGAACGACCTTTCGGAAATCGCCTGGACGCTGAACTTGCGCGGTAGCGATGTGGTCTACAACCCCGTTTTCCTTTCTTATCTCTTGGTATACGCCAAGGGTGCCATCCTCTTCGTGGATAAGCGCAAATTGACTCCCGAGGTGAACGAATACCTCCAGCAGACGGGTGTGAAGGTGAGAGATTACAGCGGCTTGAAGTATTTCATTGCCGACCACAACGACAACGGACAGTATTACATGTTCCCGCAGACCATCAGCTACGACATTGTGCACTATGCAGAACGACTTGGTGTAGACTACGATGTTGTAGAATGTCCCGTTGAGGCCATCCGTATGGTGAAGAACCCTGCAGAACAGGAGGGTTTCCGCCGCGCGATGAGCAACGACGGTATTGCGATGGTGAAGTTCTTGCGCTGGCTTGACGAGAATGTTGTGAGCGGAAAACTCACCGAACTTGATGCGCAGGAAAAGCTGAACGCCCTTCGCGCAGAGCATCCTGAATTCCGCGGCCTCTCGTTTGCTCCCATCGTGGGCTATGCGGCCAACGGCGCTATCGTGCATCGTGAGGCTACTGCCGAAGATAATAGCGCGCTGCTCCCACAGGGTCTCTTGCTTTGCGACAGCGGTGCGCACTACCGTAGCGGAACGACCGACATTACCCGAACTATTGCCCTCGGCCCCGTAACAGCTGAAGAGCGCAAGGCATATACGCTCGTGTTGAAGGGACATATTGCCCTTGCAAAGTGCGTCTTCCCCGAAGGAACTACGGGTATTCAGCTCGACCTCGCTGCGCGTTATGCTATGTGGCAGGAAGGTTATGACTTCGGTCATGGCACGGGCCATGGCGTGGGTTCTCGCCTCTGTGTACACGAAGGTCCGCACCAGATTCGCAAGAATGTGCGCCCCTGCACCCTTGTTCCCTTCAAGGCAGGTATGGCTATTACCAACGAGCCCGGTATTTATGTAGAGGGCAAGTTTGGTATTCGCATTGAGAACCTCCTTATGGTGGTAGAAAAGGAAAAGACGCCCTACGGTCACTTCCTTAAGTTTGAAACCCTTACGCTTTGCCCCATCGATACGCGCCCCATTGACTTCAGCCTCCTTACAGAATCTGAAAAGAAGTGGTTGAATGACTACCATGCCCTTGTGTGCACTCAGTTGAAGCCCCTTCTCGCCGACGCGGCCGATCAGCAGTGGTTGGAAAAGGCTACGGCAAAGATTTAATACACACCCTTTTAAGGGTATTTCCCACATACCAACAACCCAGGGTATAGCTCCTCCGACAGCTTACCCTGGGTTTTGATTTATACCCCCTTCTGGGGCAACCGTGTTCGTTTGTGGTTGCACAAAAAGGCGGACGGTGCCTTTGACCTACAACTTTGTGGTTTCGCCCCTAAAATTGGGCGTGAACTTGGTGTAAAAATACTCCCTTGTAAGACACTGAAAATCAACGAGGTGCTGGAGGGTGAAAATTATTCGGCACATAATTTAAATTATGTGCCTAACAATTTAAATTATGTCCCAAAAGCTTTCTACGAAAACGGGTATAGTTTTTGGAGTGATGGGAAAAAGAAGAAGTCCAACGACCGTGGTGGGTAGTTGGACTTCTGTTTTATTGTGCGCGCGTATGTTTCCAGCGCTTGTGCGACCACAACCAGTAAGGAGGTTGGCGGCGGATTACTTGTTCAAGTTCGCGGGTGCATATTTCCGAAATTTGGAAGTCGGGATATTGCTTGGGCTCTTCCGTGATAAGCTTGAAAGTGCCCTCGTATTTACCGCGCTTTATGCGTTGCATATCAAGGAAGAAAATAGCTGCATTCACCTTTTTGCCGATGCGTTCTGTGCCGGTAAAGATGGGGGTATCCTGATTGAGGAAATCCATCCAAAGGTGTACATTCTGCGGACTGGGCGTCTGATCGGCCACAAAACCAATCACGCTCTTTCTGCCCTCTGCCTTGAGGCGCATAATTTCGCGCAGAGCGTCATATTTAGAAATGCATCGCGCACCGTGGTGTTCGCGCAGTTCGATAAAGAGCTCGTCAATCGTCTTGCTTTTCAGCGGACGATAGAGTTCAGCGAGCGTAGTGCGCGGGTGGAGCCAAAGGGGCAGGGAGGAAACCCATTCCCAATTACCAAAGTGCCCCATGTAGACGAAGACAAAATCGTGTGTGTCAAGGGCGCGGTCTACGGCCTCGTAGTTCTTAAACACCATGTGCTGCTTCATCTCCTCGGGCTTGATTGTGAGGAGTTTTAGCGACTCCACACCGTAGTCGCAAAGGAAGTGATAGAAGCCGCGCTCTATCTGTCGCAACTCATTCTCCGACTTTTCGGGGAATGAATTCTTGAGGTTCATGCGCACCACGCGGCGGCGATATCTCACGATATAGTAGAGCACTATGTAGATAAAGTCAGAGATGACATAAAGCGCTCCAAAAGGAAGGCGGGAGAAGAGGCGAAAAAGAGATTTCTTCATGGTGAATATTGTGCCTTAAGAAGGTATGATGACAATGGAGTGCCAAAGGCAATCGTACCGTTCTTATATTCTTTGTTGTCAAACAGTTAAGAGAGGGTGGGGTGGCGATTAATCTATGGTGATTTCTCCGCGCAAACTCTGGTTCATCTGCTCCACAATTTCTTCTCGTGTAAATCCATGTCCGAGGAGGAACATGAGCTTGGCAATCATACTTTCAGGAGTTGCGTCGTAACCGTTAACTACCCCAGCTTCAATAAGTTGAAGAGAGGTTTCATAAAGTCCCATTTCCACGCGTCCCTTCGAACATTGGGTGATGTTGACCACAATCATGCCCTTTTCCGTCATGCGCTTGAGGCGACTCACGAGCCATGGGCGTTGAGGAGCATTGCCTGCGCCATAAGTTTTGAGAATCACCGCCTTAAGTCCCTTGACTTGTGAGACAACATCGGCAATTTCTTCACGGATGCCGGGGAAAAGGGTTAAGAAAACCACATTATTGTCCAGCAAATAGTGGGTTTTGAAGGGTTTGTTGGGATCGGGGCGGCGAATGAGGTGCGTTTCATACTTAATGTGTATGCCCGCCTTTGCCAACGGAGGGAGATTGTAACTGCGGAAGGCATTAAACCCTTCTGCATTAATCTTTGTGGTGCGGTTGCCACGCATCAAGGCACTTTGGAAGAATATACACACTTCAGGCACCATGGGTTCGCCTTGTGCGTTTCGCGCAGCGGCGATTTCAATAGAGGTGAGGAGGTTTTCTTTACCATCTGTGCGGAGTTTACCAATAGGTAATTGCGAACCTGTTACGATGACGGGCTTCCCAAGATTTTCAAACATGAAACTCAATGCCGAAGCTGTATACGCCATGGTGTCGGTACCGTGAAGCACTACGAATCCATCGTAATTCTCATAATTGTCGCTAATCATCTTGGCAATCTTCACCCAATAATGGGGCTCCATGTCGGAAGAGTCAATGGGAGATTCAAAGGTGATAGCGTCGATGTTGAAGTTGAAGCGCTTGAGTTCGGGCACATAATGGCGAAACTGCTCCATATCAAAATTTTCGAGAGCCCCCGTCTCGGGATTCTCAATCATTCCGATAGTACCACCTGTGTAAATGATAAGTATTGAGGTCATAAGCCGTTGAAATTCCCTGCAAAGTTAAGATTTTTTTAGGAATTAGGCAGGCGCGCGTTGAATTTCAAGGGCAAAATACACTATAAGTATAAATAAATTTGTATTTTTGCCACAAGTATGGGGTGGAGTGTGTCTATTCCTCCCGTAGGTTCCAATAGATAACTTAATCAATTAACAATATGGAGAACAACAAACAACCTTTTGTTGCAGAAGAAGAAAACGACATGCAACTTGCCGACCTCTTGAAGATATGCTATGCGCACTTCAAGATGAATTGGGGCTGGTTTGTATTTTCAGCTGTGGTTTGCTTGGTTGCAGGTTACATTTACTTGCAGCGTCAACCTCGTATCTATCAGAGTCAGGCGGTGATGCTTATTGAATCGGCTGACCCCTCTGGTATGGGCGGCGGTCGTATGCGAAACGGCATGAATTCTTTGTTGGAACTCAATGGTATCAGTGTGGGTGACAACTTGAAGAACGAAATCTTTGTATTGACTTCACGCCGTTTGATGGAACGCGTGGTAGACAGCTTGGATTTGAATGTAGAATATTCAATTTCTGAATCCCTCCACTCTCGTTCTCTTTACCGTTCAACACCCTTTGTTGCAACATTCTCTGACAGTGTTCCTACAGGTGTAAGTTTTGAAGTTAAGATTCTTGACTTCAACAACTATGAATTGCAGGATTTGAAGGCTTTCTATCCCGGCGCTCCCGAACCTGCGAAATTTGATACAAAGATTAAGGGTAGATTTGATGTTCCCCTCATAACTCCTGTGGGTGAAATCTGCCTCGTAAAGCAGGAAACTATTGAGACGCTTGAAAATAAGAAGACGGGCGAATTTAACCAACTTGAAGTAAAGGTGAGTCGTACTTCTGTGCGTAATGCAACTCTTGCTTATCGCGCACGCCTCTCTGCTTCTGAATATGATAAGGAAAGTTCGCTCATTGTTCTTGCATGCAGCGATAACAACATCGGTCGTGCAAACGATGTAATCAACGAAGTGTTCCTTGCTTACAAGCGCGACGCTGTTGAATACAAGAACCGTATTGCTCAGAACACTGCTGACTTTATCGACAGCAGAATTGACCTTATTTCTAAGGAACTTAATTCTGTTGAAGAATCTTACGAGTCGTTCATGGAGCAGAACGGTCTTATCAACCTACAGATGGACGCAAGTGCATATCTTGCACAGACAACTGAAGCGCGCAAGCAGTTGCTTGAATTGGAAACAGAACTCGCTGTAACAAAGTACCTCACTGACTATGTGATGGAGAACTCTGGTAACAACCAGCCTATCCCTGTAATTGGTGGTTTAGGAACAGGTCTTGCAAGTCCTATTGCTGAATACAACAAGCTTACATTGGAACTTGTGCGTCGTGCAGAAAATACCTCTATGGATGGTCCTCGTATGCGCGACATTTCACGCCGTCTCGAAGCGCTTTATAGCTCTATCAAGGCCGGTTTGGAAAGCAACTTGAAGGCGCTTGAATTGCAGCTTGCTGATGCACGCAATTTGCAGACTTTGACAAACAAGCAGAAGTCTAAACTTCCTGAAAAACAGCGTCAGGCTCTCGACATTGAGCGCCAGAAGGCATTGAAGGAAGCACTTTATACTTACCTTTTGAACAAGCGTGAAGAAGTAGCGCTCCAGTTGGCTATCGAAGAAGCAAATGTGCGTCTTGTAGAAGAACCTATGAGTTCTGGCTTCCCTGTAAGTCCTCGCAGTTCTATGATTCTCCTCGTGAGCCTCGTGCTTGGCTTGTTGATACCTACTGCAGTTATCTTCATTAAGGAAATGCTTAACACTACTGTGAAGCGTCGCTACGATGTTGAAAAGGCTACAAGCGTGCCTATCGTGGGTGAACTTCCCGAGTGGGACAACTATCAGGAGAATCAGACGATTGCGAATGCTGATTCGGAATCTCCTATTGCAGAATCCTTCCGCGTGCTCCGCTATCAGTTGAACTTCTTCCGTCACAACGCAAAAGTATTTGTTGTTACCTCAAGTACGCCTCACCAGGGTAAGTCGTTCGTTTCAAAGAACCTTTCAACTGTGTTGGGTATGGCTGACAAGAAGATTCTTCTTATCGACGCCGACATTCGTAAGCGCTCTATCAGCCGCGCGCTCTCAAATACGAAGCGTAAGGGCTTGACTTCATACCTCAATGAAGATTCTGGCACAAAGAGCCTTGCTGAATACATCGAAAAGGATCTCATCTATAAGGGTGTAGACTTCTTGCCCGGTGGTATAATGCCTCCCAATCCTTCTGAATTGTTGATGTCAACACGTTTGGAAGAACTTATTGAAGAAGCAAAGCAGATGTACGACTACATCGTAATCGATACAACGCCGATGCTCTCTGTTGCCGATGCAAGTATCGTAGACCGTGTTGCCGATGTTACACTCTTCGTAGTTCGCATGGGTGTAGAAGAAGTTTCATTCATCCCGCAGCTCGACAAGTTGAACCGCGATAAGAAGTTGCGTAATATGGCGCTTGTGCTCAATGATATTGACTTGCGCAGAAGTTACGGCTACGGTTACGGTTATGGTTATTCTTATGGTTATGGTTACGGTCACAACCATGATAAGAAGAAAAAGAAGGGACTCTTTCGTAAGAAGAAGTAGTCGCTGACTCATATAAATAAAGGCAGGGCCGGATGCACAGTGCACTCGAG
>JAEIGA010007258.1_pt1 | contig 16847 bp, 13 predicted proteins | sample 9270691 | NCBI WGS metagenome assembly JAEIGA01 (sample SAMN17057246, study PRJNA624740) | gut metagenome | biome: biome; isolation source: fecal sample | host: Bos grunniens | place: China: Xizang | collected 2019
GAACATGATAGGAAACATCACCGGAATGGTCTGCGACGGGGCCAAGGTAGGATGTGCCATGAAAGTGGCTTCAGGTGTGTCATGCGCCCTCCAGTCAGCAGTCCTCGCCCGCGAAGGCACTTGTATTTCCGAACATGACGGAATCATCGAAAAAGACATCGAGAAGACCATCATGAACCTTGGCAGGATAGGATCCGTAGGGATGTAGAACACAGACAACATGATCCTGGACATCATGGTCTGCAAATGACGTCAAGGATATCAAGCCATACCTTTTCCTTTCCTATTTCATTCAGGATATCATGACGCATTGAGGTATAGATCTTCTTCCTCACATCATGGTAGCCGACCTTGCTCATAAGGGAAACTGACATATCCAGGGCAGATGCATCGCCAAGGCACGCATCGTCATCACCCGAAAGGAACACGACAGGCATGAAAGGGTTGGATACTGCCCAGCCCTTTGTGCTGTACGATTCACGCATCAGCCCCATCAGTACATTTGCAGCATTCATGCTGAAGAGGGACCTTGAGGAAGGACTGGAAAGATATTCTGCGAGAAACACCTCGTCAGAAGTGAGCCAGGCAAGGGGGCCTTCATCTTCAAATTTCCTGTTAAACGAGGCTCCTACGGTCTTATGGACCAAGGTCGCACGAGTCCGCCCCATTCCAAGCCTGCACATGAGTCCTGTAAACGCATAGAATGCAGGAGCAAGTGGATTGAATGCCGGAGTACCGCAAAGAAAGGCCCCTTCCACATGTGAATCATAAGTCTTAAGATAGGTGCGTACTGCAAGCGAGCCCATACTATGTCCCAGGATGAAATAAGGAACGGAATAGTCGGCGTATGTCCTGCGGGTGTAATCCTGTACCTGAGCGATTTCGCTGACCAGCGTCTGATATGGCTGGTCATACATATGTCCAAGATCCTCATGTTTCCACACGCTGTTCCCATGGCCTCTCTGGTCATATGCGACGCATAATATTCCGTTTGCGGCCATGTATTCCATGAAACGTATGAATTTTTCCTTATATCCGCACATCCCGTGAACGATCTGCAGAATGGCTTTGGGAGTTCCGCTGCCGCGCATTATCATGACATCAAGAGGCAGACGGTCTGCATAAGAGTGAAGTATATGGCTTTCTTTCATATGTAGCTCAGTTTGCATGGGCATCAGCAAATTCAAAACCATTTTAAACTTTTTATATGGAAAAAAAGATATATTTGCAAAATCTGTAAATATCATAAAACAGGATGAAAGATTTATCAGCAGTAATATTGTCTGACTTTCAGAAAAGGGCATTCTTCAAGCTTGCAGTGGAACTGGTCAAGGCAGACAACAGGATCCACAGCAAGGAGATCAATGTCCTGGACAGCCTCAACATGCAGCTGGGAATAAGCCAGGAAGAAATAGACCTCATCCACTATATGACCATTCAGGAAGCTGTGACAGTCTTTTCAGAGCTTCCTGAGAACGAGACGGAATCAATACTCCGGACATTGCAGAACATCATGCTCGCTGACAACGACATCGATTTCGGAGAGAACATCCTTCTGACATCAGTGGTCATGTCGATACAGAAAAACAGCAGAGAATGGTGCAGGATCATATCGACACCCGAATCTGATGTTGAAGTCATGCCACATCAGATAATATATCTGGAAAAGGAATTCTCGTTAGAAACGCATAGAATCCTTGACGACAGGTACGACAAGCTGCTGATAGCAAAAGCACTGAACGACATAGGATTCGAACTGTTCTACCTCACGGATGTCTTATCAGAATTATCATCCGACAACAAGGGCAGCAGATTCAGCCTGCTGGCAAAATCCATGGACTATCTGGTACCTGCAGGAGAGAAGATAAGCCAGAAGGACATCAGTGAATTGCTCCAGAATCTCGACACGAAGACATTCTGTCGCGTGGTCATGTCCAGGCTGAGGATAGAAGATGAAATGGTACCTTTCGATTCGTTTCTTATGATAAAGATCCGGGATTGTTTCGTTCATGACGAAAGCGAAGGCCAGAGAAAATACAATGATTTCCTATGCATAGACATCTCGTCTGAAATCAAGAAAAGGATCCTTGATTTCGTCGAATTCTTCAATGAGAAGAAGAACCTCATTTCTTATGAAGGATACTATAAGATACTGTATGACTACCTGAGCAGCGAATCAAAGACCCCAAGCCTCGTACTCGTCGACTCCCGGTACGAATTCAGGCTCACGGACCTGGAAAACCTGAAAGTCAACTTCGAGTCATCACCTCAGGCCAGGACATTGTATCTTCTCACCCTCAGATATGGTCGTTATGGCATACCACAGAAGACATTTGGTGACGCAATCGACATGCTGCAGGAAATCGACAGAGAAAAGTATACAGACTCCGAAGGATATTTTGACACTTCCAGGCTTCTGAAGGATCTGATGGAGCGCGGAACAGATGCTGCAATTCTGATCTGCAACACTATCACCATCTATAAGGCGATCTCCACCAAAGACTGCAATTCCGCACAGTTCTTAGGATATATTACAAACATCCTCGTACACAGGAGTTCATTGAAGAACTATATCGCCACAGGCTTCAAAAGCATCGACAGGCTGGAGCGCCCTGACAGATACTGTCTGACATACGACAAGGAGAGAAAGTCCTACTATATACCGGCAAGTACCTCCACATTCATGGCCGAGGACCCTTACCAAGGCATCATAAGGCTCACAGACTCTGATTTGTGGAAATCCCTGAAATAGCTTTTGCCTGAAACCTTTTCCTGCATGAAGCATATTTTTCCAAACTATTGGAAAAATATGCTTCATCTCGCGAAATTACACGAAATTTGCAGCCGCTAAAAGAAAAACACTGCAGATGAGCAAAGACAAAAGCATTTGGAAAGACGCGCTCATATCTGATTCTGAGCACGTTACAAAAGGAATAGGCAAAAATGTCATACCTGTAAAGGAAAAAGAATCCTTATGGTCGAAATATCTTGAAAAATTCAAGGACCCGATAATCATAATTCTGCTCGTGATTCTGGCCCTGTCCATAGGAGTGACGGCTTATGAAATATGCCTGAGCCACGACATGAGGCTTCTCTTTGAACCGGCCGGTATCCTCATGGCCATACTCCTGTCAACAGGCATAGGCTTCATCTTCGAAGTAAAGGCCGACAGGGAATTCGAAATCCTCAATAAAGTCAAGGACGATGAACCTGTGAAGGTACTCAGAAGGGCTCATGCAGGCACGAAGCCACAGATGATCAAGATCCGCAAATGTGATGTAGTCACAAAAGACATAGTCAGGTTGGAAAGCGGAGATGAAGTCCCGGCAGATGGAGAGATTATCGAAGCTGAAGGGCTCAAGGTCGACGAATCAGCATTCACCGGAGAGCCTTATGCCAGCAAAAGCGCAGAACGCATTGAAGATCATTCTGAGACCTATGCGCCCTATTTCCTGCTGAGAGGTTCACACGTCATTGAAGGAAGCTGCTTCTATAAGGTCACTGCAACGGGACAGGAAACAGAAGAAGGTCAGGGACAGATCAAACTGGAAGAGACGGAAGAGATACAGACACCTCTGAACAGGCAGCTGGGCACACTTGGTAAAATACTTACAAGATTAAGTTACGGCATTGCTGTACTCATCTTCATCGGAAGGATCATATTTGCTTCTGCGACAGGAGAATTCAACACATTCGACATCCACGACATCGAATACATCCTGCATTCGATAATGATTGCCGTCACTCTCATTGTTGTTGCGGTTCCGGAAGGCCTTCCTATGAGCGTCACCATGAGTCTGGCCCTCAGCATGAGGAAGATGCTTAAGGAAAAGAATCTGGTCAGAAGGCTACATGCATGCGAGACAATGGGAGCGGCCACCGTGATCTGCACAGACAAGACAGGAACACTGACTGAAAACAAGATGACGGTTGTAGCACACGATGTCAGATGCAGCATAGAAAAACTGTCTGAAAACATTTCCGTCAACTCGACGGCAGAACTGTCTGTCAAGGAAAACGGAGAACTCATGGCTGTAGGCAACCCTACTGAATGTGCACTCCTGAAATGGCTTAAGAATGACTTTGATACAGATTACATCATATTCAGGAAGAATCTTTCGACAATTAATGTCATACCTTTCACCACCGAAAGGAAATACATGGAAACCACAGTCGAAGACAAGGAAACCGGAAGAAAGACACGGTACATAAAAGGTGCACCAGAAATCGTCATGGCCATGTGCGGAGGATTTTCCGGTGACGGTTCTGAAGAATCCTTCAAGGCACTTCTCGAGCAATACCAGAAGTCTGCAATGAGGACCTTGGCATTCGCTCACCAGGACATCATCGATGGTGAAGACACAGCACTGCTCTTTGACGGAATTGCCGGCATCGCAGATCCTGTCAGGGAAGGAGTCAAGGAAGCCATACTGACCTGCACCAAAGGTGCTCATGTGCGCGTGATAATGGTTACGGGCGACGTAGCGGCAACCGCAAATGAAATCGGCAGACAGATAGGTCTGGCTGATGCCGCGGACGGAATTTCACTGACCGGCCAGGAATTCGCACAGATGTCAGATGACGAGGTCTGCAGCATCCTGCAGGATCTGAGGATACTTTCCAGGGCACGTCCTGACGACAAGGCCCGCCTGGTAAGATTGCTCCAGAAACAGGGTGAAGTGGTCGCTGTAACGGGAGACGGAACAAACGACGCTCTGGCACTCAAGACAGCTCAGGTCGGAATGTCGATGGGAGATGGAACAGCACGCGCCAAGGAAGTCAGCGATATAACCATCCTTGACAACTCGTTCGCCAGCATCAACAAGGCCATCCTCTGGGGAAGGTCACTATACAGGAATATACGCAGGTTCATCATATTCCAGATGACCATCAACTTCTGTGCATGCATCCTGGTGCTTATCGGAGCCTTCATAGGTGCCGACTCTCCTCTCACAGTTACCCAGATGCTATGGGTGAACCTGATCATGGACACATTCGCCGCCATGGCCCTGTCATCTCTTCCTGCAGACCCCACAGTGATGACAGACAGACCGAGAAGGCAGGATGAGCATATTCTCAACAAAGCCATGACCACCAGAATCATCGGTACAGGACTGGCATTCTTCGGAATACTTATATTCCTTTGGGAAATGCTGCTGCACAACCCAGGCATAACAAGCGTCAAGGAGATTTTCTCGACCCCTGGCATCCTTGCAAGCACCCTGCACAATGATATTGAGAGCGGAATGCCCCTGAGCGATATCCAGAGAGGAATATTCTTCTCGATCTTTGTCATGATGCAGTTCTGGAACCTGTTCAATGTAAGGTATTTCAAGACTGGAAGCTGCCTGATTCTTGATCTGATCGACATGAGCAAAAAGCGCAGCAGGCTCAGCGACCACTATAGCGCCGGCTTCTTCCTTACAGCAGGCCTGATACTGATCGGACAGATCCTGATAGTGAATTTCGCAGGACCTTTCTTCAATGTCGCACGCCTCACACTTCAGGACTGGATCTTGATCATTTCACTCACAATGCCGATATGGCTTGTTCATGAAATATATGCCATAATCATGAAATATACAGGCAGGCGGTCATAAACGGACCCCGAGAGTGAATTCAACATATTCGGACTCCTGAAAGTCATTGGCTTTCATTCCGATACCGACAAACAGGCCGGTCTGGACGGGAAGATAATACCTCAGACCGGCCTTCTGATAATTCCAGCTCACGTCACCGCTTCTTCCAAGACTGGGACGCTGAGGATATAGTCCCAGAGCGAAATTGAGGGCGAAACTACGGTAATGGAATTCCTGAACAAGGGCGACGCCCATATAAACCGGAAGATAGCCCGGATCTTCGTATGAAGGTTCAGTATCATTCAACAGCTGTTCGTTTCTCTCAAGGACATCCAGGTCAGGCACCCAGAACACTTCGAGAGCCAGGCCTGAGCTATACTTCAAGGCATATCTGTACATCGGGGTCACACTGAAGGAGAAGCGAGGATATGCCTTGAACACCGTCTGCTTGAGCCGAGGATCTGTAACTCTTGAATTATACAGTTTCCAGTCTGATGCAGTACAATGAGCCCCGGAATGCAGGGCGAACTGCCATGTGAACCCTTTTTCAAAACCGTCACGCTGCTTAACAGAATGCACAGGTAACGCATCCTGCAGTTGATGGAGGTATCCTTTCACTGCAATTCCGGCTTCTACCATATTAAGTCCGTAATTCGGGAGGGCGGACCTTCCGTTGGAATAATGCTTGGCTCTGACATCAAGAGACAGTGTCCAATTGGGGCAAATCCGAAAATCAAGTCCCAAGGCTGCTGCAGCATGCACCATGAGGATTGAACTGACATACATGTTCAAAGGATTCGTAACAGGAGAATACCTTACGGGATTATACGCAAATCCGGTCTCGATCCTGTATGAAGCCGTAAATATGCCCGTCCGCATCACATCACGCTCGAAATACCCGTATACAGAATAATAATTGCCGAAACGTGAGGACTCAGGGACTTTCAGGATGGAGGTAAAGGCTATACCGGTACCAATGCCGTACTTGGGATATCCGTACGCAGCCGCAAATACGCTGCTGTCACGGGGCAAGGTCCTGACTCCAGCAGCAAGGTCAATGGACGGGTACACGTTGCTGCCCAACACTACCCTGTTGTTGAAGACATATCCTGCATATCCCCTGCTCCACAGGTAGGTATGGTCCATGTCGGGTTTCTGTGCATAGCTGACGGCGGAAAAGAAAGATACCGTAAACACTAACATTACCTTGAAGTCCATATGCTTTTTAGCTCATTGAGGGGCAACCATTATGCCGAAAATGCCTATATTTGCAGGTTATGAGAAATGAATTATTAATAATCACATCGTTCTTCCTGATATATGGAGGAGTAGTGTTGTTCTATCGTCTTTTCGGCAAGAAGGGTCTGCTCGCATTCAACGTAATGGCTACCCTGCTTGCCAATATCGAGGTGCTCCTGCTTGTGAAAGCCTTCGGGGTGGAAATGACCTTGGGCAACATTCTGTTTGCCAGCACGTTCCTGATCACTGATATCCTTAGCGAGAACCACAGCAGGAAGGATGCCAACAAGGCAGTTATCATCAGCACCCTTTGTTCGGTCATGTTCATAGGCATATCGCAGATGTGGCTGCTTTACGACCTGAGTGAAAACGACTGGGCAGGTGCATCTTTCAGGACAATATTCAGCAGCACTCCAAGGATAGTGTGCGCATCATTTGCTGTATATCTTATATCCCAGCTTACCGACGTCTGGCTTTACCACCGCTGGTGGGCCTGGTGCAGAAAAAGATTCGGTGACAACAGGAAGGGACTATGGATCAGAAACAACGGATCGACAATGATATCCCAGCTTCTGAACACGATCCTCTATACCTTTTTCGCATTCTACGGCACATACCCTACCGGTACTCTCGTATCGATTTTCCTGAGCAGCTACATCATCTATTTCATCATCAGCATATTGGATACTCCTATTGTATATCTATGCAGGATGATACATGACAAGAAGGCTTCATGATATGGCACAGAACGAATTACAGAAACAGAACAGGTCAGTTACCAGGGAAAGGCCCAAGGAACCTGCCAAATATATAGTATCGGTATTGAACGATGACTTCACCACATTCGAATTCGTGATAATGGTGATGATGACCGTATTCATGAAGACTGAAGAAGATGCGATACAGATTGCAGAAACGACACACGTACACCAGAAGGCGGTCGTAGGTAAATACACATTGGACATAGCCAGGAGCAAGGTAGCGAAAGCTGTTGCCATGGCCCGCGCGGAGAACTTCCCTCTCGCCTTCGACATAAAGCCCGAAACATTATAGAAACAGAACTTGACATGTCAATGAACCAGACACCACAGGTAGACCATGCCCTTATGGAGGCATATACGATAGCGACCGCCAAGCGCCATGAATTCGTTACACCGGAGCATATGCTTGTCGGCTTTCTCAAGGATGCAGACTTCTGGGATGTGATCGAGGAATGCGGTAGAGCACAGGAACTGGAGGACAACCTCTATGCTCATCTCAACAGCCTCGAGACCATGCCAGAAGGACAATATAACGTAGAATTCTCCGAACAGTTCAAGGAGATGTTTTCGCTTGCCGGTCAGGCAGCAGCCTCGTCTGGCCAGAGTGCCATTCATGTACACCATATGATATTCTCGATCTTTCAGCTCGAGGATTCTACTGCCAGATTCAATCTCGAGAATTGTCTCGAATGCAGCGTGCCCGACTTCCTCAACGCCCTGATAGGATACAGCAGTGCAGAAGAGGAAAGCAGGAAATGGGAGAGATATTTCCGTGAGATGGAAGATATGGGCACCTTCATCGGCAAGAAGGATGAGCTCAGCAGAATCATGCGCCTGCTGTGCAGATACAGGAAGGCGAACGTACTGCTCGTAGGTGCAAGAGGAGTAGGAAAGACAGCCATCGCATGCGAGGCAGCAAGGCTTCTCCAGGACAAGAGGGCGTGGAACAGGCATGACGAGTGCTCATGGGAGGAAGGACTTGACGGGGAGGTGGAAGTACCGGCAAAGCTGCATGGAATGCGTATCATGGAGCTCGACACTACCCTTATTTTAGGAGGGGCCCAGTACCGCGGAGACCTGGAGATGAGGATAAAGGAGATAATCGAAGGAGTCAGAAAGGACGGAAACACGATAATCTATATAGATGACCTGAAGTCTCTGGGAGGCAACAGCAGAAATGATGACGGTTCAAAGGACATACTGGCGATCCTGACTCCTTACCTCAAGTCAGGAGAGGTCAGATGTATTGTTTCCGCCACCCACGAAGACATCAAGAAGGTGGAGAATCTGAACCCTGGCGCAATGAACCTCTTCTATCAGATAGAGCTGTCCGAGCCTTCAGAAGATGAATGTCTGCAGATCATCAAAGCAAATTCAGCCAGACATCTGAGCAGCTACTACGATGTCAGATATACGGAAAATGCGTGCAGGTATGCAATCCAGATGAGCATGAGGCACCTCCCGGACAGATGCCTGCCTGAAAAGGCGATTGACCTGCTGGATCAGGCAGGATCATACTGTGCTGCCGGAAGATGCCAGGAAGTTGACACAACCTTGATAAACCTGGCCATCAAGGACATCTGCAGGGGCAACATTTCCACAAGCACCAGAAACGACAACCTCAGGGATCTGGAGACACGTCTGAAGAAGCACATATACGGACAGGACAATGCCATTACAAAAGTGACGGAAGCCATCCTCATGTCGAAGGCAGGGCTTACAGACAGCGCAAAGACAATAGGAAGCTTCCTTTTCGTAGGACCTACCGGAGTGGGCAAGACGGAGCTGACCAAGGTGCTTGCGGAGGAACTTGATGTGCCACTGCACAGATTTGACATGAGTGAGTACTCTGAGAAGCATTCTGTAGCTAAACTCATAGGTTCACCTGCCGGATACGTAGGATACGATGACGGCGGAATACTTACTGACGCGATCAGGAAGAACCCTTATTGCGTACTGCTCCTGGACGAGATAGAGAAAGCACATGAGGACATATATAACCTGCTCCTGCAGGTGATGGACTATGCGGTCATCTCCGACAACAAGGGACGCAAGGTGGATTTCCGCAATGTAATCCTCATCATGACCTCAAATGCCGGAGCACGCTACGCCAAGAAGGCATCCGTAGGATTCGACAGCAGGGTCAATGCCGGCGCTGCAATGGCAAAGGAAGTCAGGAATGTATTCGCCCCTGAATTCATAAACAGGCTGACTTCAGTAGTCGTGTTCAACGACATGGACGAGAAGATGGCGGGACTTATACTCGATGAGAAGATCGCCAGACTGCAGAAGCGTCTTGACACGAAGGAGATCAGGCTTGAAATCAGTCCAGAGGCTTATCAGAGTCTTCTTAAGGAGGGATTCTCCCCTACCTATGGAGCACGAGAAATCGAAAGGGTGCTGAATTCCAGAATCACTCCTTTACTCATGCGTGAGATCCTCTTCGGAGAACGCAGAGCCGGCTTCACTGCTGTGGTAGGAGTTGACTCGGAAGGCGGATATACCTTAACCACGAGGGCATAACGATGATTTTTCAACTGGACAACACAACAGAATTTCCCGATCCTCGCTATGGAAATGAGGACGGATTCTATGCCGTAGGAGGAGACCTGAGTCCCGAAAGGCTTGCCAAGGCCTACCCTTTGGGCATCTTTCCATATTTCGCCTTCAGGATGAAGCCGATAATCTGGTGGGCTCCGCAGGAAAGGTTCGGAATCTTCGCCGATGAGATACATGTGTCGCATTCGATGCGTAATCTGATGAACAAACACAGGTACAGATGCTCGATCAACGAGGACTTCGCAGGAGTGCTCGAAGGTTGTGCTCTGACTGACGGCAGAATGCAGGAATATAATGCATGGCTGGGGCCGGAGCTAATCGACACCTGGATGCAGCTGCATGAGATGGGACATGCCCACAGCGTGGAAGTCTGGGAGGGTGAAGAGCTGGTCGGAGGTCTTTACGGATTCGTGTGCGGAAAATGTTTCCTTGGGGACAGCATGTTCTCTCATGTCCCGAGTGCATCGAAGCTGGCCCTGATCCACCTTGCCCGCCATATGCAGGAACATGGCGGCAGATTCATAGACTGCCAGCTGGAGACAGCCCACCTCCGCTCGATGGGAGGCAGATACATATCATATGATGAACTGCTTGAATTGACAGGCGCAGAAATAATGAAGAAATGAGCACTTACCCCAAAGACCCTATGATTCTTCTCAGCTGGACCAACATGAAGCTGAGGGACTTCTACAGCGATCTGGACGATCTGTGTCAAAGTCTGGACATCGACAGAAACGAGCTGGAGACACTCCTCGAGACTGCCGGTTACACGTACGACAGACAGCAGAACAGATTCATATAAATAGAGGCTGACCAATAGGTCAGCCTCTTTATGATACAACAAATATTAATGTCCGTGAATCTCGTCGCGTGAGTTATCGCTCTTTACAGGCACCCCTTTGTATTCTCCGGTAAGAGTGTTCAGGAACGAAGTGATCTTGTTTACTTCTGCATCCGTAAGCTCCACTCCACTCTGGTAAAGTCCCATATCACGGACAGCCTCCTCAAGAGTTTCTCTGGTACCGTCATGATAATACGGCCAGGTATGCTCGACGTTGCGAAGACCTGGCACCTTGAATCTATGACGGTCACGCTCTGCTCCGGTCTCCTTGAAACGACCGTTATCCTCATGAGTAAGCTCCAGACCACGCTCAGCGAAATAATGACGTCTCAAGCCCATGAGTTCATACGACTGACCTCCAAGATTAGGACCTACATGGCAGGTAGCACAGTCGTACTGTTTGAAAAGTTCATAACCCGCAAGTTCATCAGCAGTAATGGCAGAATCATCTCCACGAAGCCATTTGTCGAAACGTGAATCCGGAGTTATGAGTGTAAGTTCGAACTGCTCGATAGCATCAGTGATGTTCGCCTGATTGAGACCATCCGGATATACCTTTGCAAACTCCTTTGCAAACTTCTTGTCAGCCTTAAGCTTTGCCACGATCTGATCGAAAGACTCTGAAGCCATCTCCACTGGATTGAGAGGAGGTCCGGCTGCCTGATCAGCAAGTGTCTTGGCGCGTCCGTCCCAGAACTGAACGAAATTATGCATTGCATTGAAGACTGTAGGAGCGTTCACTCCTCCAAGCTGATCGTTCACACCATGAGAATACTGATGATTGTCGACTCCGGCAGTCTCAAGAGAATGGCATGACGCGCATGAAACGGTATTATCTACTGAAAGACGGGGATCATGGAACAGAGCATATCCGAGAGCCACCTTGGCTGGATCTGCATTGTATGTACGTGCTATCGGACGGACAGGCTCAGAAGCGCGGGACTCTGGAAGAACTTCATCATACATTGCAGTTCTCTGGTCATACACCCAGTCAAGCACAATGGAACGTTTTGCATCAGTAAGGCTGCTTCCCCAATGCACCAGATAGTACTTCGGCATAGGCATCCTGTCATCAAGTACAACCTTCTCTACTTTTGCGAGATCGACAGGACTGACTGCAGCACCAGCCTTGAGGTCTTCCATGAAAGGCTTCATGTCAAAAGCCCTGTAACCGGAATCAATGTCCTTCATCACAATCTTTCCTGCAACAGGAAGCTTGGCATAGAAAGGAAGTTTCGGATCTGCAGAATGGCAGCTCAGACAGCCTCCGTCTTCAAAGATAGCATAAACCTGCTCGTTCAGAGGAAGATCAGCTGACGGGACACGGTTGACAGCACGATAGACCACGACAGCGACAGCACCTGCCACCAGCAGGACCGCTGCACAGAATTTCAAAAGTCTTTTCATAATAATAATGAAGCATTTAAAGTACCCAAACGGGCATCAATGCAAAAATAAGAAAATTATGCTGAACTTGAGCAAAATAGTATAAGGTTTTACTAATTTTATGGCATCTATTTGGCCCTATCGATAAAATGTTGTACCTTAGCCCCGCTAAAAACCTAAAATCTTTAATAAAATGAGTCCAGAAATCATTGCACATCTTGATGCCATCAAGGTAAATATGAACGAAGCAGGTATGAACGCCATCAATATAGTTCTGGCGTTCGTAATGTTCGGAGTTGCACTAGGAATCAAGCCGAAGACTTTCGTAGACATCATCAAGAAACCACAGTCAGTAATCCTCGGAATCATCTGCCAGCTCATACTTCTGCCTGCGCTGACATTCCTGCTGACCATCACATTCAAGAACTGGATTTCTCCGATGATTGCCCTCGGAATGATTCTGGTAGCTTCTTGTCCTGGAGGAAACATCTCTAACTTCATCACATCATTGTCACGCGGAAACACGGAACTTTCTGTTTCCCTGACTGCCTTCAATACTGCAGCGTGCATCTTCACCACTCCGCTCAACTTCTCGTTCTGGGGCAAGATGTACCTTAATTTTGCAGAAAAGAGGATGATGCTTCCAGACCTTGAAATTCCGTTCTGGGAGATATTCAAGACAATCGTCATTCTCCTCGGCATTCCGCTCGCACTAGGAATTCTCTGCTCACAGTACCTTCCAAAGGTGACAAAGGCGCTGAAGAAGCCTATGCAGTATCTGTCTGTAGCCTTCTTCATTGCAATGGTAGTGCTGACCTTCGGCAACAACATCGATGCATTCATGAAATGCATCAAATACATATTCCTCATCGTAATGGTGCATAATCTCCTGGCCCTCGGTATCGGATTCGGCACAGGTTCACTCTTCAAGATTCCATACAAAGACAGGAGGACAATCACCATCGAAACCGGTATCCAGAACTCGGGACTCGGCCTCGTACTTCTCTTCAATCCTGCAATCTTCGACCCTGCAATATGGGCGAACAACGGCGGAATGGTAGTGATTACAGCATGGTGGGGTGTATGGCACATCATTTCCGGCCTCACATTGGCATACACTTGGAGAATCCGTGGCAGAAAGAGCGCTGAAGACGAGGATTAAGAAATTCACAGATGGGAAAGATTTACGAAAACAGCATAGGATACTCAATTCTCAAGCCGATAGTCAACATGAATCTCAGATCCAGTTACAGACGGTTTGAGATTCAAGGAGAAGAAAACATTCCAGAGGATGGCGTTGTAATCTTGGCGCCAAACCATACGAACACCCTCATGGATGCTCTGGTAATTCTCAAGGCAAACAAGGGGCTCACCGTATTCGGAGCGAGGGCTGACATGTTCAAGAGGCCATTCATCGCAAAACTGATGCACTTCATCAAAATATTGCCGATGGTACGTCAGCGAGACGGTCTGAGAAACGTGCTCAAGAACTACGAGACCACAGAAATCATCGTCGAAACCCTCGAGAACGGAGCCACATTCTGCATGTTTCCGGAAGGCAGGCACAGGCCAGCCCACTCTCTTCTTCCATTAGGAAAAGGAGTATTCCGTGCAGCTCTCGCCGCACATGCAAAGATCGGGAAAGACAAACCAGTATACATAGTTCCAGCCGGAATTGAATACGAAGATTTCTTCCGATATAGAAACTCAGCGCTGGTAACTTTCGGTAAGGCGATCAATGTATCTGATTTCGTCTGCAATTCGGACACTGACAATGAAGCCCAGATCATGGACCGCCTCAAGAAGCAGCTCATCGGGAGCATGTCGGAGCTCATAACCTATATCCCAGATGACGACGACCTTAACAACAAGTGGACCCTCATCAAGATACTTTCCGCAGACGCAAAAAGGCAAGGCAAAGGCAAGCGCAGATTGAGCGACAGGCTGCTGGAAAGCCGCAGACTTGCCAAAGAAATAGAAAATAACGTAGAATTCTGTCCGGAAACGACTTCCTTCATTCTGGAGAGATGCAGTCAGTTCGACGCCCTCAGAAGAGCATTGAAGATCTCATGGCATTCGCTGGGAAAGAAGAATCTTACTGCATCCATCATCGTAAGCATGCTTATGGGAGTTATAGGTCTTCCTTATTTCCTCTTCAGTGCAGTTGCCGTACTCCCTCTATGGGCGACGGCCATGTTCCTGAGAGGAAAGATCAAGGACAGAGCCTTCCACAACACTGCGACGTTCGGTGTAAAACTTGGAGGAAGCATCATATGGGGACTGATTCTTACACCTCTGGCATTCTGCTTGATGCCATGGTGGGCTGCAGCGGCATTCCTCGCCCTTACAGTCCCTGCTTACAGCTATTTCCACGACTACCTTGAAGGATGGAGAAGAACAATTTCGGACATACGTCTTACACGTCATCCGGAAATAAGGAAGTCATTCAATCACATCATTGAAGAATACAAATCACTCTAAAACCTGAATAAATCATGAAAAAGATTCTGTTGACAGCAATGGCAGGCCTGCTGGCTTGCGCTGCATCATTTGCGGCCGACAAGGATGAAATCATCAAGACAGGACTCAACTACGGTCCCCTTCCTGTCGTAGCATTCGACGCTGACCGAGGATTCCAGTACGGAGCCCTGCTGAACATCTACAACTTCGGAGACGGAAGCAAATATCCGAACCCACAGTCATGGTGGTACATCGAGGCTTCTGCATACACAGGAGGCACATGGAACCTCTACCTCAACTACGATAAGAGAGACATCTGGGAAAACACCCGTCTGTCAATCTGCACAAACTACAGCAATGAGTCGGCGCTTGATTTCTATGGATTCAACGGATACCAGAGCATCTATACATATGCTCAGCCAGACTTCTTCCAGAACTATCCGAATGAGTTCACCTTCGACGAGAACACCAAGAAAGGCCAGAAGGCCATGACTAAATTCGACAATGGCGCAGGCAAGGCCCCTAAGGCATTCTACCGCTACAGCAGACAGTCATTCCGAGCAAAGGCTGACCTGACCGGAGAAATAGTAAAGAACTTCTTCTGGGAAGCAGGATACACATTCTACTGGATCAACCATAAGGAATTCACTCCTGACGGTTATACAGTTGCCGACGGATCCCTTTACCAGCTCTACCGGGACTGGGGAATCCTGAATGACACCGGAGCGAACCAGTTTGTCTCAGCCATCAAGGCAGGACTCATGTACGACTCAAGAAATATAGAGAACAACCCTACAAAAGGTATCTGGGCAGAAGCTCATGCAATCGTAGCACCTAAATGGCTCGGTTCATCAATGAACTCATACAAGGTATCTGCAACCTTCAGACATTATGTACCGATTGTAGAGGACAAGCTCACATTCGCATACAGATTTGCATATCAGGGATTCCTGGGAAACAATACCCCGTGGTACCTCATGCCGTTCTACTCGAATATGGGATATAACAGAGACTATGATGCAATCGGCGGATACCGTACTACCCGTGGTCTGATGCTTGACAGAGTACAGGGTCTCCACACCGGATTCTATAACATCGAGCTCCGCTACAAATTCGTAGACTTCCAGCTCTTCAACCAGAACATTGCATTCGCTCTCAGCGGCTTCACCGATGGAGCACATGTATTCAAGGGCTACGACCTTACCAACAAGACAGGTGCGAAACCGGAACTCTACAAGAAATACGTTGACACATCACGCAAGGATGGTCTGCATGCAACTGCAGGTGCCGGACTGAGATTCATCATGAACCAGAATTTCATCGTAGCATTCGAGTATGCGCGCTGCTTCAACAAGCAGGACGGAAACGGAGCCTTCTACATCAATACAGGTTTCTTGTTCTGATTGATTGGATTACTGAAAATATTTAGCTATTTTTGTGCTTTCGTGCCTTTTCACGAAGGCACTTTTTTATTTCGGACTTAGCAAAACAAAACAGCAGATCATGGACCAGTACACACAGAATTACGTTGACGGATTCATGGCGGAACTCATCGCCAGAAACCCGGAAGAAAAGGAATTCCACCAGGCAGTAAAGGAAGTTCTCGAGAGTGTAGCCCCATATATCATCGAGCATCCATACCTGATGGACCAGAAGATACTTGAAAGAATCGTAGAGCCTGAGCGCATCATCATCTTCAGAGTGCCATGGCTCGACGACGAGGGTGAAATCAGGATCAACAGAGGATACAGGGTCCAGATGAACAGCGCCATAGGTCCATACAAGGGAGGAATACGCTTCCATCCGAGTGTAAACCTCAGCATCATGAAGTTCCTTGCGTTCGAACAGACATTCAAGAACAGTCTCACCACCCTGCCTATGGGTGCCGGCAAAGGAGGATCGGATTTCAATCCTAAGGGAAAGTCAGACAACGAGGTGATGCGTTTCTGCCAGAGTTTCATGACCGAGCTCTACCGCCATATCGGGCCTGACACGGATGTTCCTGCAGGCGACATGAACGTC
>JAEIGA010007259.1_pt1 | contig 16843 bp, 20 predicted proteins | sample 9270691 | NCBI WGS metagenome assembly JAEIGA01 (sample SAMN17057246, study PRJNA624740) | gut metagenome | biome: biome; isolation source: fecal sample | host: Bos grunniens | place: China: Xizang | collected 2019
TCCTTTAAGGACCATGTGATTAATTAAATATTCTTTAAGCTTTATGTTATATAAATGCTCATTAAATACATCATTATAGAATGATTCTTGATATACTGCTTTAAGAATGTCTTTTGGAAGTCTTACACCAATATTTCTTGCATTTATCTGTAATTGCTCAATTTCATTTACAAACGCTCCTCCAATTGTAATAGGACACCATTCTTTAGTATTATCAACAAACGTTATATCTATAAGGGCAGATGTCAACCATGAACCTTCTTCTGTAGCATTCCCAAAAACATAGAACGTGTATAACCCCATAGTACCGTCTGGCTCTCCTGAAAAATCTTCATTAAAGTCTTCATTAAAGTCAGAATGTTTTACTGATTTATCCGTAACTATATTCTTTATTACTGAAATATCTGATAATGAAATTTCTGAAACTAAATCATCTTCTAGAATTTCTAAATTATTTGATATATTAGATATTTTAGACAATTTATAAACGTCTGAATCTATATTGATAGATATATCAGACACTTTCTTATCTAAAGCAAATCTAATAGGAATAACATAATAATTATTTACTGAAAGTTTATTAGAGTATTCAGTATTCATCCAAAATATATAAGGAGTTGTTTCAAATTCATATCCAATTGGGGTTTCAGAATATGATTGCATTTCAAAAGTATGTCCAGTATGGTCTATAAAAATCATATATATTCAGATATAATATAAGTAAAAATAAAGGTGACTAATTAATTAGTCACCTTATCGTCAATACCATGTTATATGTTTAAAATGTTTAAGTTTATCTATCCATTTGAACATCATCACTAATCGCATATCAATTGCCTGCAAGAATGATACTAATAAGCTATTTCCTTTAAATAAAATCTTAGGAAGGCACTTATTAAGTATACCAAATCTTGCATAATCATACTTATTATTTCCTAATAGATTGTATTCAGTATATCTACAAGTCTTTAAGTCTATGCTACTTTTGATATCCACTATTTTTTCTTATTATTTTTCTCGTAATCTTTTAAAAAGTCTTCAATTATCTTCCCAAGACCATATTTTTTGTTCTTGTCCTTTTTAATAATGTCATTAAGTATCTTTTTGGCATCTTCCTTTTCCTTATCTGTAGAGTCTGGATCTGAAAGACAAATAAAACAACTCTTCATTCGTTGTTCATACCAATGAGCAGCCCAATTATCCTTTCCGCCAAATTCATCTTCTAATCCATCAAATGTATCATCAATATATTGATTGCGTTTATAAAAATTCTGTTCTTTATGAAGACCACTCATCATTCGAGCATATTCATATTCATCTTTAGGAGCGCCATGTCCTCTATATCCGCTTCTAAGACGTAATCTTTCCCAACCCTTCTCAGTAACGTTCTTAGTAGTGTCCCATAATTCTGCTGTAGTCTTAACAACATGATCTGCTACCCATTTAGCACTTCCTTCTAACCAAGAAAGTCCAGTATCTAAAAGTTTTCTAACAATATCACCAAAAAGACTTTCATCTATATGTTGAGATTCTTTAATAAATTGTGTAAGTGATTTCATATATAATAAAATTAAATTGTATTTGTGTTGAAGAAATTTCTTTTCTTTAAATCGTATTCGTATTAAAGAAATAGTCGGCAGCGTGGTTTCTCTGCAACCATTCAAATATTTCATTCATTTCTTCAGATGCTCTATCTGCAAATTGAGAATAATTTATTGTTACTCCTCCAGGAAGTTTGAACTCATATGTACCCATAATAGTACCCATAGCTCTCATTCCTAAGCATACACAATATCTGAAGAAGTAATAATCTTTATATAGATCTTGAATTTTACATCTTTGCCATGTCTGTAGAATAAGGTCACTAGAACCTAATTGTCCAAGAACAACTAATTCCTTCGAAAATTCATTATAGTTATAAGTCAATGGAACATCAAACATTGCTTTATATGTATTTACTTCATATAAAGCAGCTGTAACATCTTGAAGTCCGTATCCTGCCCCTGAACCCCAAACATCGCTTAAAGATCCACCAGCACCAGCAGCTATAGCAGAATTATTAAGAATCATTCTTTCTAAAGAGAAGTCTCCAAGAGCATCGTATCCCCATTGATTAGTTGTCTTATAACAGCCAAATACAGAAATAATCTGTTCAGGTAATTTAGCTAAAGCGTTAGGACCGCATTTATTGAATTCTCTATTAGGGAGACAATACCATCTTTCTTCTACTGCTCTATCATCATTAGCCCAGAAGAATTGAGCTGCCTGTAAGATAAGCGGAGGTATAGAAGCAGCAGGAATAGGTAAGTTCAACGCGCACGATTGCGTAAGTTCTTGAATTATTCTTTGAACAAATTGATAGTCTAATTGGTCTTCTCTATTCTGCTTTGCCTTTATGAATTCCTCCATAGAGGTTGTTACATTTTGTCCTTGGTTTTCTATATTACAATTACAAGCCATGAAATATTTTCATTCTATATATGTAAAAATAAATACTACAAAATTCTATATTATCATTATAAGAAAATAAGTAAGAGGGAACATGCAAGATATTAAGAACGTAAATGAATATCTAAAGAAGGTATCTAAATCATATAGTTCTAAAAAGAAGATTACAGATATTCTTAATAACTTTAGATTGCTTACACCGGAGTATCAGAAGTTTAATGAGACCGATGAGTCAATTGAATATTCAAGCGATATCTTCTCAGAATGTACTGAAGATGAACAGAACGTATTTGTTAATACTGAACTAACATTTGAATCTACTATTTGTAATACAATTTATGAAAAACATGGTATTACATATAATTGGAAAGAAATATACGATTTAGTTCTTGATCCTATTTATAAGAAAACTGAAAAAATAAATAGAAGAGTAGTTTATCCATCGAATGGATTTGAACGTCCAATTGGTGATAATGCATTTAATTTGTGGAATGGTCTTCAGATTATTGACCTTGATATTAAGAATGCAGATATAGCAACTAATCTTAAACCGATAATTTTTAATGAACTTAAGAAATATCATTGGTTTCTTGGTATTACACGGTCTGCGTCAGGTAAGTCTCTTCACGTTTGGACGAAAATCACCCCGATTTCAACAGAATTAAAAAATAAACGAGTAGAATATTTTTGTAACTTTAGACATAAATATTCATATATCTATATAGTACTTACTAAGTATGCAGGTAAGTATGGTTATAAAGCAGAGCAGATTGAGGAATTTATGGATATGGCGATGGCTAAACCTCAACAGGGTATCTTCATTCCATCAGATGATACCGCTATGCTTTGTACAAATTTCTTAGATCAACGACTTGACGTTAACTTTGAACCGGCATTTGAAACTGGTGTAGAAAGTATTGACTGGATTTCACACCCAAATCTTAAAAATATTTTTTCAAAACTAGAATGGTTTCATAATGAAACATTCGACAGAGATTCAAATCTTAATCTATCTGAGGTTTCAAATGTTACAGAACGTAATGCGTCAAAAAATGTTAAGAAACATTATAAGCATGCTCAACGTTGGCAGTTAGCAAATACATTGACAAATATATACGGATATGATAAAGCTCTCCAGTATATGTTAGAGATTTGTAAAGATACTCCATATAAAGAGCTTAAGGGTGACTGTAAGACAGCAGAAATTCATCAGAAACCGATAAGTATTTGGGCTATAAGACAACTTAACGATTTCCATGGATTCAACCTTAAGTTTGATGACGCACAAAATGTTTATAACGAGCAGCAAAAAGCACTCGAAAATATAAATAATGAACAAATCGTTGAACAGCCTACTGGACTTCCACAAGCATCAAATCTTGTTACGTTTCATATAAATAAGAATCAGTATCTTGGACATATTAAAGATGATATTCTTAAGAATCTTTCTCATATAACATTGTTGGAAGCAGGTGCAGGATATGGAAAGACTGAGATGATTAAAGCATTTCATGCTAAGACATGTTTGATTCTTCCATTCACATCAACTATTAAAGCTAAAGTTGAGAAATCAGAAACTACAGAAGATTGGTTGTACTATTATGGCAATAAGAGACCGACCCTTGATGAACTTCTTGGAAATAGAAATATGTCTATGACTATAGATAAGTTCTCAAGATTGAATGTTATGGAACTTGATCAAGCAGGATTCGAATACATTGTACTTGACGAGTCACATCTTCTATTCACATCATCTTATCGAGATGTAATGGCACCAACTATTCAACGACTTGCAAATTGTAAAGCTAAGATAATTATGATGACAGGAACCCCTACTGGAGAACTTACATTCTTCCCAGGTATCAAACACATTAAGGTTGTAAAAGAAGATACGCGTATTAAAGATTTTGATCTTCATTTCTGTCCAACATCGACAGAACAGATGATAGAGATGTGTAAGATGATGGCGGAAGACATTAAAGAAGGACGAAAGGTATTATTTCCAACTAATAAAGGAAATCTATATTTTGAACAGATAACTGGAATCATTCAAGAGTATTTGGATGATATGGCATTTGGAAGACAGCTTAATAAGTTCTATTATAAGAAGTCTAATTATGGAGATGAGTCTATGGACGAGATCAATTACGATAAGACAATTGGTAATAATGACATCATCTTCTGTACTACATATCTTTCAGTAGGTGTAGACATTTGTGATAGATATACGTTTAGCGTGTATTTTAACGAGACTTGGATTCCGCAGGACATTGAACAGTTTGCAAATAGACTTAGAAACAATGACTTGTATATTAGAATGTTTTTACCTAAATTGGATGATACTGGATTCCCTATAAACTATTACTTTACACAGCCGCTTGATTTGAGTTTTAATACAGATGATCTTCTTCTTGCAAGAGACTTAATTAGAACATGTAATGATATGATTGAAAGAAATAATGAGGAAGCTAAATCAAATCCACTTATTCAGTCGCTTATTGCTGCTAATAAGTATTTGAAATATGATGAGAATGCTTGTAAGTATTATATAGATGAGACAATGTATAAGCTTAAAGTATTTGAAGATAGATATTCACAGTATAACAAACAGCTTCCAGTTCTTCTAGAAGGTATCAAATACTATGGATATACAATATCTCAGAAAGATCATACTGAAGAGGTTTCTGCTGCAAGAAAAGAAGAAGTAGATCATTATCTTAAAGAATGTAGAAATAGAAAATATAATGAGACTACCAATAGAACATTTGAATTCTTGAGTAGAATTAATGACAACAACATTGATGTATATAGAGAAATCATAAAGGGTAATCTTGATATTCTTAGAGGTAAGGATGACAACAATACAAGAATTAGAGAAGATAATGCAATTTATGCAGATAGTATAGAAATTGTAGAACGAAATACACCAATAGTTCTTAGTCTATATAAGTATTATGATTGTGATACTATTAAAGACATATATGAATATTGTGTAGAGAAGCGTCAAAATAGAATAAACTATACTAAACTTAATAGAATTAGAAAATTCATCAATATTGTAAACAACATTAAGAAGCAAAGACTTGACTTCCCAATATATAAGTTTGTTACAGATGCTAAGAAGTTTGCAATAGAAAATCCAATTGTAGATAAGAAAGATTTAGATCAATGGATTAATATATATACAGTAAAGATTGCAAATAATGTTAAAGACGTTGTTATTGAAGATGTAGCATTTCTTGAAGTAATTAAAGAGCATATTGAAGAACTTTGGAAAGTAATCATAACACAATCAAGACCGAAAGATGGAAAGATAACTTTAAGTCCATTCGAACTATTATGGCAGACTAAAGATAAGCTTGATAACATTTATGGAGGAAACATAACAAAAACATTCTTCATGCAAGAACTTATTGATGAAATGAAACCTGAAGAAATAGTAGAAGAATCTTATTTCCCAACAATTAATGAGAATGAAGAACTACCAGATATTGAACAGACTTCAAAAGTGTCATTAGAATCTGTTAGAAGTGAAGTAGATAATATTGTTGGTAAAGATTATGACTATTATAAGTATTCAGAACAAGATGGTTCTAATTCAAGGTTCATGGAGAAACAGAAGAATACTAATGCATTTAGAGATACAATCTTTGATGTTATAGATAATCTTAATCCAGAACAAGAAACAGAACATTCTGAAGATGGAATAGAAACATTATTTTAGAAAATCCCTTTTACATATATTGAAGTACAGGCAGTCGTGAGATTCCCTGTGCTTCGTTATATTTACAGCAAAATTATTTTTACTTATATAGAATATACAATCTACATATGAATTTATTAGATAAAGCTATAAATGATGTAAAGCGTCGTAAATCTAAGAAATCACAAAAGGGCAATCAGCATAAATTAAATGGTACTTCTCTTGACGGTGTTGGATCTAAATTAAATAGAGACGCACAATATATAGAGAATTATGCAGTTGAGACTCCTATTCATTTAGATACAAACGCATATGATGTAATAAACACATATAGAGGTTCTTTAAAACAAGTAGTAATGCAACAGGATGGCGGAGAGACAGGTGGTAATATATATAAGTATAATACTGTTGCATCTCCATCGTTATTTAACCCCTTTTATGCAATTACAAGTACTGGTATATCACCAGGAGTACCACTATTAGATAACATTGCAAACCAAACAAACGTTAAAGCGTCAAAACTTGATGGTACAGAATTAAATTGGTCTTTAAACTTACAAGAATTAGACGATTGTTCTATTGCGAATTTAGTTAAATTAAGTAATGAAAAGGATAGCATATTAGGACAAGCTCGTTATAAATATTCTGATTTTATGTATTGTAGAGATGTAGGTAAAATATCTAATAATCATTTAATAACTTTACGTAGGTTTTCTGCTCCAGTGAGAGATAACATTTATCAATATACTGGTATAGATACGGATACATCTAATCAGGTACCTGGAGATATTGGTCGTTTAGTTACTTGGTTTGGTACAGAAGATAATAAGTTGGAAGATATTCTTAAATATTCTTTCCATGCATCTTGGAAAGAAATGGAAGCAGGAATACAAGAGTTGGACTCACAAGAAAATGACCCTGCCCGTGGATTGACTGGTGGATTAGTTAATTTAATGAACAACAAACATGCTGAAGGCGTTGAAAAAGGTATACATGCATCAGCATTTAAGCAATTATTAGGTGATGATGCATCAGATTATGATACTGGACCATATGCCGATAATCCAGCAGTAAACGGTAGAATGTTTGATAAACATAAAATTTATGAACCTAAAGATACTGTACGTTCAAAATATCAATATGAAGGTAATCTGAAGTTTAGCCAAGATTTTACGTTGACATTTAATTATAAGTTAAGAGGATACGACAATATAAACGGTAAGACTGCAATGTTAGACTTATTAGGAAATATATTAGCAGTTACTTACAGAAAAGGAAAATTCTGGCCAGGAGAACAACGAATTATTGGTGCTCCGCAAAATAAACAAGGATGGGATAAAGCCGTTGCTATGCAGAATACGGCTATAAGCGCTTCCGGAACATTTATTGGTAAACTTTGTAATGGAGGGTCATTAGCAGATGCAGCGTCGTCAGCGATGAATGTAATTCAAGGAGCAAATTTAGTGGGAGATTTAAAAGAGAGCGCAAAGAAACTGTTAGAAAATCTTAAAGCTGGAGGATTACAATCTATTTTTTCTGGACTTATGAAAAATGCATTAGGTAGACCAGCAGTATATGCATTTGACTCATTATTGACTGAAGGCGAGACTGGTTTCTGGCATGTTACTATTGGCAACCCTTTAAATCCAATCGCGTCAATAGGTAATCTTATTATAGATGGCGATGTAGAAATAACTCATGGAGGCCCATTAGGGTTAGATGATTTTCCTACAGAAATAACAGTAAAAGTGCCATTAAAGCATGCGATGCCTAGAGATTCTGTTGATATTCAAAGAATGTTCACTAAGGGACGTAGGTCAATATACACTGAACTACCAGCAAATAAAGATCAATTTAATACTAAATCTTTAGATATTCAAGGTAAAGGCGGTACACATGATAATAAAGCAATATCAACAGCACTTTCAAAGACTTTTGATAGTATAAATCTAGGATACGCAAATACTACACAAAAGCATACTGCGTATTCATATTTTGGTGATCATGATATTTCACGTATCACGAAAAATGCAGATTCATTACGACAAGGATAGTTATTTCATAACAAATACTTTAAATTTTCTCATTCATTATTTCTATTTTATAACTATATATTTATAGAAATTTAGAATGAGAAATTTGCTTTATATAGGATTAAATGGTTATGCCGGATCAGGTAAAGATACAGTAGCTAAGATGTTGTATTGTATTCTGAACTATGATTGGGAGACTAAAGAAGAGTGTTGGAATAAATTTAAGAAAGAATATGCTACATCAGTAAGACCATATGCTACAATGGGTAGAAATCCACAAGATCATATGTGTACGTGTGTTGCTTTTGCTGATAGACTTAAAGACATTTGTGCTGCAATGTTTGGCGTCCCAGTAGATTATTTCTATTATAAGAAGAATAATTCTTGGATTTGTATCAATAAAGATTTTGAATACACAGAAACCCGTCCACGAGAAGAACTAATCATAACAGCAGAAGACTATTATACATGTAAAGACAGTTATATGTATTCTTCAAATAGATATTATATGTCTCTGAGAGAAATACTTGTATATATCGGAACGTATGTTTGTCAAGACGCAATAAATGCGAATACGTTTGTAAATAGTGTTAAGAATAGACTTGAAAATATTTCTTGGGATTCAAACGATTTAAAGTATGTAATTTGTACAGATGTTCGTTTTGTTCATGAAGTTGACTTCATTAAACAAAATTCTGGCATAATGATAAACATTATTAGAGATGATGTTGCACAAGCGTTGGATATTGCAGAGCATGATCTTGATATGATGGATTATGAGAACTTTAATTACGTCATTTATAATAATGGTACTTATGAAGAACTTTTTGATGAAGTCTGGAGAATTTGTCATTCAAATATGGAGTTCATCAACTATACTGCTTCATTAAGAGGACGTACTCATGATGCAAATACATATATAAGATTTGTTGCTGAATATGATGATTGTTTTGAATGTCGTCTTTGCACATCTAATGGAATATCTAAAGTGACGCATTCTGACGGAGATATCGTTACTATTGACCCAGAGGGTGGTCCACAAATTTCCATAAACACCCCTCTATTAGTAAACGGAAAGTATTATATAGTAAGTTCAATAAATTTCGATGAAGAAAGATTAGAATATTATATAACATTAGAAAAGTAACACTAAAGTTCTTAGCATTCCCCAATTCAATTATTATTATTTAATATTTATGGATTTTGGAGAATGCTTTTTACTTTTTTAAGTTCTAATATATCAGCTATAGAAAATATATTTGCAAACTATGGTTGGCCTGGATTACTTGTTTTGGGCGCAGGCGCTGCATTAGTATATTTTATCAAACAACATTTAACTAAATCGACTACATCTACTAATAAGGTATTGACGGATGGATTTACTGATCTTTCTAAAAGTATGCAAGATCAAAACCAGAAGCTATTAGAAGCTATTATAAAACAGTCTGAAGAGAACAATAAGACTATTGGTAAAGTATTAGATAGTGTACTTACTGAAAAATCTGGTAGAGATAAACAAATCCATGACGATAATATGAAGTACCGTATGGACGTTTCTAAGTTAATTAGAACAAAAATGAAAGATTTACTTAACAGATATAATGGCGACCGTATTTTTATTTTGGAATTCCATAACTGTAAAGAAAATGTTGTAGGTATGCCATTCTATTGGGCAGATATGACGTATGAAGAAATTTCTAGAGGCGTAAAGAGTATTCAACCAGCATGGAGAGACCAGGAAGCATCTCAGCTTATTCCAATTATAGATGATATGGAAGAGTTTGGCGGATATAAAATTTATACTATAGAAGATATAGAAGCTCTTCAAGATCAATCATCAATATTATATAGAAAATTACGTATAGAGCGCGGAGTACAAGAGGCAATTATTTCTGCATTATATTCACAAGATAATATTCTTATAGGTCTTTTAGTTATTGAGTATGAAGATGGGGTATTTATTCCTATTGAAGTACTTGATGATGAAGATATTATCGCTCAAGCAAATTCTATTGCAACCCTTTTAGACTGTACTCTTAGTCAATCTAAATTGAATTAGTCATGGAAATAAAAACACCTGATAATATATTTCAGAATATAAATACTATAAAGAATAATATTGTTAAGTCTCTTTGGGTAGATAGTCCTTGTTATACTGATGACATGGATTTAGATGAGGAAGAGGAAGAAGAACATGACGAAAACTTCTATTATACTTCTGAAGATCCAGAGCGTTCATATCCTGAAGACACGTTCCAAAACGTATTAGATAATTTGGGAGTTTTGGAACGATTTAAGGCTCCTCCTTTGAATGTTCATTATGATGGTGATGTTCTTGTATATGCTGATTGGATTGACACAACTCACGTAGCTTCTCCTGATTGTAATATGAGTCCACGAAAAAATCCTCCGGAGTATATTGTTATACATTATGTAGTATCAAGTACATCTAAGAAAGGAACCGCATATAATGTAGCAAATGGGTATATTGCAAATGCAAAAAAGAATAAAAAAGTATCTTCTGAATTTACAATCGATGATGAGTTGATTGTTCAATATTGTCCAGATCCTACTAAATATTATTGTTTCGCTGCTGGTGGTGCTAGTAAATACAAACCTAAATCACCTAAAGGTAAGACTATGGCAGGTAAAGTCACATGCAGTAATTCTATTTCTATAGAGGTTTGTAATGAAAGTAAGGATCATAGCGCATCTCATAATCCTAATGACCCTAGATATTATTTTACCGAAAAGGCTGTAAACAATACAGTAAAACTTACTAAGGCCTTAATGAAATATTACAAAATACCAAAATCTAATGTTTGTAGACATTATGATTGTGCTGGTAAGACGTGCCCAGGAATTATAGGTTGGAATGACGAACCAGGCAGTAACGACGAATCTAAATGGTATAACTTTTTATCACGATTATAGAAGATGTACTTAAGTACATCTTTTTATTTTTAATTATGAATACTTATTGTTTAGATACATGCGCCCCAGAGCAAATAGTCACTTTAGACTATGCTGTAGATGACTTTTCATTATTGTCTATATATAATGGTCGCACTCCATATTGTAACGAGTGTCTAAAATGGGCATATAGTACTGACGGAGTAGTTTGGTCATGCTGGATGACATATGAAGAAGTTGCTAACATATTGTTTGAATCGCAAACTGACTATTATATAAGAGCTAAGGTAAAAGGTGGAGTATCATCATTAGAATATGATGGAACCCCTTTATCTGATTATAATACATCATTAGCATCTTGTTTTGATTTTGCATCATTACAAAATACTTCTAATAACTATAATCCCTATGCAAACATGGAATATGCAGTTGGGTTATATCAATATTTAACTGATAGTATAAATAATACTATAGGAATTCCAATCTATTATATAAAGCTTACCCCTAATATAGATTCTAAAGACTTCACATTCAAAGAATATGCTCTTATGGGTGTAGAAGCAGTAAAGCAAATTAAGTTGATGGTTCAGGATGGTATGATGCCATCATCTAAACCTGAATTCTCTGAATGGGGATTTGACTTTTCTACAGACTGGGAAACAGAAATATCTAAATCAATGTTTGCTTCGGCGTTCGGTAATACTGCAAAACCAATGGAAGGTGATTTAATATATATCCCAATGATGAAAAGAATGTGGATGGTAAATGGTGCATATGAAGAAAAGAATGAGGGTATCATGTGGCAAACTACAACATTCAAAGTAGCACTAGTTAAGTACGAAGAGAAAGGTTCAGTTGATTTAGGTGATGCACAGGAGTTTGTTGATTCATTGGTTAAGACTAAATACGATGACTTATTTGGTAGTGATGAGAACATACAATCAGGATTAGCAACTGTACAATCACCAGAACATGCAGCAGATCCATTATATCCTGTATTCGAAAGTGATGCAGTAAGAAAATATGTTAAGATGACAATGCAATCAGGTTCAGATCTTTATAAGACACTGAATACAAAATTAATTAGTTCGCCTAAATATAGTAAAGGAATAATTGTTGCTGAAAATATGTATGATTGGACAGCAGTTACTGATGAAGCATATATCATATATCAGCATCCTTATTGTGGAACAGACTTAACTCTATCATGTATTCTTACGTTAGGAAATAGATATTGTCAAGGAACAATATTTTCTATAGGTAATATAGATATAACAATTGATTTGACTCCTACTGTATGTTATATAAAAGTATTTGAACTTGGTAGTATCAAATTAGATCCGAATAAGACGTACTTCTTAATCATACGATGGTCTAAATCAATGAACTTATTAGAATTGTCTGCTGTAGAATATTCTGCTCCTAAAGGAATGCCGGCATATTTAGTACAACCATTCAATATGAATTTTGACATAAATAATATGAAGTCATCTGTATATAAATATGATATAGAATTAGAAGTATATGAGAAGTCAGATATAACGGTGTATTCATTTGATGGGAAGATAACTAACATTAAAGTTTATGATACTTATATAGATGATAATTCTGAATTATTACAGATGCTTCCAACTAATCAGCATCTTATAATTAATGATGTTGCTAGAAAATTTGTTGAGCTTCCAGGTTCATACACAAGATAATAAATATACATATAGAGGATATGATTAATTTATTTGAGATGTTGAAGAAACATGAAAAGACATTGACTGAAGGATTTGAAAATAAAAGATGGTGGGAAACTGGAGATCGTAATATGTTTGAAAGGAATGTTATGGGACCTGACGGTAATTATTATGATGAAGAACAGATATACGAATCTATAAAAGAATCAGATAGAAAAAGATTACTTAAATTTGGATAATGAAAGAAATTAAAACATATATAATAGAAAAACTTAAAGTTAGTTCATCAACTGTTAAGTATGAGTATACATTATTTCCAAAAACAAAAGAAGAATTACAGGAAATGATTCAAAACGAAATTTCTAAAAACGGAAATGAATGTTCACTCAATCATATTGATGTTAGCAAGATAACTGATATGTCATATATCTTTAGTCATTCTAAATTTAATGGTGATATATCTAAATGGGATGTATCAAACGTACAAACAATGGAAGCTATGTTTAATTTATCCAAATTTGAAAGAGATATATCTAATTGGGATGTATCAAATGTAAAAAATATGGCATTTATGTTTAACTTTTCTAAATTTAATGGTGATATATCTAATTGGGACGTATCAAGCGTTACCAATATGTCAAGTATGTTTGAAGATTCTGAATTTACAGGCAAAAATGGTGATATATCTAATTGGGATATATCAAGCATTACCGATATGTCGAGTATGTTTGAAGGTTCTAAATTTAATAGTGATATATCTAAATGGAATGTTTCAAACGTAGCTAATATGAAAGATATGTTTAAAAAATGCCCATTAAATAAAAGAAAACCAAAATGGTATAAAGTATAATATGAGAAATTTTAAAGATATAATAATAGAGAAACTTAAAGTTAGTTCAAATACGCATAATATTAATGATATAGATGAAATATATAAACTACTTGAACAATCATCTTATTGGAAAGATATTAACCTAATAGAATTAAGTGATGTATTTGAACCAACTACGATACAAACTAGAAATCGGCAAGGACGAGGTTTCGATGAACATTTTTGGTATTGTAAACCTGTTAAATTTGGGTTTGATATAGATGAAGAATTATTGTACGTGACACTTGACAGAACAAAACAACATTTGTATTATAATGCTGGTATATTTGCTGAAACGATATATAATCCAGAAATGTTATTATGGTTCTTTACGTATGATGAATTAAATGCAATATTAGATTATATAGGATAATGAAACAACTTAAACAACATATATTTGAGAAACTTAAGGTTTCTTCATCATCAGTATCTAGTGATGTTGAAGAAAAAATAGCTAATAGAAGAAGTAAAGCACAAGTTCAAAATAGATTCAAATTAAGCCCATATACTAAATTAAACTTTAAAGCATGGGTTGATGATATGATAGTCGCTGATGATTTCGTAACAGTTGAACCATTAGATTGTCTTATTAGTTTCTTACCTAATAATGAAGGAATATTTTGGAATTATAATTTTAAAAAAGGTACAGAACCTGAAATAATTGACGGAGTAGTGATTGATGCTAGTATGACATATGGCGAAGCATATGAAGTTATTTTAAGATTTATTCACGATAAATATGAAAATAAAGATGATATTTTTACAATATGAGAAATTTTAAAGATATTATTGTTGAGAAACTAAGAATTAGCACTAATAATGCAGTAGACTATGAACAACTTTGGTTAGAAATTTGGGATTCAGATTATATGTATAATCGTACTATGGAGATGAACGCAACAATAGGGTATTTGCCAGAATCAGAATTATATGGTAAATTATATATGATGCGAAGAAATCGCGAAACTGGTTCATTTGTCTTATCTCTGGAAGGTACAGATAATTCAGCTACGCATGTAAAACATATAAAATATGTCGACAAATTTATTGAAATGTTCGACGAACAAACTCTTTTAGATATACATAAATATTGTATGGTGCAAAAATGAGAAACTTTAAAGATATTATATTAGAAAAACTAAAAGTAAGTATTAAAAACTATCACGAGGATCCAAAAATAATTTGGGATAAAATACTTGAACACAGATTTTTCCAATTTAGACCAAGACTTTTATTAGATTTAGTTTTTGATGAATTACCAAAAGTTAACGATGATAAAGACATACATGATGATTATAAAGGTGAATTACTTAATATTGAAACAGGTCGTGAAAACAATGAAAATTATATGCGAATAACATTACAACAGCATGATGGTAATTTTACATTTAGAATATCAAGAGTTCAAACATTTTTAGAAATGTTCAATATAGATGTTTTAGAGAAAATATTAGAATATTTAGACAGTAATTTTAAAGAGCAACATTAAATGTTGCTCTTATTTTTTGAAATTTTGTAAATTGTTTCTATTTATATAATGTAAATAAATGATGATTATGGAAGGAAAAGCAACATTTAAGACTGTCATTAAAAAGATTTATGATTGTACATATGATCTTAGAATTGGAATATTTTCTGATTATGATTGGTCAAATGTATTTGCTCTTAGAGATAGGATGCAAGAAGTGATAAACGCTATAAATCTTCTGTATGATTCAAATTATGATTTTGAATTTGGAGGTGGAGTTTATAAGAAATCTAATGACGGAATGAACGAATATAGAGAATATACATTCGTTATACGTGATACAAATTCAGAAGAAACAAGAAGTGGTTCGGTAATTTGTTCCGCTGCCGGTTCTATAGGAAATCCATTTGGTAAGTATGATATTAGTTTAATAATGTAAATTATGAGTCTACATATAAATAAAGACAGAGATAATATTGACGAAGAGTTTATTGAACATGATGATTCTGAAGAGCTCGTTCCAGAGTGGTTTGCTCCGACAAGTTCATCAGTATCATCTACACCTTATTCTAATTTAATTTGGTATAATTTTAAATAAATGTCACTTCACATAAATAAAGATAGATCAAATTTAGATGCCCTTGATAAAACACTAGCGGCAGAAGATTTTATAAATGGTATTTTAGATGGCCTTGATATAAAGTCAGATAAGAATACAAGCAGTTCAAATGACTTTGATATTTGTTACGAATGGGATTTTGACTATAAAAAATTTATGCAAGATATTGATAATAAACGAACTATGTCTAAATATTCTAAATGGAAACAGTATGAGTCTAAAGATTAATAAAGATAGAGATAATCTAAAGGATGAAGTAATAGAGATTAATGAACAATATTCTACAGATTTTGGATTTTATTACTATGATTTACAACAGAAAAATTACTTAGATCAAAAGCATGTAGATGCATTAATCGATATGTTATCATGAGTTTAAAGATTAATAAAGATCGCTCCAATATAGATGATATTCAAATTGGATTTGATTTTGAGACAATGGGAGCATCTGAAGAGATAACAGAATATTTTAAAAATCAAATCGCCGGAGCTATAGATAAGCATATAATAAAACAGCTTAATGATATGTGCGTACAAATTGATCATAGACCTAAAAATTTGTCGTTGAATGATACTATTGAGTTTGATAGATATGCGTTTCCTTCATACGTTTCTATAGATTATAAAGATAATAAAACACCCCTAATTCCAATAGTACTATGATTCGTTATTTAAATCAAGATGTAACAACAGCTCGTCAGGAGATTATTGTGCACCAGGTCAATTGCCAAGGTAGAATGGGCTCTGGTGTAGCTAAAGCAATAAAAGAGAAATTCCCAAATGTATATACAGAATATAAGAAATATTGTGATAAATACGGAAGACCCGCAGTCATAAATGTTCTTTTAGGAAAATGTCAAATCGTAGAAATTGATGAGCCGAATCGTAATAGACCAGGTAAACAATATGTAGCTAATTTGTTTGCTCAAGATAAATATGGGTATGATGGACAAATGTATACATCGTATGACGCTTTCCTTAAAGGTCTTCAAACACTAAAAGAGTTCTGTATTGAACACAATATAAAGTCTATAGCATTTCCAGAAAAGATTGGATGCGGTAGAGGTGGAGCCGATTGGCAAATTATCTCTCGAATGATTGAA
>JAEIGA010007260.1_pt1 | contig 16842 bp, 14 predicted proteins | sample 9270691 | NCBI WGS metagenome assembly JAEIGA01 (sample SAMN17057246, study PRJNA624740) | gut metagenome | biome: biome; isolation source: fecal sample | host: Bos grunniens | place: China: Xizang | collected 2019
AGTGTAAGGTAGCAGGAGTTTTTTTTGTTTTAAAGTAGAAATTCGTATAGATTAGTATTATTAATTCCGTAGAATTGGGCATTTGGATAATATTCTGTGAATTTTGCTGGTGCTTTAATATTTTTTTTGGCAGAACGCTTTATTTCAAAACCAGTAATGATGCCATCCTCTACTTCTATCAAATCAACTTCTTTTTGTTGCTGTGTTCGCCAAAAATAATGTTGTAAAAAGGTTCGTTTATTATACAAGTTGCGTTTTATACGTTCGGTTATAATAAAGTTTTCCCACATATGTCCAACTTCTTCTGGTTGTCTCATGGATATGGGAGACATGTTGCCAATAATGGCATTTCTAATTCCCATATCGTAGAAATAGATTTTTTTAGAAAATTTTAATTCATTTCTAAGGTTATTTGAGTATGAGGGCAGGGTATAAATGATAAAATTCTTTTGTAAAATATCGATGTATCTATCTATAGTTTTTGCATCTATCCCAACCAATTGACTCAATTCATTTGTGGATACTGTAGAACCTATTTGCCAAGAAAGAGCTTGTAATAACTTAACCAATTTGTCTGGTTTTGCTATATTATTCTCTTCCATTAAATCCTTATATAAGTAACTATTAGCAAGTTCCTTTAAAACATCTTTTTCATCTCCTAAATTATTAATAACTTCGGGGTAGTATCCATATATGAGTCTATGGTCTAACATTCTAGTCTCTTCAACTATATTGGTGTGCTTAACCATTTCTGCAAAGGATATGGGCAGAAGTTGAATTTCTCTTTTTCTACCAGTTAATGATTCGTTCACAGCCTTGGTTAATAGAAAAGAAGAACTGCCAGTAATAATAACAGGAATATGGTTTAGTTTATCCGCCATTATTTTAAGCATTTCACCAATGTTTTTTATTTTTTGAGCTTCGTCTATTAGTAGTGCGTTATGATTGGCAGTTAAAATTTTAAGGAAATTCTCAGAGACATTTTCAAACATGTATTTTGCATCTGTATCGTCGCCGTTAATACGTAAAACATTATTTGTGTCTTTGAATATATCTTCAGAAAGAGTGGATTTTCCCACTTGTCTAGGGCCGATGATGCTTACTACCTTGTTAAGGTTAAGTGCATCTTTTATTTGTTGTGTTACAATGCGATTTATCATCAGTATGTAGATTTTAGGCAAATATAGGTGTTTTTCTTTAAAAATGCAAGTTTTTTAGGAGTTAAGTCTGTAAATTCTTTAAGTTTTTAGGAGTTAACCCCGTAAATTCTTTAATTTTTTAGGAGTTTGGAGTAGAGTTTATATATAAATCCGATTAGTTTTTATAAAGTGGAATTTTGGTATTAAAAAGTTATAAAATCTACAATAAAATTATATCTTTGTAAAATAGAATGTTATAAAAATAAATGATATGAAAAAACTAATTAGTTACATAGCAATGGCATTGGCTTGTTTGTCAATGACATTAGTGGCATGTCAGCCACCAACTACCGACGAACCTAATGGTCCTGATACTCCAAGTAATCCAGACCAACCATCAGAACCAGTGTTGCCAAAAGATTCTACCATCGTGTATTTTGTTAATGCTGATAATTGGGAAACTGTGAATGCTTATATTTGGTTGTATGCTACAGATCAAGGTGTATTTCCCTGGCCAGGCAAACCTGCTACTTTATGCGACGCAAAAGTACACGATATGGACGTATATTGTTATAAATACCAAACAGATCAAGCCGATATGATTCTTTTTCATAACGGAATAGGTTCACAATCAGCCAATATAGCAATAGATAGAACCAAACCTTATTTCTACAATAATGTTTGGTATGCCAGTTTAAGTGATATCCCTGCCCCAAAAACAATGTATAACGGTTACGAATACATAGATATGGGAAGTGGTACATTGTGGGCTGCACATAACGTTGGTGCCAATTCTATTACCGAAGTTGGTGATTATTATGCATGGGCAGAAACTACTCCAAAAGAAGAATACTCTTGGAGCACTTATTTACATAGTGCACATATCTACAATAATGCAAAAGAATTAACCAAATATTGTAACTTAGCAGAGTATGGTTATAATGGATATGTTGATGTGCCAACCAATCGTTATATAGATGACGAAGATGACCCTGTTCATTTAAATTGGGGTGGTAGATGGCAAGTCCCAACAAAATATGATTTTAGTTTGTTATTAGAAAATAGTATAATAAAGATTGATCACGATTCTTTAGGTACAAAAGGGGTTAGATTTACCAGTGTGATTAATGGCAATACACTTTTCTTTCCTTATACAGGCTACATAGACGGAACATGGAAGTACGATTCTTCTAGAAGAGTGGCAGTGTGGGGGGCTGAGCTTGCTGGCGATAGTTTTGCAGCAGAAGAACAAGTGCCCAGTAATGCTGTTTATCTTCATATTATGATAAACCAAGGTCAAGTAACAAAAGGCACTTATTTGTTTAGTCGTAGTTTTGGCTTGCCTATTCGTCCTGTAGTGTATAAAAATCAAATAGAATAGTTTACATAAAGTGGAATTTTGGTATTAAAAAGTTATAAAATCTACAATAAAATTATATCTTTGTAAAATAGAATGTTGTAAAAATAAATGAGATGAAAAAACTAATTAATTACATGGCAATGGCATTGGCTTGTTTGTCAATGACATTAGTGGCATGTCAGCCACCAACAACCGACGAACCTAGTGGTCCTGATACTCCAAGTAATCCTGACCAACCTAGCAATCCTGATCAACCTGTAGAACCAGAACAACCCAAAGATTCTACTACGCTGTATTTTGTAAATGCCGAGGCGTGGGCAACTGTCAATGCGTATGCATGGTTAGATGGGGGAAATCCTATTGTAGCATGGCCAGGTGAAGCTGCTACCAAAACTGACCAACAAGTACATAACTTTGATGTTTACAGCTACAAATTTCAAAGCGATTTGGCCAATAGAATTATCTTTAACGATGGTACTAACCAAACAGGCGATTTAACCTTTGAAGCAAGCAAACCTTATTTTTACAAAGATGCTTGGTATGCATCGCTAGAAGAAATTCCTGCACCAGAACGTCCAAAAACCTATTACAAAGGCAACGAATACATTGATATGGGTTATGGTGTATGCTGGGCTGCATATAATGTGGGTGCTACAAGTGCCATAGAGAAAGGTAATTTCTATGCATGGGGAGAAACTACACCTAAAGCAGAAAGTGAATACAAATGGAATTACTATAAATGGAGTGCTCATGTAAACAACGATGCTAAAGAACTGACAAAATATTGCTATGATGCAGAATATGGCTATAATGGTTATACTGATGATAATCGTGCAGTGGACCGTGTAGATTATCCTGATGCCGATAATTGGCCAGGTAAATGGACATTCCCTACAGAAAGTGATATGGCAGATTTAGTAGATCCAGAAAAGAGTACGATACAAATGGGTTACGACTCTACCACTGTAGCAGGTACAGCTAGGGGTGTTAAGATTACAAGTAAAAAGAATGGTAATGTTTTGTTCTTCCCTTATACAGGAGTTATTGAAAATGGTTGGTTATATGATGATTTCCGTAAAGTAGCTATTTGGGGAAATCACTTGCCAGGAGATTCAAGACCTCAAGAACAAAATCCTTCTAAAGTAGTTTATTTGAACATCAATATTAATCAAGCAATTGTTACTAAGCGCGTAGATCTAATGAACCGTTGTAATGGTATGCCGGTTCGTTATATGGTGTACACTTCTCAATTAGACGAATAAATTCCATAATAAATAAAAGTCGAGAGAGGTTCAACCAATCTCGACTTTTTTTTTGACTCCTAATTTATATCATGAAAAAAATACTGTTCTTTTTAACACTATTGCTAGGCTTATCGGCTTGCCAAAGCCCCGATGTTAGCTATGCTAAATTAGAGAGTATGGCATTTGATAGCGAAAGCTATACCATCAAAGAAGGCGACGAATTGTGGCTATCGTCGTACATTACCATGGCACCCCAAGAGGTAGCCGATACCGTAACCGTTAAATGGGAAGTATCGAACACCGAGTTGGCTTCTATTACCGATTATGGTACCGTAAAAGGCCTTAAAGAGGGGTTGGTAACCGTGACCGCATCGGCTATGGGCTTAAAAGCCACTTGTCAGGTAAGCATTGCTCCGCTTAAAATTAAGGAGTACAGCCTAGCTTCGTCGTTAACGGCGTATGTAAACGAAGCCATCGAGCTTCCTATTTCGGACGTAAAACCCTCTCGTGCACCGCTGTATCGTATCAAATGGGAATCGTCTAACACCGATATTAAACCTACCTTGGTAGATGGCAAATGGGTGATCAATTCGGATGTTCCTGGTAAAACCGTGTTAACGGCCAAAGTAAGCGGTTTAGAAGACAAAACCTGTGCGGTAGAAGTAAAAGTACGTCCTATTAGTACGTTTACCTTGTCCGATAAAAATCTAACCCTATTGGTAAGTCAAAAAGATACCCTTACGTTAACCATGGCGCCCGACAATGCATCGTACAAAGATATCGAGTGGAGAAGTACCAACGATAAGGTCGTTACTGTGAACCAAAAAGGTGTGATTGAAGCCGTTGGCGAGGGCGAAGCAGTGGTAACCGTAACACACTATCCCGCTAACGAATCCGATAAATTATACGAAGCGCAATGTACGGTAACCGTAACCAAAACCCCACCGGTAACTAGCTTGGAGGTAAGTCCTACTTCTTTAAGCATGAAAAAAGGCGATGTTACGTTTGTGTCAATCAACAATATTCAACCAGCGGGTGCGCTCGCTACTACCTTAAAATGGGAAATAGCCGATCCAAGCATTGCTAAAATAGCAGGAGGTACTGTCAATGGTTTGAAAAAACAAATCAACGCGCTAAAAGCAGGTACTACTACCTTAACCATTAGTTCGGCATCGGGCTATAAAAAAACGGTATCCATTACGGTAAATCCTATTTCTGCCACGGGAGTTACTATCCCTGAAGCCGATACAAAAGCTTGTGTATGGGCAGGCACCTCGTACACATTTGGTGCTACTTTGCAACCTAGCAATACCGACGATAAACTTGTTTATGCGATTTATACAACGACATCGAATGCACGTGGTTCAGCTAGTATTTCGGGCAATAAAATTACTTTCGATGCCGAAGCCGAAGGTGGGTTTGTTATTTCTGTAAAAGCTATAAGCCCTAGTGGAACAACCACTGTTTCTCAAAGTTTTTACATATACGCTATTCAAGATAAACCCATGAACCAATGGTTCAATGCATGGGTTGACAACCATCAAACAGACTATTACGGTACGTTTGGTATGTACGAAAACATTACACACCGTGTAAAGGTACCCAATATGCCCACCAATATTCAAATAACCAATGTTACACGCTCGTTGAGTGGGAGTAGTTATCATTCTGTAATTTACAACAGTGCGCAACAACGCTTGTATTACGTAAAACAACCTGTTGCTAAACCCGAAAAATATTATGCAGATGAATACAATGACGGTGAGGTAAATGCGCAGTTAAGGAGTTACGGCACCATGGTTACCTACAAGGTAAAAATAACCGACTCAAACGGCCTTACCAAAAGCGTAGATGGTATTCCTATCTATTGTTATGCTACTTGCTTGGGTTATTTGAACTGGCCTGATGCTAAGTCGAGTTACGATGAAACTTATCAAATTGGGCATACTGGGTTTAATACTTGGTACAATAACTACGTATTAGAATCGGGCGCTCTAACTACCGTGAACGCCTCTAAAACCAAGTTTCAAATGGCTGCAATTTACGTTGGTCCTAAGACAGGTAGTCCATCTACCCATAGCATAAAAATTTATAAAGAGGGTAGCGAAATTACTTGGACCGCAACGGGAGAATACAAAACCTTGTTACTGGGCCAAGGAGTAAAATCCGCATTTGGTTATTCGGATGATGATTTGCCTTATATCCGATACAGAAGGCCTTAAAAAGTGGCACCATTTTTAAGAATAAACCGCAGAGACAGGATGTTTTTGCGGTTTATTTTTTATTTTGGTAGTACAAAATAAAAATAATCACCCCGTTAGGGTGTATTTTACAAAATAAATTATTAATTTTATACCCGAAGGGGTTGAAATATTGGTTTTTTGTCGATATTATACCCGAACGGGATTAAAGTAGAAGGATATATGATTGGTGAATACATCAAACAAAAGCGAAAACTTTTTAGGCTGACGCAAATAGAATTAGCCGACAGAACAGGGGTGGGTATTAGATTCATTAGAGAATTAGAAAATGGGAAACCTACTGTTCAACTAAACAAGGTAAATCAAGTATTAGAACTTTTTGGCGAAACACTATATCCGCAGAAAATAAATGAATAAGGCAAAGATATACGTAAACCATATTTTTTGTGGTATTCTTGTAGAGAATGCTGATGGATACTTTTTTAAGTACGACTCAGATTATCTTAAAAGAGAAGACGCAAAACCGCTTAGTCCTACTATGCCATTGCAAGAAGAGGAATTTGAAAAAGAGTTTCTGTTCCCTGTATTTGATGGACTTATTCCAGAGGGTTGGTTATTGGATATTATAGACAAGAATTGGAAAATTAACCCCAGAGATAGGATGAAGCTATTAATAACTTGTTGCAAAGATTGCATAGGCAATATAACGGTTAGCAAATATGAAGAATAGGTGTTTATATTGTTATAAGGAGTTGGATGATAAACAACAGCATTATCATCCTGCCTGTGCATTAAAATTGTTTGGCACAAAACAGGCCCCCATTTTACCCTATAATAGGAGTAATATAGAAGATTTAGCGCTTCAAATTATAGAAAAAAGTACTGCTATAACCGGCGTACAACCTAAATTGGCATTGGATATAAACAAAGGGGGTAAAAACGAGCCAAACAAACTCACTATTGTAGGGCTGTGGGGAAATTTTATCCTAAAGCCACAAAGCCCAACTTATCAGTTTATGCCAGAGGTAGAAGATTTGACCATGCATTTAGCAGAAATATGCGGAATAGAAACAGTAAAGCATGGTTTAATAAGAATGGACGATGGTGAATTGGCCTATATTACTCGCAGAGTAGATAGAAAAAAAGACGGTAGTAAATTGTCCATGCTTGATATGTGCCAATTAACCAACAGGCTGACAGAACATAAATACAGAGGAACTTATATTCAGTTAGCAGAGGTATTAAAGAAATATTCGGTCTCTTCGATGTTAGATGTTCAGCGTTTTTGGGAAATTGTTTTGTTTTCTTGGATTACCGGAAATTCGGATATGCACTGTAAGAACTTCTCTTTGTTGGAACATGAAGGTATTGGATACCAACTTTCGCCTGCCTACGACTTGTTATCAGTAAAGCTTGTGTACGAAGCCGATAGAGATGAATTGGCCATGCCATTAATGGGCGTTGGTGTGTTTGATACGCCGATAGTAAATTTTAATCGCGATTCTTTTGTAGAGGTGATGTCTGTATCGGGCATAAACGATGCAGTGATCCATAAAATCATTTCAAAAATGATTTCTCACAAAGATAAGTGGTTTGAGATGATTAAGATGTCTTTTTTGAACGATACGTTCAAAGAGAAATATAAGCATCTCATAACGGAAAGAATAAATAGATTAAAATAAAACGAAAAATATGCAAGGCAGACTATATATTTTTGATACCACATTGCGCGATGGAGAGCAGGTACCGGGTTGTCAACTCAACACGGTCGAAAAAATCCAGATTGCCAAAGCGTTAGAGCAGTTGGGTGTGGATGTAATAGAGGCGGGTTTCCCTGTTTCGTCGCCGGGCGATTTTAACTCGGTGGTCGAAATTTCAAAAGCCGTTTCTAATCCCATTGTGTGTGCCCTCACGCGGGGTATCAAACATGATATTGATGTGGCAGTAGAATCGTTGCGCTATGCCAAACGCAAACGCATTCATACGGGCATTGGAACCTCTCCCTACCACATTCAGTACAAATTTAACTCGCATCAAGACGAAATTTTGGCGCGTGCCATCGAGGCGGTAAAATACGCCCGAAATTTTGTCGACGATGTGGAGTTTTATTGCGAAGATGCCGGCCGCACCGACAACGAATACCTAGCCCGTGTGGTAGAAGCGGTTATTAAAGCGGGTGCATCGGTGGTGAACATTCCCGATACTACGGGTTATTGTTTGCCCCATCAGTACGGCGAAAAAATAGCGTACCTGATGAATCATGTGCCTAACATCGATCAGGCGATCCTTTCTACCCACTGCCACAACGACTTGGGTATGGCCACGGCCAATACCATGGCCGGTGTGATGGCCGGTGCAAGGCAAGTAGAAGTAACCATGAACGGAGTGGGCGAGCGTGCAGGCAATACATCGCTCGAAGAAATTGCCATGATTTTAAAATGCCACAAAAATTTAGGCATTGAGACCGGCATCGATACCACTAAAATTATCTCCACCTCGCGCATGGTGTCCAATTTGATGAACATGCCCGTACAGGCCAACAAGGCCATTGTAGGACGCAATGCCTTTTCGCACTCGTCGGGTATTCACCAAGATGGGGTGCTTAAAAATATGCAAACCTACGAAATTATCGACCCCAAAGAGGTGGGCATTAACGATAATTCTATTGTGCTAACGGCGCGCAGTGGCAGAGCTGCCCTTAAGCACAGATTACAAGCGCTTGGCATGCGTTTGTCGACCGAAAAACTCAACGAGGTGTACCAACAATTTTTGCAATTGGCCGATAAAAAGAAACAAATTACCGACGACGATATTTTGTTGTTGGTAGGGGCCGATCAAAATGTGGGTAAACCCATCCAGGTGAAATCGTTAAAAATTACCTCGGGTAAGGGCGAAACGGCACATGCCGAACTTTGTTTACGTGTATTTGATAAAGAACAATGCGCATCGGCCAGCGGAAATGGTCCGGTAGATGCTGGTATCAATGCGCTTAAAAAAATCATTCAGCGCGACATGGTGCTGCAAGAATTTACCATTCAGGCCATGAACAAAGGCAGCGACGATGTGGGTAGGGTACACATGCAAATTTTACACGAAGGTAAGATGTATTATGGCTTTGGAGCCCATACCGACATTGTGGTGGCTTCTATTGAGTCGTACATCAGCGCCGTGAACAAATTCATGGCCCGGGAAGTAAATGCCAACTTGGCCGAACCTAACGAATCGATTCACCGATTAGTCGATTTGTCGATTAGTCATACTAAAAAAACGTTATTCGACAAACTTTGGGATGCCCATGTGGTTACCCAAGTAGAAGAGGGGCCTACGCAGCTGTACATCGACCGCATGTACTGTCACGAGGTAACCTCGCCACAAGCCTTTGAAGGGTTGCGTCAGCGCGGCTTGCCGGTGTTTAGGCCCGCTCAGATAACCTGTGTGCCCGATCATAACATTCCCACCTTGCACCAAGATCAACCCATTGCCGATCCTGTGTCCAAGGCTCAAGTAGCTACGCTCGATAAAAATGCGATCGATTTTGGGGTACAATATTTCCCCATGGGACATCCAAACAACGGCATTATCCATGTGATTGGCCCCGAGAATGGCTTGTCGCTTCCGGGTATGTCCCTAGTTTGTGGCGATTCGCATACGTCTACCCACGGTGCGGTAGGTGCGTTGGCCTTTGGTATAGGCACATCGGAGGTAGAAATGGTATTGGCATCGCAATGCGTGTTCCAATCGCGCCCCAAAACCATGCGCATTACCTTTACCGGCGAGCTAAAAGCAGGGGTTTGTCCCAAGGACGTGGCCCTTTATATGATTGCCCAACTGGGCACAGGGGGTGCCACCGGCTATTTTGTAGAATACGCAGGCCCAGTTATCGAAAACATGAGCATGGAAGGCCGTTTGACCTTGTGCAATTTATCGATCGAAATGGGAGCCCGTGGGGGCATTATTGCTCCCGACGAAACCACTTTTGCCTACCTAAAGGGCCGTGAATATGCTCCTAAAGGCGAGGCTTGGGACAAAGCTGTAGCCCATTGGCGTACCTTGCACAGCGATAGCGATGCTGTTTTTGATAAAGAATATACCTTTGATGCTGCGCAAATCACTCCCATGATTACTTACGGAACCAATCCGGGTATGGCCATGGGTATCAACGATACCATTCCCATGCTCAGCGATGTGGCTCCAGAGGCACGTTTGTCTTTTCAAAAAGCCTTGGATTACATGGGATTGAAGCCCGGTCAATCGCTGGTGGGGCACGAAATTGATTATGTGTTTTTAGGCAGTTGTACCAACGGCCGTATCGAAGATTTTAGGGCCTTTGCATCGGTGGTTAAAGGTAAGAAAAAACATCCCGATGTAGTGGCTTGGTTGGTGCCTGGTTCGTGGAAAGTGCGTCAACAAATCATAGACGAAGGCATTTTGGATATCCTTACCGAGGCGGGTTTTGAATTGCGCGAACCCGGTTGCTCGGCTTGTTTGGCCATGAACGACGATAAAATTCCAGCTGGGAAATACGCCGTATCTACCAGCAACCGTAACTTTGAAGGACGTCAGGGCCCTGGAGCTCGCACCATTTTGGCGAGTCCCGTTACTGCCGCCCATGCCGCTATTTATAAGTCGCTACAAATATGGAAAAGCTAAATAACCTAACCTCCAGTTGCGTGCCTTTGCCACTCGAAAACGTCGATACCGACCAAATAGTGCCCGCACGTTTTTTAAAAGCCACTTCCAAAGAGGGCTTTGGAGACAACCTGTTTTACGATTGGCGTTACCAAAAAGATGGAACGCCCAACCCTTCGTTTGTGCTCAACAACCCTGCTTACCAAGGCAGTATTTTGGTGGCAGGCAAAAACTTTGGGTCGGGTTCGAGCCGCGAACATGCCGCTTGGGCCATTGCCGATTATGGTTTTAGGGTAGTGGTATCGAGCTTTTTTGCCGATATTTTTAAAAACAATGCCATGAACAACGGTGTGCTGCCTGTAGTGGTTTCGGACAATTTTTTGGCAGAAATTTTCGATTCCATTGCCAAAAATGCCGATACAACCTTATCTTTGTGCCTTCAAGCGCAAACCATCACCAATCAGGCAACGGGCAGGGTAGAAACATTTGATATCAACGCCTACAAAAAGACCTGTTTTTTGAACGGCTACGACGATATCGATTACCTGCTAGCCCACCGCGATAAAATAGAACAGTATGAGTCTAATGTCCGATTAGTCGACTTAACGACTCAACGACTAAAATTTCGAGTAGCGAGCGCAGAGGCAAGTTTACTTGACTGTGCCGAGTCACGAGAAATTTCATGAAATGCGAAGCATTGAATAAACACCTAAACGCATGATAACACTACTAGATACAACCCTTCGCGATGGCGAACAAACTTCTGGAGTTTCGTTTGCCAAACAAGAAAAAATGGCAATAGCCCGTCTGTTGCTCGAAGATTTGCGTGTAGACCGCATAGAAGTGGCCTCGGCCAAAGTGTCCGATGGTGAGTTTGCGACCGTAAAAGGCATTGCCGAATGGGCGCGCAAAAACGGATACATAGACCGCGTCGAGGTACTAGGTTTTGTAGATGGCGATGCATCGCTCGAATGGGTAAAAAATGCCGGCGTAACGGTCATGAACTTGCTTTGTAAGGGTTCGCACAAGCATTGCACCATGCAGTTGGGCAAGAAACCCGAAGAACACATTGCTGATATTGCCCAAGTGGTCAATTTAGCGCACGAGTGGGGCATTGGCATCAATGTGTATTTAGAGGATTGGAGCAATGGCATGAAAAACAGCCCCGATTATGTGTTTGCTTTGGTCGATGCCTTGCGCTCGTTGCCCATTCGTCGTTTTATGTTGCCCGATACCTTGGGCGTGTTGAACCCTGCCGAAACAGCATCGTTTTGCCGACAAATGATAGAACGTTACCCCGAATTGTTGTTCGATTTTCATCCACACAACGATTACGATTTGGCGGTTGCCAACGTTTTTGCTGCGGTACAGGCCGGTATTCAGTGTGTACACGTTACCATTAACGGATTGGGCGAAAGAGCGGGCAATGCTGCCTTGTCGAGCGTAGTAGCCGTGTTGCACGACCAACTCGGCCTTTCTACCAACATCAACGAAAAAGAAATAAATCGCATCAGTAAGATTGTCGAAACCTATTCGGCCATCAGGGTGCCAGCCAATAAGCCCATTGTGGGCGAACACGTGTTTACGCAAGTGGCGGGCGTTCATGCCGATGGCGACTTGAAAAGCAACTTGTATTGCAATGCGCTGCTTCCCGAACGATTTGGACGCGAACGCGAATATGCGCTGGGAAAAACATCGGGCAAGGCCAACATCCGACAAAATTTGCGCGCCTTAGGGATTGAACTCGACGAGGCGAGCATGAAAAAAATCACCAATCGCATCATTCAGTTGGGCGAGAAAAAGCAACAAGTCACCACGTTCGATTTGCCTTACATTGTGTCGGATATTTTAAAAAGCGAAAACATCGACGAGAAAGTAAAAGTGCTCAATTATTCGCTTTCGTTTGCACAAGGATTAAAACCCGTAGCCACCGTATCGGTCGAAATTGACGGCAAAACCTACCAAGAATCGTCGGTGGGCGATGGTCAGTACGATGCCTTTATGAAAGCCCTTTGGAGCATCTACGATAGGCTCGATAAGCCGCATCCTATTTTGGCCGACTATACCGTAACCATTCCTCCTGGTGGTCGCACCGATGCCTTTGTGCAAACCCTGATTACCTGGAATATGAACGGTAAGATTGTCAAAACCAATGGTTTAGATGCCGACCAAACGGCGGCGGCGATTAAGGCTACCATTAAAATGCTAAACCTTATTTAGTCGCTTCGCAAGCGAAGCTCCGATTAATCGGTGAATTGGTGAGTTGGTGAATCGTTGAATCTACTAAACAATTAAACGATTGAACGTGAGGGCAAAGCCCGAATAAATCAGCGATTTAACAAGCGACAAGCAACAAGCAACAAGCAACAATTATGAAACTAAACATTGCAGTCCTTGCGGGCGACGGAATTGGTCCCGAAATATCGAAAGTAGGCGTCGATGTATTAAACGCTATTGCTAAAAAGTATAATCATACTTTTTCCTACCAATATGCCCATTGTGGCGCCGAAGCCATTGATTTGTTGGGCGATCCGTTCCCTGCCGAAACCTTGGCTATTTGCCAAAATGCCGATGCCGTGTTTTTTTCGGCAGTAGGGCATCCCAAATTCGATAACGATCCCACCGCCAAAGTGCGCCCCGAACAAGGCCTGCTGGCCATGCGCAAGCAATTGGGATTGTTTGCCAACGTGCGTCCCATTGAGTGTTTCAACAAATTGCTCGATAAATCGCCCATCAAAGCAGAAATTTTAAAAGGAAGCGATTTTATTTGCATTCGTGAGCTAACCGGCGGTATGTATTTTGGCGAAAAATACCAAGACGATAACACGGCCTACGATACCAATTATTACACCCGTCCCGAAATTGAGCGCATCTTAAAAGTAGGGTTTGAATACGCCCTAAAACGTAAAAAACACCTAACGGTGGTAGATAAGGCCAATGTATTAGCATCCAGCCGCTTGTGGCGTCAAATAGCGCAAGAAATGGAACCCATGTATCCCGAAGTAACCGTCGATTACATGTACGTTGATAACGCTGCCATGCGCCTTATTTTATCGCCCACGTTTTTTGATGTGATTGTTACCGAAAATACGTTTGGCGATATTTTAACCGACGAAGCGTCGGTTATATCAGGCTCTATGGGCCTGTTGCCGTCGGCTTCGGTAGGCACCGGTACACCCGTATTTGAACCCATTCACGGTTCGTGGCCCGAAGCCGCCGGCAAAAATATCGCCAATCCATTGGCGCAAATTTTATCGGGCGCCATGTTGCTAGAACACTTTGGATTGCAACAAGAGGGCAAAACCATTCGCCAAGCGGTGCAAGCTTCTATGGATGCAGGCATCGTAACCGCCGATTTGGCAGGAGGGGGCAAAGCCTATTCTACCACCCAAGTAGGCGAGTGGATGTGCTCGTATATAGAAAATCACGCATAACCGCTCCCTGATCCGGTCCCTGAGCTTGTCGACGTGTTGTTGACCAATAGGGAAAAAGGGCGGTTGCTGAGCTTGTCGAAGCATTGTCGAAGGGCATAAAGTATAAATATAACTTATTACAATATGAAAGAATTCTTTGATTTTATTTATTATCACAACACATGGGAAAACTATGTATTTTCCATTGGTATTATTATTTTGGTAGGTCTATTAGGACGCGTAATGATTTGGTTAGAAAAAAAACATTTGCGCAAAATGGCCGAGAAGACACCGACAAAATTTGACGATATGGTGCTCAATGTACTGCAACTTCCCTTTGTTTGCGGTCTTGTTTTAGTGGGTGTATATGTTGCATTGAACGTGTTAGTATTGCCAGAAGAAGTTGCTGCAGATATTTATTTGGCATTTAAAGTATTGTTGATGCTTGATATTGCGTGGGTTCTGAACCGATTCATTTTCAATTTATTGAATAGTTATCTATTGCCTCATGCTACCCAAAATAAAGAAGCGAAAGTAGATGTTAATGTGGTAAAAGCCATGCAGAAAATTATTTCGGCATGTATATGGATTGTGGCGCTTATTATGGCGCTCAGCATGGTGGGTATTGATGTAGCAGCACTGCTTACTACACTGGGTGTTGGTGGTATTGCTTTTGCTTTGGCTGCGCAAGATACCATTAAAAACTTGTTTGGTGGGTTTACCATTTTTGTCGATAAACCCTTTAAGTTGGGCGATCGTATTCAAGTGGCAGGTTTTGACGGTACCGTCGAAGAAATTGGCATGCGAAGCACCCGCATTCGTACCTTGGCAGGTAGGTTGGTAACCATTCCTAACTACAAAATTGTAGACAGCGAAATTGAAAACGTAACGGCCGAGGATGCTCGTAAAATCACCTTAAACCTAGGTTTAACGTACGATACCACTCCCGAATCCATGCAAGAAGCCATGACTTGGTTAAAGGCATTGCCCACACAAATCAGCACCATCAAGCAAGATGTGATTGCTTCTTTTACCACTTACGGCGATTTCTCGTTGGGTATTACCTTTATTTATTATATCAAGAGCAGGGCAGACATTTTCGAAACCCAAAGCCAAGTGAATTTAACCATCCTAAAGCACTTTAACGAAAAAGGTTGGAACTTTGCCTTCCCAACCCAAACTATTTATACGGTAAAATAGTCGTTTGTTGCTAGTTTTGCATTAGCATAAAGAAGGTCTTGTATCGCGATACAAGACCTTCTTTGGCAATATTATCCCATTCTTTAGAATTTCGATTTTACATAGGTCCCTGAGCTTGTCGAAGGGTCTTACAAAATCGCACTAGGCGGAATATTCAATTTAGAAAACGCAAAGAGTTTACGGTTACCTTCTAAGCGAACTTGTGAAATAATTGCACAGGTTGAACATTCTTCTAATTCTTTAGTAGCATAGATGTTTTTTGTATGCTTAACAATTGATGTTCTATTCACATCAAATAGCTCTGCCATTTGTGCCAGCGTCAGCCATACCGTCTCATTCTCCAAACGAACTTCAAGACTTATTGTGTCGGCCTTTTCGTTGAGGCGATGCAACCCAAATCTAGAACCTTCTAAAAATAGCATCCCAAGCATCGCTTTTTTTAGACTCTTCTAGTAGAAATTTACCTTTATCGTACGATTTCTCAACATCTTTCAGTATATTTGCAGTGCCAATAGAGAAACCGTTACGATAGGTAAAGTTAGTGCGTTGGTTGCCAAATATAGAGTTGTTTGATAAATTATCAAGCAACTCTATTTCTATTACTTCAAAAGTATAAGGTTTATTAGGTGTTGAGTAATCCTTATGTTCAATAATTGTTATTTTAATTCGATAGATTTTATTTAATATAGTTATAGCCCCATAAAAACGGTGAATTAAAACATCTTTATTAATAGGGTTTTCTACACTTCTAACTCCATTTATTTTGGTATAATCTGCATGAATTTCAGTTTCTATACTAGCGTCTATAATTGTAGGTAAAACCTTTAATGCAGATAAATGTACAAATATATTTACACTTTTATTAGTTGTTGATGGTTGTAAATATTTGTGAATAGCTTTTCTACTTATTTGGTATTCAAACTTATCTATATTAGTTAAGTATGATGTGTATTTGCCAACTAGATGCTTTTCTGCCCATTTTTGTGCTTCTTTAAGTGGTTTATCACTCTTAAAATCGTGCGGCTCTATTTGTAGTATCTCTAGATAACTATCATTTAAGTATGGCATAACAATGCCTTTGGTTTCTTCTGCAAGTTTTTGGATGCGGTCAAATTCTTTTTGCGGATTTCTAGCGTAATAGCTTACAAAGGGTTCATTTCCAAATAATGTGTTTTGGGTTGTAGGGTTGTAATTTTTCATGATGAAAAAGATTAGTAATTAAGTGATATATCGCAGAGTAATTTGGGGATGCTCTGTGATGTTGTTTTCTGCGTACAAAGGTACAAAATAATCAATGATGTGCAAAAAATAGGTGCAACACGTAGGCCCGCACGGCTCGTGTGTCCGCAAAGCACCCGTGGTGTGTTTTTATATAAATTCAGATTATAATTATGATACCCACATGGTATCTTTTCAATAATATTTTTTAACTTTGCAATTAGTCCTACGCCGATGCTTTGCGCTATGCAAAGCGGGTGGGTGGGACGTACATATTAAAAGGCGTTTACTACGCTTTGGTTTTGACACCTTGAAACTTCGCAACTTTTAAGATTATCTGTCAAAAACAAAGCAACGTGAATGCCCCTAGGTGTGTATTCTCATATCTACACGTAACCTAATGTAGGGACATGGTGTACCATGTCCGCTAATAAAGGG
>JAEIGA010007261.1_pt1 | contig 16839 bp, 13 predicted proteins | sample 9270691 | NCBI WGS metagenome assembly JAEIGA01 (sample SAMN17057246, study PRJNA624740) | gut metagenome | biome: biome; isolation source: fecal sample | host: Bos grunniens | place: China: Xizang | collected 2019
AAAAAAATCATTGACCAATAGCAGGGGAGTGATATATAATAAACGAAAGGAGTGATTGATATGTCCATTGATTCGCATAGAAAAGCTGTTGCGAAATTTCAAGCAAAAAAAGACAGAGTGAATATTTGGATGTCTCCGGACGGAAAAAAGAAACTAATGGAATATGTCAAAAACACACCCGAGAAATCATTGCAAAAGTATTTACTTACATTAATTAAAGAAAAAACAGGAATCGATTGCGACCCAAAAGAAAAATAACAGAAAGATTTTAGTCACCATTCTTTGGATAGAATGGTGACTTTTTTTATTTTTTTTGGCATGTAGTTGTTTTTTTGAATTTTTAATCGGTATAATTATGGTGTAGTGAAATTTGTACTCATTTTAAAGTTAACAAGCACTGCCTGGTGGTACTAAATTTTCATCACCAGGCGCTTTAGGGGTGCCCCCTATAACCCCTAAGAACATCCCCTCGCACAGCCCGTGCTACGCACGTTCTGTATGCGAGTTGACCTTGAGGTCAACATTCACTACGCTCATTTTAGGGTTTTGTATTGCTCAAAATTTAAAAAGAAAGGAGTGAAAATTATGCCACGTCCAAGTCCGAAAAGTCAATATAAAGTGGTGAAAGAACGAATGATGTTTGTGATTGTAAATCCACTTAGCAAAGAGTTTTTTGTTGCAAATACATTGTCGCATCGTATGAGAAAAACATATTGTTTGCACTATAATGGCGAAAAATATAAGACGGAAAATTCGATAAACAAGCTTAAAGCAGAAGGTCTTAAACCTTGTTGTTTTGAATTGGAAATTGTGAATTGTACAGAGATTCAAGCGTATAGATATCAAATTGTTTGGACCAAGATTTTTATGGAACAGGGTTATAAAAATCTTGATAAAGGCAATATAACATACTATGCTGCCGACCTTTTACCTGATAATATTCCATTGTATGAAGCGCGAAAAAACATAGATCTCAGCAAATTTATATCGTGCGAAAATTGTCTTTTTCCTAACTATGGAAGAACAATGTGTCCTTTGAAAAAAGAATAATTTGTTGTGAAACTGACAAAAAAATTAATCACTAATTCGATTAAAAAATATTTATCGGATTAGTGATTTTTGTTTTTAAAATAAAAATTTTTGCACGATTAGTGCGCTTAAAGTTTGCGAAAAACGCAAACGATTGAATGAAATTCAACTCAAAAAATAGAAACAAAGTGAATTTTTTGAGGTCGTTTTCTTTGGGTTATAGGGGTACCCTAAAACGGGTGGTGATAAAAATGTATATCGCCACCCAATGCTTGCTAACTTAATTTTGCTACTAAATTTTATTTTTATAGGATATGGTTTAAATATTAACCTAAAAATGAAAATTAAAAAAATATTTAAAAAGTTGTATTTTTATAAAATTAATCGGTATAATATGGGTGATGTTCAGAAATTTGTTTCATATCTAAGGGAAATTGTATGCACAAACTAAAAAAAGAGAATCTTATTAATACTACCCGAGAAATTAGGTTGCAGTATTACAATGACTATCTTTTAGCAAAAGGTGTTATTACTAAAAGAGAGCATGATAAAATGTTCCTTCAAATAATTTCAATTTGCAGCAAAGGGAAAAAGTAGTATTATTCGACTATTATAAATGTAGGATATAAAAAGCACTCAGGTTGACTTTTACAGTTTTCCTGAGTGCTTTTTACAGTTTATTTTAATTAATTTTTAGTAATGGTTTTATTATTACTTTTCCTGAATTCTTTAGGAGTAACACCATATTTTCTTTTAAATATTCTATCGAAATAATACTGAGTTTGAAATCCTACTTTATTAGAAATTTCTCCAACGGTATGGTTAGAGGATATCAGATATTCACAGGCGGAATTAAGTCGCAAATCGTTTATGTAATCAACGGTTCCTTTGCCTAAAAAACTGCGAAAAAGCCTGGAAATATATGATGCCGAAAAACCGAATTTCTTGGATAATGAGGTTAGGGTTATTGGTTGAGTATAATTTTTGTTTATATAAAGTAAGATTTTTTGCAGTGTGTTATTCGAAGTCTGTGGAGTAGCAAGTTCGGTTGAAATTAGTATTAAAAGTTCACGAATAATATTATCTAATAGAAGCTTTTCATAATTATTGCTCCATACATTGAGCTTTGTGGCTCGGTCGAAAACATTTCGCAAAGGATAATATGACTTGAAATTATTTTGCTTAATATGGATTGGCAAGTTAATTATTGAGTTATATGCCTTTCCGTAATAATTATATGCATATCCGGTGTCGGTAACTTCACTAAATTTAAGTAAAGCTTTGTCTATATTTGATGGGGGAGCACTTTCAAGAGTTGTTGCTAAAAAATGCACAAAATAGTATGAACATCCGTTAGATTCTCTGGGTTGATAGGTCATTTTTGATGGAATAAGAATAACATCTCCTTCAGAAACATTGTATATGTTGTCTTCAATGAGAATATTAAAAGACCCACTCGTAATATACAAGAGTAAATTGGAAGAAATTGACTGTGCTTCTTGGGGTTGGTCTTTTTGGTCAATCCAAAATCCTTTTTGTTGAGTGGTTTTTCCAAACATTTTGACATTAACGGATTTATCAAGGTCAACAACCATAATTATCACCTCTTGTATTTGTTATAATTATTATAACAGTTGAAAAGTTAAATTTCAATATCAATGTAAAAGATGGTTCAGTATTGTATTAAAATAACTAATGTAGTGCATTGAAATAATGTATGTGAATAGTATACAATAATTATGTATTAGTGTAGGTGTGTTTTATGGATTTTGTTGTTGAATATTTACCTGTATTTGAAAGAAATAAACTTTATACAAAAGCAATACAGTCTGCAATAGATGCCTGTGCTGCCTCGGGCGGAGGCAAGGTAATAATTAGAGACGGTGTATATATGACAGGCACCTTAATTTTAAAAAGTAATGTTAATTTACACATTGAAGAAAGTGGTGTGCTTTTAGGCTCACCCGATTGTGCTGATTACCCTGAAAGACCCGATGTGAAGCACGTAAACAGTAAGTGTTTACCACGCAGAAGAAATGCTTGTTTGATTTTTGCCGAAGAGTGTGAAAATGTATCAATAACAGGTATGGGCAAAATTGACTGCAACGGTCTTTCATTTATTAAGGAAAAAGAGAATTATGAAAGCGGTTGGAGATTTGAAAGAATAGATGCACCCACTCCACCAAGAGTAGTTTTCCTTACGGGATGTAAAAATGTTAATATTCAAGATATTACAATGGTTAATCAACCTGCAGGATGGAGTTATTGGATACATGACTGCGATTTTGTGACTTTGGACCGTCTTAAAATAAATGCTGATGTGCAGTATCCAAATAATGACGGAATACATATTAACTCTAGTAGAAATGTTACCGTTTCAAATTGCTCTATAGTTTGTGGTGACGATTGCATAGTTATAAGAGCCAATAATGCGTCTCTCACAGAAAACAAGGTTTGTGAGAAGGTGGTTGTTACAAACTGCAATCTGACAAGTTATGCCAGCGGAATAAGAATTGGCTGGCTTAACGATGGGGTTATTAGAAACTGCACATTTTCAAACATTGTTATGACTGATACTAATGTTGGTGTTGCAATAAAGTTGCCATTTTCAGGGGACAAGGAATATGAGCCAGGCAATTGCCCTCCCGAGCTTCCGCTTCATATCGTTGATAGAGGCAGGGAAGAGACTCTTATTGAAAGTTTGTCTTTCAATAATATTGTTATGGATGAAATATATGCAACGCCCATAGCTGTTGAAATTGCCGATTGCAAGGCAACTAAATGTAATGCAATAAAAAATCTGTACTTTAGTGATATACATGCGCGTGGTTTAGAATTTCCTTATTTCAAAGGCAGAAAGCAAAATGTAATAAAGAATATCACGTTAAGTAATTGCACCTTTGAAAAGGTATCTGATGAGGAATTTCCAAACTATAAAGAACACGGTGCTGTTTGGGGCAGACCGATAAACAACACAATATTCACTCATATTGAAAATATTGTTTTGAACTCCACAACATTTACAAATCTTTAAAATAAATAGCCAATAATTACCTATAGAATAAAAAAATTTAACAATATATAATTTTATTATCTACCACGAAAGGAACGGTGAAGCCAGTTGCGAAAAATATTAAAATTAACAGCAGCAATTATGGCAGTTTTACAAATTTTAACTATTACTTTAAGTGTATCGGCTGATGAAGTGGAAGAAAAAGCACAAGAAGTGGCAGTAATACTTGAAAATGGTCAAATTGCAACTGAGAGTGTTACCGTGCCCGAAGATGGTGAATATGAGATTTCCATTGTTTTCAAGGCAGTAGAAGAAAGCACACAAATGATTGAATATGCAGTGAGTGTAGATGGGGAATATCCTTTTTCCGGTGCTGAGTTATTGGAAGCTCCTGTAATCTACGAAGATGATGGTGATGTAAGAACATTATCAAACGGCGACCAAACTGCTCCTGCACAAAAAGTAAAGGAAGGATATTTCACTTCTAAGGCTTATGATAAAACCGGTGTTAGTATTATGCCGTACAAGGTGAATTTAACTGCAGGTGAACATATAGTAGAAGTTGAAAATATCGGCGATGCTTTTGAGTTTTCAAAGATTATATTATCAACTCCCGAAAAAATTAAAACCTACAGTGAGGTTTCGGCAGAATATTCTAAATATAAAAAATACGACGGTAAGCAAATTGAAATTGAGGCTGAAAAGCCTTTGTACAGAAATGACTACTCGCTTACTGCCAAAGCTGATAACGGCTCGGTTGATGTTAGTCCTAAGAATGCCAAGAATTCTTTAATCAATTACATAGGTGGTTCTACTTGGAGTTCTCCTTCCCAAGAACTCACATGGGAAATAGATGTTCCTGAAGATGGACTTTACAAATTAGGATTTAATTTCAAACAAAACACAATTACAAACGGTAATGCTTATCGTTGGCTTAAGATTGATGGTAAAACTCCTTTTGAGGAGGCCACAAAAGTAAGTTTCAATTATAAAACTGCTTGGCAGTATAAAGATTTTGAAGATGAAAACGGTGAGGATTATCTTTTCTATCTTACCAAAGGCACTCACACCTTGTCTTTGAGTGTTACCTTGGCTGCTGTTGCCGATATTTACGATAGACTTAATACTATTTCCTCTGAGATAGGCGATATGTATTTGGATGTGGTAATGATTACAAGCGAAACTCCGGATGCAAATCGTGACTACGAACTTTACAAACAAATACCAAAGTTTGAAGAAAAGTTACAAGGCTTCTATGACGAGCTTACTGAGATGTCAAAGGAACTTAACGAGCGAAATGATATTAACGGTGAGTTGGATGGCGCAGTTAAGAATATGGCTCGTGTTGCAAAACTAATGCACGATAACCGTTATGAATCGCACCTTTACTTAGATACTTATTATTCTTACTATCAAACATTGTCTTCTTGGCTTTATGATATTAAGAATATGGCATTGAGTTTGGACAAGATTATATTATCGGCTCCTGAAGGAAAAGTTGATTCGGGGAAAGCAGGATTTTTTGAAAAAATCGGTTTTAGTGTAAAACGCTTCTTCCTTTCATTTGTTGGTGACTATGCAGTTGTATCCACTGCTGATGAAGATGCACCCACAATTAAACTTTGGGTTAACTGGGGTCGCGACCAAGTTAAAGTATTAAATACTCTAATACAAGAATCCTTTACAACCAAAACAGGAATTAACGTAAAGGTTGAGCAGGTTAATGCAAGTTTGGTACAGGGTATAATTTCAAACAACTCTCCCGACCTTTATTTGCACCTTGCACGTACTGAACCTGTAAACCTTGCAATGCGTGGAGTTCTTTATGATTTATCTTCATTTGATGATTATGAGGAGGTTTTAAAGAATTTCCAAAAAGGTGCAGAGAAGCCGTACATATATAAAGGTAAAACCTATGCTTTGCCCGATACACAAGGCTTTAATGTAATGTTTGTTCGTAATGATATTTTAAGTGAACTTGGAGTTGATGTTCCCGAAACTTGGGAAGATTTCTTATCGGCAACTTCAGTTTTGCAAAGAAAAAATATGAACACATACTTGCCACATATTAGAATTTTAGCAGCAACAACCGTTAATACCGGTGCAGGTGGACTTTCTATTTTCCCAACATTGTTGATGCAAAATGGTGAGAGTCTTTATAATGCTGATTTAAATGCTACTAATTTAGCATCACCCAAATCGGTTACAGCCTTTAAATTCTGGACTGATTTTTATACTAAGTATAAATTAAACCCTGATGCTAACTTCTATCAGAGATTCAGAGTTGGAACAATACCCCTTGGAATAGCATCCTACTCGAATTATTTAACATTTACCGTAGCAGCACCTGAAATTGCAGGTAAGTGGTCGGTTCACGAGTTACCCGGTGTTAAAAAGGAAGACGGCACTATTGACCGTTCAAGCGCCGGCTCGGGTACCGGTTGTGCAATTATGAACTCAAGCAAAAACAAAGAGGCTGCTTGGGAATTCTTAAAGTGGTGGGTTTCTGCCGATACACAATATGCTTACTCATTTAACTGTGAGGCAATACTTGGTCAATCAGGTAGAACTGCAACAGCAAACGTTGAAGCTTTAAGTCGTCTATCTTGGGATAAAGATAGCCTTGAAACCATTCTTAAGCAATGGAAAAACGTTAATGAAATTGAAGAAGTGCCCGGTAGCTATTATGTATCCCGTTCAATAGACCAAGCTTTTTGGGCAGTTTATAATGGCGAAGCCACTGAAAAAGAGGCCATCACCGATTGGTCAAGAACATCCGATAAGGAAATTGAAAGAAAAATAGCTGAGTATGCTAATAAAAAATATTAAGGAGGAAAGAGTATATGACTAAACAAACAAAAAAGTCAATGTTCAGTGGTAGTCGTTGGCAATTGTATGTACTGCTTGCTCCTTTCCTCACCATCTTTACTATTATGATTGTTTTGCCTGTTTTGGCATCTATGGTACTTAGCTTTTTCAACTTTGATATGGTATCTACCCCTACATTTGCAGGACTCCAAAACTATATCCGTATGTTCTTGCACGATGATATTTTTCCCATCGTTTTAAAGAACACTATACTTTTGGCAATACTTACAGGACCTGCAGGATTTTTGCTTTCTTTCGTACTTGCGTGGTTTATCAACGAGTTTGGCAGGGGACCGAGAACTTTGTTTTCGTTTATGTTCTATGCACCTTCACTTGCCGGTCATGCAGTATATATTTGGCAAATCCTTTTCTCCAGTGACAGTTATGGTTACATTAACAGCTTTTTAATGTCTTTGGGACTTACAACCGAGCCCATTACATGGCTTTCAAATTCTACGTATATAGTACCTATTGTGGTGGCAGTACAACTTTGGTCAAGTCTTGGTATTTCGTTCCTTTCAAATCTTTCGGGTTTGCAAAATATTAATACCGAACTTTATGAGGCAGGTGCTATTGACGGTATTAGAAACCGTTGGCAAGAATTATGGTATATAACCTTGCCCGGAATGAAACATATGTTGTTATTCAGTGCAGTTATGCAGATAGCATCAGCTTTCTCAATAAGTAATATAATCACTCAATTAGCAGGTTATCCCACTGTTGGATATGCGGCAGATACGATTGTTTCTTATCTACACGACGTTGGTACCGTTAAGTACGAAATGGGTTACGCATCAGCCTTATCCGTTATCCTTTTCTTACTTATGGTTGGAACACGTTGGATAACCAATAAACTAATAAATAAAACAGGAAGGTGATAATATGAAAAAATTAAGACAAATATTACACCTTCCGCGAATAAATGAAGCAAAAAGATATACCCGAAGTAAAGTAGGAAATTTATTTTATTTTGTATTTTTATTTTCTGCCGGTATGTTTTCGCTTTTACCAATGATTTACTGTGTGGTTACATCCTTTAAACCATTAGATGAGTTATTGGTTTTCCCACCAACATTATTTACTGTTAAAAGACCTACAATTAATAACTATTTGGCATTGCCTGACTTAATTTCAAGTCTTTCGGTTCCACTGTCGAGATATGTTTTCAATAGCATTTTTATTGCAGTTTCAGGAACGGTTCTTTGCGTTATATTCTCAGCAATGTCTGCTTTTGTACTTTCTAAGACCGACATTAAGTACAAGGGAGTTATATTTACAGTAATTCAATTTGCGCTTTTGTTTAACAGTTATACTTTGGCAATACCACAGTATATTATTTACTCCACAATGGGTGTAATTAATACATATTTTGTTTATCTCTTACCAACTCTTGCATCTTCAATGGGTGTATTTCTTATGAAGCAGTATATGGATGGATATGTTCCTGATGCACTTATAGAAGCAGCTCATATTGATGGCGCTGATTGGTTTAAGATTTTCAGTAGAATAATTATTCCGATTATTAGACCTTGTGTGCTCACTTTAACACTCTTTACTTTCTTAGGTCTTTGGAATGTGGGCAACTCCGGAACAATATTTAGCGAACAGTTGAAGACCTTGCCGACAGTTATGGCTACAATTGCAACCGGTGGTTTGGCGCGTACAGGTTCTTCAATGGCAGTTTCGGTAATAATGATGATACCACCTATCTGTGTTTACTTAATTTCTCAAAGCAGTATTAAGGAAACAATGGGTAGCGCAGGAATTAAGGGGTGATAACATGAAGAAATTTAAATTTTTAACCTCTTTAATTTTATTGTTATCAGTATTTATTTTGCCCTTTAATGTTTCAGCAGTTCAGCAATCAACAGGCTCGGCTCAGTCAAGTGAAGTTCCTTATCAAAGTTATACTTATTGGGTTGACTATAATACCAGCGAAAAAATGCCGGTTTATTCAAAACCAATGTATAAAACCGATACGATAGTTTCTTCTGCAGTGTTAGGTGCTGATGAAAACAGCAAACTCAACGATGTTGCAGTTGATAAAAACGGCATAACATATATTCTTGACAGTGGAAATTCAAGAATATATATGCTTGATGTGAATTATCAGCTTATCGGAACATTAGGAAATATTGTTTTAGATGAAAAGCCACTTGAATTTAAAGATGCGCAGGGCATTTATGTTGATAATAATGGCATCATTTATGTTTGCGATACCGAAAATGCTCGTGTAATATGCCTTGATGTAAATGGTAATGTAACGAAAATGTTAACCCTTCCCAAATCCGAACTTATACCCACAGGATTTAAATATCGTCCTGTAAAGGTGGCTGTGGACTCTAAGGGTTACACATATATCGCAAGTGAAGGTTCTTATTATGGTGCGATTCTTTATTCGCCCGAAATGGAATTTTTAGGATTTTTTGGTGCAAACACCGTAAAATCCACTCCACTTGACGTTTTATCAAATCTTTGGAAAAGATTAACCTCCAACGATATAAAACGTGCAGCAGATGAAATTTCTCTTCCTTATGCATTTACCGATATAGTTATCGGTCCTGCTGATTTTGTTTATACATCTACCGGAAAGGGTTCTAATTCCAATTCTCAAACAGGTCAAATTTGTGTGTTGAATCCCGGTGGTAAAAACATTATTGCAAATGAGGGTAAGAATTTTGCCGATTATAAAGTTGGTAGACTTCTTTTCGCCAGTCTCACACAAAATATGAGCAACCTCGATGTTGATGAAGATGGAATGATATTTGCTCTTGATAAGACATACGGTAGAATTTTCTGGTATGACAGTGAGTGCAACCTATTTTCGGTTTTTGGTGGCAGTGCAGGGCAGGGTACCCAAAAGGGAACATTTTCAATGCCTTCAGCAATTGCTGTAAACGGTGCTGATGTACTTGTAACCGATTCATCCAAAAATACTCTTACAGTATTTAAAATTACTGAATATGGTGCAGTAGTTCGTTCGGCACAAATTATTACACTTTCGGGTGATTTTGCAGCAACCTTAGATAGTTGGAAAGCAATAATATCTGAGGATACAAACTGTCAAATGGCGTATAGAGGTCTTGGCAAGGCTTATTATGATATTGGCGATAATGTCAAGGCAATGGAATACGCTAAACTTGGTGTGGATCGTGATACTTATGCTAAGGCATTTGAGGTAGAGCGAACTAATCTCATCGAGAAATATTTTTATCTCATCTTTATAGTTATTGCAGTTATTGTAGCAGTTGTAATTATACTGAAAATCAAATTTGGAAATAAAAAGTTTACATTGGTAAATAACACTCGTCTAAAGGTTGCGCTTTCAAGTGTGGCTCATCCTGTTGAAAGTTTTAGACTGGTAAAAGAAAAAGGCGAGGGCTCGGCTATTATCGGTGCTGTGATTTTAGTGCTTTTCTATGTGTTCACAGTCCTTAACGATACCAGTGGTGGTTTTGCTTTTACAGTGTTTGATTCGGAAAATTACAGTGCAGTATATGTGTTGCTAAGCACAGTTGGATTTGTATTGTTATTTAGTATTGCAAACTGGCTTGTGTGTACTCTTGCAGGTGGTATTGGCACACTAAAGGAAATTTTCACTGTAACCTGTTACAGTCTTATCCCAATGTTAGCATTCAGGATAGTAAGACTTGCTTTAACCCATGTTCTTATTCCTGATGAGGGGGCTTTCCTCAATGTAATTGCAGTAGCATGTGTAATTTATACATTATTTATGTTGATAATCGGCATAATGCGAATTCATGACTATGAGTTTGGCAAATTTATTGCAACAACCATTATGACGATTGTCGGAATGTTAATAATTGTATTCTTACTTTTCCTTACTTTTATGTTGATACAGCAGGTGCTAAATCTTGTTAGCACAGTTTATATTGAAATTAGATATAGATAGAGGGTGATAATCATTGAAAAAAGCAATTATTAAAGTAATTGGAATAATTCTTGTCTTTTCATCTATGTTATCACTCCTTACCGGCTGTGGCGAAAGTGAAAAGGCATCTTATGCTAAACCATTATCATTTTCAAAACTTAAATATACTACTAATACGATACCAGATGGCGAGATTTGTCAAAATGATCGTTTTGTAATGTCTTGGAATGATACTTATAAGCAGGTTGTATTTACCGATAAGCAAAGCGAGGCAGTTTATAGTACAATACCAACCGAAGCAATGCAGGTGGTATTGGATGAAGAAGGCTATGAGATTAAGAATAACGTTCAAATAGAATCTCCTATTATAGTTTACTACTATAATCCTTCAACTATTTCGGAAAACATTGCTTATGGTTCACTGGATTCTATTGAAAGTGGCGATATTTTTTCCGAGCTGATTGACAATGGTATTAAAGTTACCTATGTTTTTCCCTCACAAGAAATTGCTGTTCCGGTGGTTTATAAGTTAAACAAAGATAATTTTGAAATTTCGGTAGACCCCAAAGAAATTTATGATAATGGTGAAAATATCGTAACCGGTGTTGCGATAGCGCCTTTCTTATGCTCCCTTAAAAACGATAGTCAAGACAGCTATTTGTTTATGCCTGATGGAAGTGGTGCAATAATAAAACCACAAGACATTGATAAGGTGGGCAGGCAGGGAAGCACCCGTGTTTATGGTGAAGATGTAACAATAAATGATTTTACACTTTCAACCTTTACCGAAAAGATTAATATGCCGATTTTTGGTAAAAAACAGGGCGATAACGCTGTTCTTGGAATTGTAACTTCATCGGTTGAAAGAGCTTACCTGAACTGGGATATAGGTTCATCTGCCAAGAAATATTCATCAGTTTATCCGTTTTTCAGAATAAGGGGATATGATATCGTTAAAAGACCTTCAGGATTTGTAATGAGTTTAGCGGAAATTCCGCTTTTTGATGATTACATAACCGAAGAGGTATTGAAAGTCAATTATTATCCTCTCAGTGGTGAGGATGCTAATTATAACGGAATGGCTAAAACCTACCGTGAGTATCTTTTAAAGAACGGTCAACTTAACAAAAGTAATGAAGGACAGGCTACAACTATTAGAATACTTGGTGGTTTAAACCAAAAAACATTTAATTTTGGTGTTCCTGCTACCAAACTTGCAAAGCTTACTACTATAAGCGAAGCAGAGGAAATTGTAAAATATTTTGATAAAAAAGTTGATGGCGACATTATTGTATCGCTTGTTGGCTTCGGTGAAAGTGGTCTTGACGTAGGAAAGATTGGTTCGGGCTTTAAAATTTCATCTAAACTTGGTAAAAAGTCTGCCATTACTTCTTTGACGGATTTTTGTAAGGACAGCAATATAAAGTTATTTATGGATTTTGATATAGTTGGTTTCAATAAAAGTGGAAACGGTTTTACCACATCCAAAGATACTGCAAAATCCTTTGATGGTCAGACTAAATACTTGAGTTTTTATAACAATATTACCCGTATTAGCGAAGGCAAAACTTCATATATGTTGCTTAGCCGAGATAGACTTGGCGCCGCTGCTGAAAAAGCAGTAAAGACTACCCAAAAATATGGATTTAACGGTGTTTCTTTATCCTCACTTTCAACTATTGCATACTCCGATTATTCTTCGGTTGGTGCAGGTGTCTCGGGTGGTCTTTCCAAGACTGTGATTGATATTTTGAAGAACTCCGCTAAGAAAACTGAGGTTATAACCAGTAATGCTAATATTTATGCGGCAGGTTATTCGGACTATATTACGGAAACACCTGTAACATCGTCTCAGTTTGATATTACAGCCTATGATGTTCCGTTTTACCAAATGGTGCTTAGAGGATACGCACCTATGAGCAGTACGTCGATTAACCTTTCTGTTGATTATAAAACGGCTGTTTTAAAATGTATTGAGTCGGGAATTTCTCCATCCTTTACACTTGCTTACAATTATGATAACAGTTTTGCTTCTTCTAAGTTTTCGGCTATTCCCGTTTCTTACTACGACGGACAAAAAGAGAAAATTGTCGAAACAGTTAATGAAGTAAATGCTGTTTTAGAAAAAACTTCAAATGCTACAATTTCACAGCATTTAGTTTTAGAAAATGGACTTCGTGTAACCAAATTTAATAATGGTGCAACCGTTGTTGTGAATTACAGCGAAAAAGCCGTTGATTACGAGGGCACATCGGTTGGAGCAAAAGATTATATTGTATGGGAGGAATAGAACGTGATTTGCAAAGTTAAACATAAAAACAGAAGCATTAAAGAATTAAAAGAACGTTATGCATATATGTTCCTTTCTCCCTGGATATTTGGAATGATTGTTTTCTTCCTTTTCCCAATATTCCATTCCATTTATCTTAGTTTTGCCAAAATGAGCATCGGTACTGAAGGTGTTGTAACACAGTTTGTTGGTAACGTTAATTACTATAAAATTCTTGTTACTGAACCTGAGTATTTAGACAATGTTTTACTGGCACTTAAAAATATATTTATTTCGGTACCCTTTATTTTGGTTGTAAGTATGGTACTTGCACTCCTACTTAACGGGAATTACAAAGGAAGAGTATTTTTCCGTGGACTTTACTTTATGCCTGTTATTATTGCTACAGGAGCAGTGCTGCAACTGTTTTTAACAACTGCATCTACTAATGCTACAGAGGCTGCTGTTTCCGATGCTGCAGGATTTAATATGATTGATTTTGATGCGGTACTTACAGGTTTAAAGCTACCGTCATCAATCGAAAAATACATTTCGTTGGCTTTAAGCGAAATATTTATGCTTGTGTGGCAAAGTGGTATACAAACCATACTTATTATTGCAGGCCTTCAATCAATACCTGACCTTCATTATGAGGTTGCTCGTGTAGAAGGCGCAAATGCTTGGGAAACGTTTTGGTTTGTTACATTCCCACAACTAATTAGAACAATGATATTGGTAATAATATTCTCCATAATTGATGTATGCTCGGCTAATACCAATGAGGTTATATCGGCAGCATACAACAAATTCAATGATATTGAATACGGTGTTGGTTCAGCAATGCTTTGGTTCTATTATCTGTTTGTTGCCATTATTATGTTGTTGATTTTCTTAATTTATCAAAAAGTGTTTGTTAAGAAATGGGGTGAGAGTGCATGATAAAAACATCCCCCGTAAAGATTAAAAAGCAAGCAACATCACTTGGTATTAATATCTTTCGTTACATAATGCTTACTGTAATAGGTTATATAGTTATTTATCCACTATTTTATATGATTAGTGGTTCTATAAAACCTATTAAAGCACTTTTGGATGTAAGATTTATATGGATACCTCGCCATATTTCATTTGAGTATTTTGAAACAGCTTTTGAATATCTTGACTTTTTGCCTTCTTTGGGCAGAACCTTAAGTTTACAAATAGTTTCAGCATTTATTGAGGTGTTTATATGTGCTGCAGTAGCATACGGATTTTCAAGATTTGATTTCAAGGGAAAGAAAATTGCAACAGCCTTTTTGATGCTTTCCTTGATGGTGCCTCTCCCGATGTATAGTTTGTCTCTTTCGGTAAACTATAGACAACTTGATTTCCTCGGGATTTTAGGTCTTATCGATAATTTAACAGGTCTTGATTTGAGACTTAATGTGTTTGATACCGACTGGGTATACTGGTTGCCTTCAATTTTTGGTGTTGGAATTCGTTCAGGAATGCTTATATATATTTATATGCAATTCTTTAAAGGACTTCCTGCTGAACTTGAGGATGCTGCTTATGTGGACGGCGCAGGTCCAATAAGAACATTTTTACAAATTGCATTACCGTCATCAAGTGTTGTAATTGTAACGGTTATAGTTTTAGCAGTTGTTTGGCACTGGAATGAGAGTTATTTGGCTTCCTTGTGCTTTACGAACGGAACGCGACCACTTTCGGTTATGATATCGCAAATCGAAGTGCCGTTGCATCAGGACGGATTGTGGCTTGGTACTCAGCCCATTGCAAATACAATTGTTTTTGCATCTTGTTTGGTATTTATTGCAATACCACTGGTTTTATACTTGATACTTCAAAGAAAGTTTGTAAAGAGTATTGACCGTGTTGGTATTACAGGTTAATTTTGCTTTAAATTTTAATATATAAAGGAGAAATTTTATTATGAAAAAGCAAATCATAAGAATAATGTCTTTGGTACTCACTTTAGTCATGGTATTAACCCTTGGCGCTTGTGGTAGTAAAGGTACATCTTCAGATGTTGAAGGCGGAGCTATTCTCGATTTTGAAGATGAAAAAGGTGATGGATTCACTGCTGATTCAGATCAACCTCATGGCGCAGATGCTGATGTTGTATCTCAAATCGGCGCAGGTGTTACCATTACAGAAGACGACAAGGTAGACCTTTCAAGTGACGATCCTTTCGCAAACATTCCAAAACGTCTCAGAGGCAGTACAGTTGTTTTTGCATGTTGGGGTGACGAGGGTCATGACAAGTATAAAAAAGTCTATCAAGAATTCACCAAGAAAACAGGTATTAAGGTGCAAATTCGTAATGTAGACCAAAATACTTATCTTGCTACTGTTGCTCAACAAATCGCGGCAGGAAATTCTCCTGACATTTTGGTTGACTGTTACAATTTTGCAAATCAAATTGAAATACTTCAACCTATGCAAAACCTTATTGATATTAATGACCCATTCTGGGATCAAAACATTATAAAAATTTCTACTATAAAGGGCAATACCTACGAAGTTAGCTCAAATAAGAGTTGTTGGCAAGGTCACCAATTTATCCTTTACAACAAAAAATTGTTTGCAACCAATTCTATTACTTCTCCCGGCGAATATTACAGCCGTGGACAATGGACTTATGAAAATGCGCTTAAATGTATGCGTGAAATCACCAAGATTTCCGGTAACTATGGCGGTGTTATTATGCCTGACCTTATTGCTGCTTCTCTTGGAACTCCTATCGTTTCTTACGATACTACAAAAGCTCAATTTGTTAATAATATTAGTTCCGAAAATGTTCTTGCAGGTTATCAATTATATGCAACTATTAAAGAAGAAAAGATTTGGGAGACCGGTATGTGGTATACCCATTTCAACAACGGTAATGTAGGCCTTTATGATGGTAACGTATATTCCGCTAAGTTTAATGGACGTTTTTCAACATTTGAAGATAGCGCCCTTGCTGCAGTTCCAATGCCTACATCTTACCAAGGCAAACCAACAAAGCAGGTTGGGTTATATCGTGCATACGGTATAGCTAAAAATGCTAAGAATCCTTCTGGTGCGGCATATTTCCTTAGATGGTTCCTTGATTATTCTAAGTATGAAGAAGCAGGCGTTAAGGTATTTAAGAACGATTCTCTTAAAGATTTCTACTATAACACCTATATTCCTCTAATTGAAAAAGAAGGCATTAATTACAGTTTCTATCAAACTGCTACTGCATATTTAAACGAGGATTCTAACACATTTATCCACGTTGATGATAGTGGTAAGGATCAAATCACCGGTTTGCTTGATTCTAAGAAAAATAAGATTGATGGTGCTGTTGATGCACTTAACGCAAAACTTAAATAAGTTTAGTTCATAAAATGACATGCCCCCGAAAAAGATGTGCAACTTTTTTGGGGAGCATATAAATAGCCTCTCCAATATAATTTTTATGATTAGGAGGATAAAAATGAAAAGATGTATTTCCGTGATATTAACAATGATTTTGTTAATATCTGTGGTATTTACGGTTCCTTATGTTTTTGCCGAAAAAACGGATACTAATAATAGTGTTGTAATTACCAATACATTTGATGAAAGTGATTGGACATTGTCGGACACTGAAAATTTCAGTTTGGCGACTTTAGATGGTTCAAACGGAAACGCACTTCGTTACTTTAAGGCAACAAGTTATACTCCTGACAGAACAGGTAACGATATTCGCCATTACAAAATTTATAATCCTACAAAGACTTCAAACGGATATGAGGATTA
>JAEIGA010007262.1_pt1 | contig 16838 bp, 13 predicted proteins | sample 9270691 | NCBI WGS metagenome assembly JAEIGA01 (sample SAMN17057246, study PRJNA624740) | gut metagenome | biome: biome; isolation source: fecal sample | host: Bos grunniens | place: China: Xizang | collected 2019
CTGGTGGTGTGGCAATTGGTCCTATCCTACAAGGTATGGCATCTCCAGTAAACGACCTTTCTCGTGGTTGTACAGTAGAAGATATAGTAAAAATGGTAGTTATTACCGCAAATCAATCAATGTAATATGAAAATTTTAGTTCTAAACTGTGGTAGTTCATCAGTAAAATATAAGCTATTCGATATGGATAGCAAAGAAGTGTTAGCACAAGGTGGTGTGGAAAAAGTAGGTTTAGCTGGTGCTTTCTTGAAACTTACTTTGCCTTCTGGCGAAAAAGTTCAACTAGACAAAGATATACCAGAACATCAAACTGCAATTGAATTTATTCTATCAACTCTTACAAGTGCAGAATACGGAGCAATTAAATCTTTGGACGAAATCAACGCTGTTGGCCATCGTGTGGTTCACGGAGGTGAAAAATTCAACTCTAGTGTGTTAATTACAGATGAGGTTATCAAGGCTATTGAAGAATGTAGCGATATGGCTCCACTTCACAATCCTGCCAACCTAAAAGGTATTAATACAATTTCAAATATCCTTCCTTCTGTGCCTCAAGTAGCAGTATTTGATACAGCATTTCACCAAACAATGCCACAATATGCTTATATGTACGGTACTCCATACGAAGCATACGAAAAATATGCTGTTCGTCGTTATGGTTTTCACGGCACAAGTCACAGATATGTGTCAGGACGTGTGTGTGAATTTTTAGGTATGCCAGTAGAGGGTTCTAAAATTATTACTTGCCACGTAGGGAATGGTGGTTCTATTACAGCAGTTAAAGACGGTAAGTCAATTGATACTTCTATGGGCTTCACTCCACTAGAAGGTCTTCTAATGGGTACTCGCTGTGGTGATATAGATGCAGGTGCTGTTACATATTTAATGGACAAAGAAGGTTTAGATACTAAAGGTATTTCAGATTACTTAAATAAAAAATCTGGTGTAGCAGGTATTTCAGGTCTTTCTTCTGATATGCGTGATATCGAAGCTGCCGACAAAGCAGGAGTGCCATTGGCTGTTCTTGCAATGTCTATGTATTCATATAAAATTAAAAAATATATTGGTGCATACACAGCTGCCTTAGGTGGTGTAGATGTTATTGTGTTTACAGGTGGAGTCGGTGAAAATCAAACTGGCCTAAGAGCAGATATCTGTAAAGAACTAGCCTTTATGGGTATAGAATTGGATGAAGAAGCAAATAAGGTAAGAGGAGAAGAAAAGGTTATTACCACAGAAAACTCAAAAGTTAAAGTTGTAGTAATTCCTACCGATGAAGAGTTCATGATTGCTTCTGATACTATGAATCTTATTTAATGAAAAGAGTAGCTCAGATATTATCTGTTTTATTTCATCCATTATTAATTCCTATATATGCACTGCTACAGATAAATCTAATGCCATTTTTTTATCCTGGCTCAGATGCGCTTAGGCATGTGCTTATATTTGGAAGTATGTTCGTTCTTGTTGTGCCTCCTATAATATGGTATATTGTGTTGTATAAATTCAATGTAATAAAGTCTTGGAAGGCAACAACAAGAAAAGAACGTATTTGGCCATATTTATTTACTATACTTTCATATATATTAGTTAGTATAATTAGCTATTTGCTGAAAGTAGATTATGGTTTTACCCAATTGTGGCAAGGAGCGGCCTTGGCATTAGTCTTGGTTTTTATAATAAATTTCTTCTGGAAAATAAGCGCACACGCCACTGGTATGGGTTCTTGGCTTGGAATGTTGTTCTTTTTGTCAATTTATAATGGATTTTCTTTGTTATCTGAGATAATTATTGTAATTTTGTCGAGCGGTTTGGTAGGCTGGTCTAGATTAAAATTAGACGCTCACACGCCGATGCAAGTGTTCTTTGGCTATCTTTTAGGTCTATTTTTTGTTGGAATTTTGCCTTTTTTCATTTTTTTGTAAAAAAAGTTCGAAAAAATTTGGTAGATTAAAAAATAGTCTCTATCTTTGCAATCACAAAATTCAACTGGCCCATTCGTCTATCGGTTAGGACGCAAGATTTTCATTCTTGAAAGAGCGGTTCGATTCCGCTATGGGCTACTAGAAATTAAAAAAATAAACAAAGATGGCAAACCACAAATCGTCTGAAAAGAGAATCAGACAGACCGAAAAGAGACGTTTGCATAACAAATACTATGCAAAGACTGCTCGAAATGCCGTTCGCAAATTGCGTGCGATGCATAAAAAAGACGAGGCTGCCGCTTTACTTCCAGTAGTATCAGCTATGTTGGATAAGTTGGCAAAGAAAAACGTGATTCACAAAAACAAAGCTAATAACTTAAAATCAAAATTAGCTCTTCACGTTAACAAACTCGCTTAAGTAAAGAAAATTATAAAGCTCTTCTTCAAAAAGAAGGGCTTTTTTCTTTTATATACTTTTGTATATAACATCAAAATTCACTACTTTTGTGTGAGAAAATTTAATAGGTGGTATTTATCTATAAATCCATCCTTTTATTCTATTTCTAACTAATACTTAATAAATCTCTTAATCTAATATTATGGAAGAAAAAAGGAATATAACAATTAAAGATTGGGCAGAGGAAGATAGACCTAGAGAAAAGATGCTTAATAAAGGTGCGAGTGCGTTGTCAAATGCGGAATTATTAGCAATCTTAATTAGTTCGGGGACTCAAACAGAATCTGCTCTAGATTTGGCAAAAAAGATTTTACTAAATTACTCCAATGATTTGTACAAATTAGGGTGTGTTACACCCAAGGAATTATCAAAGCAAGTTAAGGGTATTGGAAATGCCAAAGCAGTAACTATCCTGGCAGCATTAGAATTAGGAAAGAGGAGAAGGATTGTATTACCAAAAGATTTAGAGAGTTTTCGCAACAGTATTTCAGTGGCGGAAGAATTTTATCCTCTAATGTCAGATATTTCCCACGAGGAATTTTGGATATTGTTATTAAATAAGGCTAATAAAAAAATAGGCGCATATAAAATCAGTTCAGGAGGAGTTTCTTCCACTATTGTAGATTCTAGAATTGTTCTTAGATATGCAATTGAGAATCTTGCGTCCAATATAGTTTTAGTGCATAATCATCCATCAGGAAATTTAACTCCTAGCAAGGATGATATTGAATTAACAAAGAAAATAATTACAGCTTGTAAAACACTTGATATTACAGTTCTAGATCATATCATTATTGGTCAGAATAATTTTTTTAGTTTCTCAGACGAAGGATTATTAAGATGATTTGTATTTATACAGATAAATATACCTCTAGGTTAAAATATATCGTAGATCATATATTTAAGAGAATTTTAAGACAGTCTGTCAATATAATTAATAGACTAGAAGACTTACCTACAAATTCTACTACTCCAACTATTATCTATAGTGAAACACAAAAGGTTAAAGGGGCTTTTCATATTATACCCAATGGTCTTTTGTTTAAAAAAGGCATTCGTCAGTATGATATTCAAATGATTACCTGGGAAGGTGAAAAGGCATTTTTTTCAACTATAGGTGGTGATATTCCGTTCGATATTTTCTCAGCAGCATTTTATTTATTGTCTAGATACGAAGAATATCTTCCTATAGAGGCAAATTTTAATGAAGATGGAACTTTTAAATCAGAATGCAGCATAGCTTATAAAGAAGGTTTTTTAGAAAAGCCATTAATAGATATTTGGGCTGCTAAATTAGAAGAAAAATTAAACTCTCTTTTTGCAGATTATGTTCCTTCTGATGAGAAGAAATTTAGATTTTTGCCAATAATAGGCGTTAATGCTCCATATAGATACAGAACATATTCTGTTTTAGGGAACCTATTAAGATTGGGTAAAAAGGTTTTAGAAAGAGATTGGACTGAACTAAAAAAACAATTAAGGGTTTTGTTGAGAATAGATCAAGATCCATATTGTAATATTGAAAGAATCGTTGATATTCATAATAGAAATAGTTTAAGACCATTATTCGCATTAAGAGTATCAAACAAAAAATGGTATAAAAAGCCTATTTATTTTGCGTATAGTACATATAAAAAGATTTTATGCAGAAATTATCAGATAGGTCTATGTTTGTCTGAGACAGCTACTTATTCTGCTTCTCAATTGAAATTAGAACAAAGTTATTTGTCAAGGATATTTAGAATGCGAATCGTGATAAGTATGTCTTCTAAAAATGATTTTAATATATCTAGATATTATCAAAACTTATCAAGTCGTAATATTAAAGAAGATTTCTCTATGGCGTACCCAGATAGGCTTGGTTTTAGGACATCTACATGTACTCCATTTAGAATTTATGATTTAAATAAAGAAGAATATTACAGATTGGAAGTTCATGCAGTTCCATTAACAGATTGGTCTGCCCAAAGAATGAAACTCTCTAGAGATGAATTTATTGATGCTATGATTGAAATGGTCAATGCAGTTAAAATGTTGAATGGAGAATTTGTAATGGCGTTTCATAATGATAGTTTTGTCGATTCTTCAATATGGAAAGGATGGTCTTCTGTATATGAATATATAGTTAGGTATGGATCTTTATTAGAAACCAATAAAATAGAAGAAGTAGAAAAGATGAATCTATAATACTCGCCCCTGTAGTTCAATGGATAGAATACGAGTTTCCTAAACTTTAGATTCGGGTTCGATTCCCGGCGGGGGTACAAAAAAATCGAGGCTTAAGCCTCGATTTTTTTTAACTCCTAACTCCTAACTCCTAACTATATCCCCACGCTATCTCTATAAAAGTCCAGCGCCTGATAAATCAGTTCTTTATCAACTATACAGTTTGGAATAATCTCGCCTACATTACTTAATAAAGTGAAGTTTATTTCTCCTGCAGTTGCATTCTTCTTGTCATGTGCCATATATTCATATAGAGCAGGGTAGTCTTTGCATGTGATTTCAAATGCTCCGTAGTAGTCTTTTATAAACCTTGTTGTATTTAGCATTATTTTTTGTGGAAAACCTTTCAATTTATAAGAAAGGAACAATTCTCCTATCAGCCCCCATGCCACAGCATAACCATGCAGAATAGGTCTATTTGTTTCGTGAGAATAGCTTTCAAAAGCGTGCCCAATAGTATGCCCTAGATTTAATGCTTTACGAATGCCTTTTTCTGTGGGGTCTTGCTTCACAATGTTTGCTTTCACTTCTATAGAAGTTTCTATAAGCTGAGCTAATAATTCAAAGTCTGGATTTGTTGCATCAAACTTACTTAAGCGATTCATTTCTTCTTCAGAAGAAAGAAGACCATGTTTAAGCATTTCAGCATAACCAGAAAGTAGATTTTCTGTATCCAGTGAACGCAAGAAATCAGGATAAATAACTACAGTTTCTGCAGGGTTAATTACACCAATCTCATTTTTTAATCCATTGAAGTTTATTCCAGTTTTGCCACCTACAGCTGCATCAACCATCGAAAGTAGGGTGGTTGGGATGTTTATGAAACGAATGCCACGTTTAAATGTATTAGCAACAAAGCCTCCTAGGTCTGTTACCACACCGCCACCTAGGTTTATAATCATAGATTTGCGTGTGCCGCCATTTTCTCCAAGAAACTTCCAAATATCAACAACAGTTTCTATGGTTTTATAATGATCGCCACTTGGCATAGTATAAACCTTGGCATCTTTTAGAACTCCCTCGCTTTGCAAAAGAGGAAGACAATGAATTTTTGTATGTTTGTCAGTCAATATAAACAATTGTTCCGACGAAACGCCCTCTACAAGAGCGTTTACATCGGAAGCCAATTTTTTAGAATATATAACTGAATTGTTATTTTCTGATATCACCTTCTTTAATTAAATATTCAGCAATTTGAACTGCATTTAGAGCAGCACCTTTTTTGATTTGGTCACCAACGCACCAGAATGTAATACCATTAGGATTAGCTAAGTCTTTGCGGATACGACCAACATAAACTGGGTCTTTACCAGAAAGGAATAATGGCATTGGATATTTCTTTTCAGCTGGATTGTCTTCTAGAATAACACCTTCTGCTGCAGAGAAAGCTTCGCGAGCTTCTTCTACGCTGATAGGGCGTTCTGTTTCTGCCCAAATAGCTTCTGAGTGAGCACGAAGAGAAGGAACACGAATACAAGTAGCACTTACTTCGATGTCTGAGTGCATAATTTTACGAGTTTCGTTGTACATCTTCATTTCTTCTTTTGTATAACCATTATCTGTAAATACGTCGATTTGTGGGATAAGGTTAAATGCCAATTGGTAAGCAAATTTTTCTACAGTAACTTCTTCGCCTGCTAATACTTGACGATATTGTTGTTCTAGTTCTGCCATTGCAGCAGCACCAGCACCAGAAGCCGCTTGATAAGTAGAAACGTGTACACGTTTAATGTGAGAAAGGTTTTCAATCGCTTTAAGAGCTACTACCATTTGGATAGTTGTACAGTTTGGGTTTGCGATTACATTACGTGGACGGTCTTTTGCGTCAGCAGCATTAACTTCTGGCACTACCAATGGAACATCTGTGTCCATACGGAATGCACTAGAGTTGTCAATCATTACAGCACCAAATTTTGTGATGTCTTTTTCGTATTCTTTAGAGATGCCTGCACCTGCAGATGTAAATGCGATGTCAATATCTTTAAAGTCATCACCGTGTTTAAGTTCTTTTACGGTATATGTTTTACCTTTAAACTCATATTCTGTACCTGCACTACGAGCAGAACCAAATAACACTAGGTTGTCAATAGGGAAATTTCTTTCCGCTAAAACTCTTAAAAATTCTTGACCAACAGCACCGCTGGCACCAACAATTGCTACATTCATTTTTCTGTAATTTTATTTTGTTTAATTAATTTGTTTACCTACTTTTGTGGTCGGATTTTACAGTGTGTAAAATTCCGCATGCAAAATTACATTTTTAATTCATTATATTCTTAAAAAATATGAAGAAAATTCTCATTTTACTCGCTTTTTTTTCTCCTTTAGCCATAAATGCTTATTATGGTGATGTTCAAAACTTTATAATAGAAGGAAATTCTATCTGTTTGAATGCTCCAGAAGTGGCTTCAAGGTCTTATATTTCAGAAGTTTCTTCTGTTTCTAAAAATGCTACGTGGCAAGCAGAAATTACTCTTTCTTTTTCTCCTACATCATCAAACTACCTTAGGTGGTTTATTATGGCAGATTCAGCAAAAGTAAATTCCTCTTCCTCTGGATATTATCTAATGTTTGGTGGAACTAAGAGGACTATTAGTTTTTATTGCCTTAAGCAAGGAAAATCAGTATTAGTACATCAGGAAAAAGAGAAACTATTAAACAATTCTTCAAATCATATTAATGTTAGTATAAAACGCTTGGAATCAAATGATTGGGTTTTGGAATATACATTAAATGATACGCTTTCAAATGTGTCGCAATTTTATAATGATGAGGTGAATTTTTCTTCATATTTAGGTTGGCATTGTGTATATACAAAAACAAGAAGTAAATCATTTTGCTTTGCGAAGAAAAATGTGTCAGGAGAAGAGTTGTCTGCTCCTCGCATTCCTAAAATCGGTGAAGTTCTAATCAATGAGGTGCTTTTTAATCCTATTGGCGATGGAGTTGATTTTATTGAAATTTACAATGCTTCCGACACTATGTTCGATTTATCAACCTGCTTACTTGGCAATAAAAAGCAAACTTATTCTATTCCTTATTATATTTTACCTCCAGATTCGTGTGTAGCTATCACAAGTGATTCTGCAATTCTTTGTTCTCAATACAATTGTGTTCTGCATACAAATATCATTCAAGTAGAGAAAATGCTTCCATTGCCAAATGATAGCGGATATATTCGCCTTTGGGCTGATACAGTATTAGTTGATTCTTTTTCTTACAAAGCAGATATGCACCATGCATTGTTAGATAATGTGGAAGGTCTTTCACTAGAACGCTCCGAGGATGATTCATGGCATTCTGCTTCTACTTTAGTAAAAGCTACACCAGGATATAAGAATTCTAGAAAAATTGATGATGAACAAGATGATTCTATAATAGAAGAAGACGAAGGAGATAAAATAGTTGAAGAAATTAAATTATTGACTCCTATTGTTCATTTATATGATAATAATATGCCCGAAAATGTAGAATTGCTCTATCGTTTGCATACTGAGTATAGACTTTCTGTAAAAGTATTTTCTTTGGGAGGGTATGCTATTTACACAATATTAGATAATGAACTAATTTCTGGAGAAGGAAAACTGCATTGGGATGGTAGGGGAGAAAATACCGAAGTTTTACCCGTAGGCATTTATGTTATAGTGGTGGAATTTTATAGCGCTGATGGCGAGTATAAGGTAAGTAAAATGCCTGTGGCTATAATTCCTTAAATTTAACATTTGACAAAAAAAATACGGTAAAAGTTAATTTATTTAATGGATTAGTTGTGTAATAGCAAAAAAAAAAGTACGTTTGTAGTTGATTAATGGTGTTTTGGGCTGAAATTGTTAAAATAATTAATCATAAAATCTAAGTTTTAACAATTGTGTGGAGCTCGCTTTAAAGTTAATTAATTGAAATTCAATATATTCAAATAAAATTAATCCTATTTATTAACCTTAAAAAATTATTTACATGAGTATTAACAATGTGAAAAATTCGCGTAAATGGTTTCTTACAGCTGTTATGTCTTTGTTATTTTGTGTAGGAGCTATCGCTCAAACACAAATTTCAGGTACAGTTGTGGACCAAACTGGTGAACCAGTTATCGGAGCTTATGTTACTTTACAAGGTGACAACTCTGTAGGTACCATTACCGACTTTGATGGTTATTATGAAATTTCAGTACCATCAAATGCAAGTTTGATTTTCTCATTCATGGGTTACGAAAGCCAAACACTTTCTGTGGCTGGTAAATCTACTTTAGATGTAACTTTAGCAGAGGAAACAACAAAACTAGACGAAGTCGTAGCTGTAGGTTACGGTTCTCAAACCAAAAAAGAATTAACCGGTTCTGTATCTTCTGTTAAAGCAGATGACTTCAACAAAGGTTCTTTCAACTCTTCTGAAGGTCTTCTTCAAGGTAAAGTTGCTGGTTTGACAATGTCTAAGAATGCAGGTGGTGACCCAACTGACCGTTCTTACAACGTTCAAATTCGTGGTACAGGTTCTTTAACAGGTTCTACTACTCCTCTTTACATCATCGACGGTGTTCCTGGTGCTAGTATGAACAACGTTAATCCAAACGACATCGAGTCTATGGACGTGTTAAAAGACGGTTCTGCAGCAGCTATCTATGGTACACGTGCTAACGCAGGTGTGATCATTATTACTACTAAAAAAGGTAAAGCTGGTAAAACTTCTGTAGAGTATAATGGTTCTGTTAGTCTAGCAACAGTTGCTTCTAAAGTTGACGTTCTTTCAGCTGAAGAATATGTTGCAGCAGGTGGTGTAGATAAAGGTTACAATACAAATTGGTTTGATGAAATCACACGTGTTCCAGTATCTACAGAACACAACTTATCACTTTCTGGTGGTATGGAAAAAGTTAACTACCGTGCTTCTGTCAACTATAAGAGTAACGAAGGTTTAGCTATCAATTCTTCATTTCAAGAAATTATGGCTCGTGCTAACGTTAACCAAAAAGCTCTTAATGATATTTTCGAATTCAACTACGATTTATCATACTCTAATACTAAATCTAGATGGGTTGATCACAGTGCGTTCCAACAATCTATGAAATACAACCCAACAATGCCTATTTATATCACAGATGTAACAGATCCATTCTTCTTAAAATATGGTGGTTACTATCAAAACTTTGATAAATCAGGCTTCTCAAACCCAGTAGCTATTGCAGAACAAGAAACACGTGATGGTCAAGACCAAACATTCTTAGGTAGCTTACGTATGACTATCTCTCCTGTTAAAGGTCTTAAAATTAGCGGTTTCGGTTCTTATCAAATCTATAACCAAGTTACAGGAAACTACTTCCCTTCTACATCTGTAGCAGGTAATGGTGCTGGTGGTTCTGCTAACAAATCAAACAATACAAATACAACTCGTATGTTTGAAGCAACCGCTCAATATGGTAATGAAATTAAGAAAAACTCATTCACCTTCTTAGTTGGTTATGCTTATCAAGATTTCGTAGAAGAAAGCTTTAATGCTTCAAACTGTAACTTCCCTACAGACGACTTCCTATACAACAACTTAGGTGTAGGTCAAGGTTTAACAGTATTAGCTGAAACTGGTATCAATAATGGTGTAGGTGTAGGTTCTTGGAAACAAGGCTGGAAACTTGCTTCTGCTTTCGGTCGTTTCATCTATAACTATGACCAACGTTACTTCTTAAACGCATCTATCCGTGCTGAAGGTTCTTCTAAATTCGGTGCAAACAACCGTTGGGGTTGGTTCCCTGCTGTGTCTGCGAGCTGGTTGATTTCTAACGAACAATTCATGCGCTCTCAAACTGTAGTTGATGAATTGAAACTACGTGCTGGTTACGGTGTAACAGGTAACATGCCTGGTGACTGCTATCCATGGATTGGTCGTATGAGCCAAAACGAAGACTATGCTTACTTTGGTGATTCTAAAGTTGCAACATGGTCTCTTGCTACTGTGCCAAATGAAAACTTAAAATGGGAAACAAAAACTGAGATCAACGTTGGTGTTGACTTTGCATTCCTAAATGGTCGTTTAAGCGGTGCTATCGACTACTACAACCGTACAACAGAAGACCTTCTATACTGGTACTCTGTTGACGTTTCTAAATACGAAGCAGGTAGCATGCTACTTAACTTAGGTTCTTTACGTAACCAAGGTGTGGAAGTTGCTATCAACGGTGTTCCTGTTAAAACTAAAGACTTCGTTTGGAACTTAGGTTTAACATTAGCTCACAACTCAAATGAAGTATTATCTTTAGGTAATGACGAATTTGTATTCCCAGAAGCTGACAAGCAACGTGGTGGTATTGGTGATGGCTCAGTAGGTTGGACTTCACAAAAATTCCAATTACTAGAAATTGGTCAACCAGTAGGTAACTTCTACGGTTTCAAATTTGACCACATTGGCGAAGATGGTACATTCTACGGTGTAGATAGAAAAGGTAAAATCAAACCATTCTCTCAATTAACAAATAAAGATAAGACGATTTTAGGTAATGCTCTTCCTATTCTTAACTGGGGTTTAAGTTCATCTATGGCATTCTACGGAGTTGACTTCTCATTCAACTTACGTGGTGCGTTCGGTGGTAACTTATTAAACCAAAAACGTCTTGCTTATGGTAACGACTCATCTCTTGGTAATGGTAACATGATTAAGAGCCCAGATAATGGTTTAACACCTCCAAAAGTTATGACAGACTACTATCTAGAAAGTGGTACATATATGAAACTTGGTGATATCACTATCGGTTACTCATTCAATATCAAAGAAAACGTAGCTAAATATTTAAGCAAAGCTCGTATCTATGTAACTGGTCAAAATATCGCTACTATTTCTAAATATTCTGGTGTTGACCCTGAAGCAGTTAACATGACAGGTCTAGAACCAGGTATTGAAGGTGTTACATATTATCCTACTACTCGTACCTTTATGTTGGGTGTAAATTTAGCTTTTTAATTAATAATATATAAAAATAATATAATATGAAAATTAATCTAAAAAAACTAGGTTTATTGTTAGGTGTAGGAATGATGTTTTCACTTCAATCTTGCTCTGACTTCCTAGAACCAGAGATATATAGTGAATATGACCGTGACACTTTTGAAGCAAGTGAAAGTGCATTTGATGCAAAAATCGGTGATGTTTACGTGAATTTACAACGTGAATATGGTTATGTATATCGTGAAGGACACTGGTCACTTCAAGAAAATACAACAGATGAATGTATCGTTCCAACACGTTATTTAGGTGACTGGTTAGACGGTAAAGCATTCTGGACATTACATAACCACCGTTATACTTCTAAAACACGTGAAATTTCTGCAAACGGTCAAGCAGGTGCTAACGCATGGGGCTTCGCTTATCGTGGTATTTCACAATGTAACTCTATGATGAAATGGATGCGTTCTATCAACTTAGATCAAAAACGTCCAGCAGACATGGCAGAACTTTATATCCTTCGTGCATGGTATCACTATTTGTTAATGGATAACTTCGGTAACATTCCATTTACATCTAAACTTGCTGAAGATGGTTATGAAGCAGTACAAAATACTCGTCCAGAAGTATTTGACTCTATCATGACAGACTTAACTAAGTATGTTCCACAAGCATCAGAAGACAAAATTTACTCTCGTGTAAATAAATATGTTGGTTGGATGGTGCTTTCAAAAATGTACTTAAATGCTGAAGCTTGGGGTGTAGTAGGTAAAGCATCTTTTGCTCCAAATGCACAAGAATGTTATGAAAAAGCAGCTGCTTATGCAGACTCTGTAATTACCAGAGGTGGATATACTCTAGAACCAGACTACTTTACAAACTTTAAAGTTGAAAACCAAGGTTCTAAAGAAAACATCTGGTGTGTTTTCTACGATGCTTCATTCTCAAAAGGTATGCAGTTCCACATGATGTCTCTACACTATGCATCACAAAACTCATACGGACTTAAAAACCAACCATGGAATGGTTACTGTACAACACATAAAGTAATCGGTCTATATGGTGAAGGTGACAAACGTATCGACTCTTGGGAACGTGGTCAACAATATGACAAATCTGGTACAAAAATTACTGTAGACGTATCAGTTGATACTACAACTTACAGACTTATGCCAGAATATGTTAGAAAACCTGCCAACTGGCCAGCTTCTGAAGCAGAATTAATCGCATTAGCTGTACAACAAGCTAAAGATAAATTAGCTAAAGATCCAAAATTAGATATTGATCCAGAAACAGCTACAACAGCAACTCTAACATTCCCAGCATACTTTACAGATACTGTAACAACTTTAACAAATACAAAAGAATTTAAAGTTTACAATATCTTCGAAGGTCCTCGTTTCGTTAAGTTCCAAATTCAAGAAGGTGTAGGTGACCACATGTCTAACGACTTCCCTATCTTCCGTCTTGCTGATGCATACCTAATGAAAGCTGAAGCTTTAATGCTTGCAAATGGTGGTCAAGCAACAGCAGAAGCTGTTGATGCAGCAAACCAAGTACGTAATCGTGCTGGTGCTCAAGCATATACCACAGCTTCTCTAACATTAGACGAACTATGTAACGAACGTTGTCGTGAGCTTATGTGGGAAGGGCACCGTCGTCAAGACTTAATCCGTTTCGGCCGTTATACAGGTGATAAATCTGTTCAAGATGATTCAGACCCAGCTAACCTTTGGATTTTAAAATATTCAGAAGATGCTGAATCTCCTGTTGCAGGAAAAGGTTATGACGTACAATTACAACCTACTCCAGCTAACGTATTCAAAACTCCTGACCACATGAAAGTGTTCCCATTACCAGACTTCTATGTTGATAATGGACACACACAAAATGACGGTTACGTAGAATAATAATCTCTAAACTATATAATAATAGAGACGTCAATTGCTTGACGTCTCTATTTTTTTATTATTGTTAATGCTCATCATTCTTATTTCTATTAAAAAACTCCTAATTACTCGCTACGCTCGTGATTTTTATTCCCTTCGGTCATCAACACGTGGCTGCACATTAGCTTCGCTGAAGTTGCTCTCGTTCGGCATAATCAAAGCAAGCTTTGCTTTTGCTCTCACTTAATCGCAACATTCGGCAAATTAAGTAAACTTATTTGCACTCGGCTTGCACACTACGGACTACGTCCGTGATTTTTTCACGACTCGGCAAAGCTTAAGCAAGCTTATCTTTGCTCTCGCTGTTCAAGTTACTCGCTACGCTCGTGATTTTTGGCGGTGCCTCGGCAAATTAAGTAAACTTATTTGCACTCGGCTTGCACAAAAATTCCTAATTCCTAATTCCTAATTCCTAATTAATTTGTATTTTTGCAAAAAATAAGAAATCTTAAATGGAAACTACAAGACAAAATAAGATAGCTAGACTATTGCAAAAAGAAATTAGTGATATTTTCCGCAGTTTTACACAAAATATGCAGAAAGGTATCCTTATCTCTCCAACCATAGTGAGAATAAGTCCAGACCTTAGTGTTGCACGTGTTTACATCAGTGTATTCCCATCAGACAAAGAAAAAGAATATCTAGATTTAGTAAATGAACGCTCAGTTGCCATCCGTCACGAACTTGCACAACGTACACGTCATCAATTAAGAACTGTTCCAACACTTACATTCTTCTTGGATGATTCTCTAGATTATATTGAGAATATAGACAACCTTTTAAAATAGTACACATTGAATTTAGCTCTATACATAGCTAAAAGGTATCTCTTTTCAAAAAAACGACACAATGCCATAAACATAGTGTCGCTTATTTCTATGTGTGGAGTTGTAGTTGGTTCTATTGCTTTAGTCTGTGTTCTTTCTGTTTTCAACGGTTTTCAATCTGTAATAGAAGACCTTTTTAGCAATTTTGATCCTCAAATTAAGATTGTAGCTTCTACAGGCAAGGTTTTTAGCCCAGATTCTATTGCTTCTACATTAAATCATAAGGATATTGAGCATAGTTGTTATGTAATAGAAGATAATGCTCTTCTTAAATTTGGCGACAAACAGCTACCAGTTACTATTAAAGGTGTGCCAGAAGATTACAATAAGGTAAGTGGAATAGATAGTATCCTTATAGAAGGGGAATTCTCTACAAAACAAGGCTCGTTTAATATGGCAGTTGGTGGTGTAGTCTTGGCAAATACACTAGGCAGTGGACTTAGATATGTTCAACCGATGTGGCTGTATGCTCCCAAACGAGTAGGAAATGTCAATCCAATGATGGTGGATAAGGCATTTAATCGTGAACATGCTTTTCTTACTGGCATTTATATGGTACAGCAAGAAAAATATGATAACAATTACCTTATTGTACCATTAGAACTTACACGTAAGCTTTACGATTATGCAACAGAAGTAACAGCAGTTGAGCTTAAATTGCAAGCAAATGCAGATGAAAGTACTGTAAAATCAGAAATTTCTGCACTAATAGGGGCAAATTATAAGGTTTTAGACCGCTATGAGCAACAAGAAGAGTTCTTTAGTATGCTTCAAATTGAAAAATGGGTCACATATTTAATTCTTTCATTTATTTTGCTTATCGCAATCTTCAACATTGTAGGCTCTCTATCCATGCTTATTATTGAGAAGAAAGAAGATATACAAATTCTAAGTAGTCTTGGAGCAGATTCAAAACTTATAAAAAATATTTTCCTTTTCGAGGGTTGGCTTATATCCATACTTGGAGCATTCGTAGGAATTATAATAGGTGTAGTGCTTTGTTATATCCAAATGGAATTTGGTATAATAAAATTAGCATCAACCGCAGGCACATACCTAGTAGATGCTTATCCAGTAGAATTAGTCTTCTCAGACATCATTCTTATTTTCATCACAGTAACATCAATGGGCTTTATCGCTTCTTATATTGCTACTCGACGTTTGAACTCCTAATTACTCGCTACGCTCGGCATAACTTAAGCAAGCTTAGTTCTGCTCTCGCTTGCACAGCAATTCCTAACTCTTCCAACCGTAACCCACTCATTACCACCAATCACCACGCCTTCGCCAATAGTTATGCGGCCCAAAATTGTAGCACCAGCATAAACTATCACATTATCTTCCAATATTGGGTGACGAGCAATGCCTTTAATAGGATTATTATTTTCATCGGTAGGGAAGCTTTTAGCACCCAATGTTACACCCTGATAAAGTTTTACGTGATTACCAATTATACAAGTTTCACCAATAACTATACCAGTTCCATGGTCTATTGCAAAGTATGAACCAATTGTTGCACCAGGGTGAATGTCAATACCAGTCTCTGAATGTGCCATTTCTGTAATCATTCTAGGAATAATATCAGAAGCTCCTAATTTTAATAAAGCGTGAGCAATTCTGTAATTTACAATTGCTTTAAGTCCAGGGTATGCTAAAATAATCTCGCCAAAATTCTTTGCAGCTGGGTCTCCATTATATATAGCTTCCACATCTGTACGCAAAATTGTCTTGATTTCTGGCAGTTTTTCTACAAATTTAGATGCAATTTCAAGAGAACGTTGCTTTTTTAGCTCCAATCTTCTGTCTTCTTCATTGCACTCAAAGCAAAGTCCTGCGTATAATTGTTCGGTAAGAATATTAAATAATTTCTCTACTCTTACACCTATATGATAATTAAAAGTTTGATTATTTACAATAGAACTACCGTAAAATCCAGGGAAAATCACACTTCTACACAAGTTTATAAAATCATAAAGAGCATTTATTGAAGGATATGGCTCTCCGTCTCTACCTTTATGAGTTAATTTTCCATCAAATTCCTGAAAATTTAGTTTCTCAACAGCGGTATTTATAATAGTGTAATATTTATTCTCCATATTAGTTATGTATAATAATGTATTGTTTTATGATGCAAATTTAGTAAAAACTCACGTAAAAAAGAAAAAATGTAGCAATGCTTACTCGTATAATTTAAGTTGACCATGTAGAAATTTTAATACTAGTAGCTTTTCAAGGCAATTTTGTGCTAAATTTTTAATAAATTATTAGCCTTGATTTTCAATTAGTTACAAAAAATATTTAATTTTCCTCGAAAAAAGTTCTCAAAATATTTGGAGTGTATTAGAAAAGTTTCTACCTTTGCATCCGCTTTTGAAAACAAAGGCATCACTGCTAAAGCGTTGAGCAGTAGAAAAAGAAAATGCATGAGTTCTTTGAAAGATTGAACAATATACAACCAAAACAAGGTTAAGGAAAAAACAAGCAACCGTCAGTTTTCTTTTTAGAAGACTAAAACAGGTAACCTAAG
>JAEIGA010007263.1_pt1 | contig 16838 bp, 13 predicted proteins | sample 9270691 | NCBI WGS metagenome assembly JAEIGA01 (sample SAMN17057246, study PRJNA624740) | gut metagenome | biome: biome; isolation source: fecal sample | host: Bos grunniens | place: China: Xizang | collected 2019
AAGATGCTCGGTAAGGTGAGCGATACGGTAGGAAAATAATGCCACCTGGCTCTCTGGTGAACCAGTGTCAGTATTAGACTTTCCGTACTTCGCGAAAAGCTCCTGTTTCTTTTCAGGCATAAGGTATTCTGCCATAGCTTTAAAAGATTAAGGGTTAATAAATCAAAACTTTACGGGTTACTGTCAGGTAGACCCAAAGCGGGCGCAAAGATAGTTATAATATCCAAGAAAACAAGCGCCGTGCTGAAAAATATATGAATATATATGTCTTGCGGGAGCCATTAGAACTCAAAACCGCTGAAGAGGTATACTTTGATGGAAAAACCGAAGGAAAATCTATTGCTGAATCTATCCCAAAGTTGTGCGCCTTCTTCTGATAGCTTATATGAATTTGTGATTTTCCCTTTTTCGTGATCATAGTTATAGAACTCGGATTTCCATGTTTCCTTATACTCTCTTTCCTCTGACATGTATTTCATGTTGAAATGTTCTCCTAGAAGATAGTCGCAGTAAATGCTTAGTTCCAGTGCCCTTCCTCCGAATCCGAATCCCAATCGTCCTGAGTAGTTGAGCAGATTGACAGCGGGGGTTATGTTTACTGTATTATATGTCGTATACGTGCTATAGCTTTCGCTGGAGCTGGATTCAGTGTGTTTTAGACTGCCGTTTATATTCAGGTGAAGATTTCCTCCAAGGTATGTAAATATACGTAAGGTATGGTCTCGCAGGAAGTTGAATCTGGCTTGAATATATGTGGTCAGATATGTGACAGAACCGCTGTCGAATTTGCATGGAAGGGAATTATCTGAATTATCACTATTCGTACTGTCCCATCCGATAGCCTCGCCGATAAAGAAATTGAATATCTGGTCGTTACGGCCGATTCTGAAATCTATAGGAAAAGCGAACTGACTATGGGTTGTATAGCTGGACTCAAATCCGAGTCCCATCTGATACATATTCTGTGTGTCCATCTTCCTGACCGGTTTCTTTGGGCTAGTGGCTTTTTGCGCGGCTTTTTTCATTGCCACATGGATGATCTTCTCCTTTCCCTCCTCGATGCTTACCGAAGCCGTGTGGTCCTCATATCCTTTTTGTGATATGCGTATCTTTCTGGAGCCGGCAATTACATCCAGTCTGCGCGGAGTCTTGCCCACGTGAACTCCATCGATATATATGTCTGCCAAGACCGGATCGCTTTCTATGACCAATGTGCCTGTGATGGCTTCCAGTTCCGGCAACGTCAGAGTATGTGTGGTGCGGTTCTCTGTGACCTCATGTGATATCTTGATGCTTCTGTGACCGTCTTTTCTCGCTTCAATTGTATATAGGCCATATCCCAATTTTCCGGTCCATTGGTCTGTGCCGACCTTTTTCATATCGATCCATATCTCTGCTCCATTATCAGCGGTGACCTTAACATCGGCGTAGTTCGCTATAAGTGCTGGAGCGATCTTTTCGGTCTTGTCGTCCTTTATTGTAATCCTTTGATTGTATGGGGCATGCATTTCCTTTATCAGTCTTACATCGTGGACCCCGCTCAGGACTTCCAGACGTAGAGGTGCCGTTCCCTTAAGTTCTCCGTCCACATATACATCAGCTCCTGAGGCTGATGCGCCAATCTCAAGATAACCATATGCTTTGGAAAGGTTTACCTTTATTATATGTGGCTCAGGCGTGTCTTCGCCGATGCTGAGGCTTCCTTTCGAGCTATGGTGTCTTGGTGCTGAAATGTTGTAGCTATGGGTACCGTATCTTAGATTCCTGTATGCCTTGCCGTCCTTTGCCGCAACCACTGTCCCGTCCAGCTCGATGATTGCATTATGAGGCGCGACTTCGAAGACCACATATTTCTGCAGTGATGCGGAATTCTTCAATGCGATGGCAAAATAAACCTGGTCGCTTGATACGTTTATTGTTTCTTCTGTCAAGTCATTGCCGTCCATAATTTTCACAGTGTGATTTCCGGACTTTACGTCAGGTACGGTCAGCATCCTGGAGCTGCTTATTTCTCCGGAGTATGCTCCGTCTACGTATACATCGGCCCCCACCCTGTCGCAGGCTATGGTGATTGATTGAGACCGTGTACCCCAGGCGTTTATCTGATATTCCTGATTCCCTTCCATTGATATGGATGCTATGTCGGAAGTTCCCATTGTAGGGTGCTTGAGATAGAATCTGATATCCTTCTTTGCCGTCATCTCGAGAATCAGTCCGTTACCACCAGAAGCCACCTCCCTCTTCATCAGGACCACATTTCCGCCCAGAACCTTCACCTCCACCTGCCTGATTTCATCCCTGGTCATCCTGTCGATACGTATTTTCAGTCTTGCGCAAGGACGGTTTGACCTGTCGTTCTCTATCTTATCCACAGGCAGATTCGTAAGTGCGTCTGTGGAAAGAGCCTTGAATGAACTCTGGTCCAGATAGATTCCAGCCTCCTGAGCGGAGGATGTAATTGAATATATCAATCCAAGAATCAGTATAATTTTTTTCATGCGTAAATATTTTCTTTGCAAATATATATGGTATTTTGTTTTTCGCCAATGATTGCTTACTTTTGGCTGTTTAATAAGAGTCGAATATGAGGAGCATTCTGTTTGCGGCAATGTTGCTTGTGGCTGTATCATGCCGGACTAACCTTCATTATGAGAGTTATACTGATACTATAAATGTGAACGGTACAACCCTTTTCTATGCCGCCGAAGGGGCCGGAAAGCCTGTCATTCTGCTGCATGGAAACGGCGGCAGCCATAATGATCTGGAGACTACCCAGCGGGGTCTTGCACAGGCGGGATATATGGTATATGCCTTGGATTCCCGTGGCCAGGGAGCGAATCCCCCTCTGCCTGAATACCACTATAAGGACATGGCCTCTGATGTGTACGAGTTCATAAAGGCAAAGGGTCTTGAAAAACCTGCAGTCTTCGGCTTCAGCGACGGCGGAATCATCGCGCTGCAGCTTGAAGTCATGTACCCGGGTACATTGGGCGCTATCGCCACAGGTGGTGCCAATATCTTCGTTGAGGATGCATTGATTCCATCTTTTGCTGAAGGATTTCTTGCCGAGCCTTCGGCTGAGCCGCTTGTGATAATGCTTCAGACCGAGCCGTCAATGACGGTGGAAGATATGAAAGGTATCGGATGTCCTTCTATGATCATGTCAGGTGAGCATGATCTTATCCGTCAGGAACACACCCGTCTTATAGGCGGAAACATACCGGGGGCAAGGACCATGATAATCCCTGGAGAAGACCATGGTTCATATATCTGCAATAGCCCGAAACTTACGGCACTTCTGCTGGACTTTTTCAATGAAATAGGTTATTGACCGGATGGCAAGGATATCTGAGAAAATAGTTGTCTATCCGGAGATCGGACAGGTGACATTCCGCAAGAGCGTCCGCTGCAGCCGTTTGTCCATAAGGGTGCATCCTGTCAAGGGCGTGACCGTCACGATGCCATACATGGTGCCATATGCGGCTGCGTCGCTGTTTTTCAATTCTAAAAAGCAGTGGGTGATTGATACGCTTGCCCGTCAGAGGGAACGCGTCAAGGATGTTCCGGAAGTGTCCCCTCAGGAAATAGAGATGTTGCGCAGACATGCCAAAACTGTGCTCCCGTGCAGACTGGCAGAACTGGCCAGACAATATGGATTTACTTATAACAGGGTGGCCATCAAGCATAATGCAACCAACTGGGGCAGCTGCTCGACCAAAAACAATATTAATCTGAATCTTAATATAGTACGTCTTCCTCAGGTGCTTCAGGATTATATCCTTCTGCACGAACTTTGTCATCTGCGTCATCATGACCATAGTCATGCGTTTCATCTGTTGCTGGAACATGTCCTGACCGATAATCTGATGCGTCTGCTCCCGGAAAGCCCTACGGATGATCCGGATGACAACCTCCGTCTGGCCTATGCTCTTGCGCGCAAGGCAGCAGGCTCAAAGGCACGCTATCCGATGGATTACACCTTTACGCGCGCCATAAGGCAATATCGTCTGGTCTGATGTCGTAGTGAATTCTTATATTGCTCTGTTTTTCCAACGGCCTGAGGTCATATATAGCCAGCTGCATATGAATAGTACTCCGGAGTAAACAAATTCCGCCGTCCAGCATATGGCGACGTTCATTTTCATGACTTCTACTATGATTGTGCAGTAGACGGTATAGATGACCAGAGCCACAAGTTCCAGACGGAATGCCGTCCTGGTGCTGCCTGTACCGGAAACGGAGAGGAAGAAGATTTGCCCGCCGACAGCTACAATGTATGAGGACACCATTACAAGCATGGCGGGGACAGCTCCTGTGATAAGCTCCTGTATGTCCGTATATATGCGTGTGACTGTATGAGGAAACATGAATATCAGCACCATGATGATGCCTACAGTGCCGTATGAGAGTCTCAGTATCCTTTTTATCAGCACCATCACCTTGTCCTGGTGACCTTCTCCGATGAGGTTGCTCACAAGAGTGCTGCATGTGGATGAGAATGCCTGAAGGACTACCCATATGATTCCCGAGACTCCTCTTACGATATTCGATATTGCAAGAGCCCTTTCGCCAAGATGTTCGATGTAGAGAAAGAATATGAACCAAGTGGATACGGATACAGTATGCTGGATCATGGTCCATGTGCATACCGGCATCATGTTCCTGATTTCTGCCGTTTCAAATCTGGCGGGCCTGTCCATGCCGTATGCCTTTATGTCGCATCTCTTACGTGTATAGATGACAAAGAATATAAGGGAAACGAGTTCTGCCAGGCTGGATCCTATTGCGGCTCCCGTTATGCCTAAGGCCGGAAGTCCGAAATGTCCGAAAATAAGAATCCAGTTGAAAAGGATGTTTGAGGCGACCATGACTATTGAGTTGAGTGTCAAGGTCCTGGTCTGTGTTGTTCCTACATAGAATGCCCGGAACATTGCAGTTATGAAGGCGAAGACCATGCCCGGGAGGCGCCATCTGACATAGCTTAGGGCAGCGGAATATATGGCTTCCGATGAAACCATCAGCTTCATCAGCCATGGGGATAATGCCTCTGACAGCAGAATCAGGATTCCGGCAAGTCCGAGAACGAAATAGAGCCCGTGCCAGAACACTTTTCCTGTATCGAGGAGGTTGCCTTCTCCGTTACGCCGCCCGATGATAATCTGTGCTCCGATACTGAATCCGAACCCGATCATGAACAGCACCATGTAATACACGATGGCTATCGCTGATGCGCCAAGTTCGATTTCTCCGACTCTGCCGAGAAAAGCTGTGTCGGTAAGCCCGATCATCTGTTCCATGACCAGGCTTATCAGGATAGGGTAGGCTACCTTCCAGATGTTGCCATATGAATATGTGCCGGATTGCATGGTAATTATTGTGCGGGCTGCAGGAGTTCGATGGCCTGTTCGATGCTCAAGGCGTTTTCTATTCTGAATATGCCGCTGCGGCTGCGCTGAAGTGAGTCGAGATGGGCGCCTGACTTCAGAGTTTCTCCCAGGTCACGTGCGAATGCACGGACATAGGTGCCTTTGCTGCATGACATTCTGATAACTGCCTTTGGCAGGCCCAGTGCGGAGTTGTCTGTCACATTTATCCTTGATGATGCTGCAGTAGCAGGGGCATTGGACACGACTTCACCTTCAGCAGACATCGATTTTCCTCCTGCGGTGAATTCAATAAGTTCAAGTTCGGAGATAGTGATTGCTGATACTCTGATGAGCTCCTGTGCTGCTTCGTCCAGAGTCTTGCCCTCCTTGTGCAGCCTGCGTGCGAGCTCATAGGCTCTCACTCCGTCTACTGACTTGGCGCTGAAAAGCGGGGCAATCTGGTTCTGATTCCCAATGAATGCCGGCAGGGCTTCCTTGATCCCTGATGCCGTTATGTGGGCGTGCGGAAAGAATCGGTCGATTTCCTTTTCAAGGTCATACGACGGGGTGGTGGCGCCGAACGTTATTCCTGCCACATATTCCTTGTCGTGGGACTGCAGTTCTTCAGCCAGCTTTGTGGCCTTTCCGATGCATACAAGAAGCACTCCTGTGGCCAGCGGGTCCAGTGTGCCGGCATGTCCCACCTTAAGGTTTTTCTTCCCGAAATGACGGATTGCGGCATACTTTACTTTTCTGATCACATCTGCCGATGTCCATCTGTAGGGTTTGTCTATGGGGATGATTATCCCTTCCGGGTAGTCGTCTATGCTGTGGCTCAAAGGAGCCTGACCCGGAGTCAGAATCAATGCTTCCAAATCGAATTATTTACAAGGTATCTTATCAATCCTGCCCTGATGACGTCCTCCCTCGAACTCCTCTGAAAGCCATGCGTCTGTGATTTCCAGAACGGTTTCGAACGTAATGAAGCGTGCGGGCATCACAAGTACGTTTGCATTGTTGTGCTGCTTGATTAGCTTACCTATTTCGGCACTCCAGCATAGTCCGGCGCGGATACCCTGGTGCTTGTTGAGAGACATCTGCATGCCGTTACCTGTGCCGCAGAAAGCTATTCCTAAGTCCACCTCTCCCTTTTCTACTGCTGATGCAAGAGGATGGGCGACATCGGGGTAATCCATGCTGTCAGTTGTGTCGGTGCCGAAGTTTACCATTTCATAGCCTTTGCCGGTGAGGTACTCTGTCAGCTTGTTCTTGTAGTCCACGCCTGCGTGGTCGTTGCATATTCCTATTTTCATAATATTCTTGTTTCGGAGATTAGTTATTAGATACCGCAAAGATAGGCTTTTTAGGGTATTAAGGCAACAAATTTTGTAATCTTGGAAATTTATAGGTAAATTTGAATGTTTGTCCGAAAATAACCATTAAACCTATTGAATATGAAAAGATTTCTCTTGTCAATTGCTTTGCTGATCGTTGGAGTTGCGGTTTATGCCCAGAAACCGGTAGTTCTTATCGATTATTTCAATGCGCCTAATTCGGTGAAGGCTGCTGGTGTTACAGCTGTCAGAAGTGCAGTTATTGCCGGAATCAATGATATGAACAGAGTTCAGCTCATTGATGTGGAATCCGAGTCCTCTCTGAATATGGAAGGCGTGCGTCGCGGAAAGGAAAGTGCTATGTATGACCAGACGGCCCGTATGGGGGCGATCAAGACTCTGGGTGCTCAGTATATCATAACCGGTACTGTTTCCAATGTCAGTGGAGAGTATCATAAGACAGAGAACGGTTCTTACTATAGCGGCAACATAGTCTATTCGCTCTCGGTAGTGAGAGTCGAGGATGGAGTTACTATAGGTACGAAGAATGTCACTTATGCAGGCCTTACCGGAAATGTAGGCTCTACCGCTGATGAGGCTGTGGTTTCTACTCTTAATCGTGTAAAACAGAGTATGGATAACTTTGTGAACGAGTATTTCAAGCTTAAGGGTGTTATTGTGGAAATGAAGGAGACCAACAAGAAAGGAGACAAAGTGTCAAGCCTTTATATCAACCTCGGGTCTGAAGCCGGCATGAGCAAGGGACAGAAGCTTGATGTGCTTCAGGTTGTGATGGTAGCTGGTGCGGAAGGTGAGGAGGGAATAGGATCTCTTACTGTTGAAAAGGTTCTGGCTCCGGCTTTGTCCGAGTGTAAGGTAACAAAGGGTGGCAAGGATATAATGACCGCTTTCAAGGCTGGTGCTGAACTACGTGTGGTTACCAAGAAGGATGGTTGGCTCACAGACCTTGGCAAGGGCGTAGCAGATACATTCAAGAAATAGGAGTCTGTCGTCTCTCGGATCTGTTCCGGGAGAGAAGGCTATCCAATTAATAAATAACAGATACTATGAAGAAATTTTTTCCAATTGCAGTCCTTTTGTGCACGCTTCTGTCGGGAGCGGCTTCTGCTCAGAACTATCCTCAGGTAGTCGTTTACCAGACATCGGACAATATTAATGCTACCTTTACTTCGGTAGGTGCAGATGCCAAGTCGAAGAATGTGGAGGATAATGCTGTCCGGTCTCTTTTCTATACTCTTTTCTATGTTGGAGTGGATGGCTTTAACGATGGCAAGCCGTTGATTGTCAATGATAATCCTAAGTATATCGAGACATTCTTCGCCTCCAGAATGCCTTTCTACCTGAATAGTACGGCAGAGATGGCCAAGCCTGTCAAGAATTCCAATAAGATATATCAGGGAACATATAAGGTGGTAATAGGATATGCGAGCCTGCTTAAGGACCTGGAAAGGAACGGTCTTTATGTGGCAAAGACCGATCCTGTCGATGTCGTTGATGATGAGGACGGAATGGTGCTTCCTACCATTATGGTTATCCCTTACAAGAAGGAAGGGGAGACATATGCATCCTTGCTTGCGAATGACTTTGACAAGAGAATAGCTGTTTCGAAGGTTCAGGACGGATTCGAGACGCAGAATATTGAGACTGTGGATGTGCAGGCGAGACTGGATGCAGTCAGGAGGAATGCGCAGTTCGGGGCCAATGACGCTAACTCAAATGATAAGCAGCTCATCATGAACTCTGGTGCTGATGTATATGTCACAGTGGATATACATAAGGATGTGAATGCACAGGGAGCGCGTGTATCCCTCATCATGAAGGCTTATATGACCAATGGTGGAGCTGTCCTTGCATCAAAGGATGCCATTACCGCGCGTTTTGCTACAACAGCTACAGATGCGTTGTGCTCATATGCTGTGGCAGATAATATCCCTGCATTCCTTGCGGATATCAAGAAGAATTTCAACGACATGCTTACAAAAGGCAAGAAGGTAGCCCTCCAGTTCGCTATCGATGGTGCTTCTTCAATGTCAATGAATGACAGGGTTGGCCCGAAGAATTATCCTTTGTCAAACCTCATCACACAGTGGGTGCGCAAGAACTCCCAGAAGGGCAAGTTCCATCTTCGCGGCAATTCTGCCGAGGCTATCATCTACGACTATGTGATGATTCCTCCGAAGGCTGCTGACGGCCTTATGATGGATGCTTTTCAGTATAGTATGATGATCGAGGCCTGGCTCAACGATGAGGTCGGTGTTCCTTGCTCAAGCAGGATAGACGGTGATACAATTTATATAACCATTTTGTAATCTTTGGTGGTCATGAAGAAATTCTTTGCAACAATATGCATGCTCGCATGCGCGGCTGTGGCTTTTGCCCAGACTCCTTCATGGGTGAAGACAAGACCTGTGTCGGACGCAAAATACATAGGAATCGGAATGGCTTCTGTGTCTGATGCAGATTATCAGCAGAAGGCTACCACTAATGCTCTGGTAGATATAGCTACTCAGATCGGAGTCAAGCTTGAGAGCACATCCTTCATGCAGATGGTGGACGTGGATGGACAGGCCAAGACCCTCTTTGAACAGAAGGTGAATGAGTCTATGGCGGCTCATGTTGAAGGTCAGGAACTCAAGGGCTCTTATAATGACGGTACCTTCTACTATGTGTATTTCGAACTTGATAAGAAGAAATATGAGAAGTTGATGAAGACCAAGAAGGAAAGGGCGATTTCTGTCGGTCTTGACTGGTATGTAAAGGGTAAGAATGCCGAGGCTATCAATAACTTTGCTGGCGCGGCGCAGTTGTATGCAAGCGGTCTTCAGGCCGTTGAACCTTATCTGTATCTTGATCTCAAGGCTGAATATAAAGGCGAGCAAATCAATCTTGCGGGTGCTCTCTATGATGCATATGTGAATGTATTTGCCGGGATGAGCATTGTGCAGAATGTGACCGAAGTCGGTGTTGAGGCATTCAAGTCTTCCGGCGAGGCTCTCAATGTCTGTCTTATGCGTCAGGGCGTGGCTATGCCGAATATTCTTATGAAGGCTGCCTTTGTAAGCGGAGAAGGAGAACTGTCGGCTCCGATGAAGACGGATGAGTCAGGTATGGCTGCGTTCTACATTACAAATGTAACCTCGAAGCAGAGTCTTCAGAGTGTGGAGATTACAATGGATGATTCTTTCCTTTCGTCGCTGCCGGCATCATACAGGCAGCTCATCAGTAATGTAAGTTGGCCTGTGGCGAGATTTAATGTAGTATTGATGAACTCTAACTACTCGGCTTATCTTAATGTAGAGAAAAATCAGCTTGAGGCATGTGAAAAGCAGGTGAGGAGCCTTCTTGCAAACAACTATTTCGAGTTTACCGAGGATCCTTCTGCTAAGCTTTTTGTCACTCTTTCTACTGAAATGACTGTTGGTGGAGTTGTTCCGGGTGAACTCTATGATATGAATGAATGTTTCGCTTCCATGACGCTCAGGGTATATGACAATGTGAAACAGTCACAGCTTCTGGAGTACAGCATTCCTCAAGTAAAGGTGCTGGTGCCTGCAAACAACTCTGAGCAGCAGGCCAAGGCTATGTGCACACGTGAACTGATGAAACGTGTCAAGGTGGAACTTCCTAAGAGAATAAAGAAGTTGAACATTAATTTTTAAGAATCAGCAATATGAAATATCTGACTATACTTATGTTGGCTGCATCCATGGTTCTTGCCTGGTCATGCGGAGCTTCAAAGACTGTAACTAAATCTGCTGATACAACGGTGGAAGAGAGCCGCCCCGGCATGAATCTTCTGACTGAGTCGGATGTGATAAGAGCATGGGCAGTTGGAGAATCTACCGATAAGATGGTAGCACGCAACAAGGCTACCATGATGGCACAGGCACAGCTTGGCCAGCTTCTCGATATGGCTGTGCATACAACAGTCGAGGACTATTGCGTGACACTTGAAGATGCTGATCAGGTGGTAGGTAAGCGTTATCTTAGTGAAAAGACACAGGCTGTTTCCAATGTGATGCTGACAGGAGTCCATATCATTTTCGACTCATGGGAGTTCGACAAGAAGAAGAATATGCACTCTAATTATGTGGTTGTCGAGATCTCACCGGAGGAATATCTTACACGTCTTGCAGCTGCTGTTGCCAAGGATCCTGAAATCAAGGTGGATGCGGAACGTCTGAAGGAGATTTTCCTTAAGGCTGTGAATAAGAATAAATAGATTAAGCATACCCTATTATGAAATTCTGCTTCAAATGCGGTTCTCCGCTTTCCGGAGGAGAAAAGTTCTGTCCTCGTTGCGGACAGAAACTGCCGGTTCAGGATGACAAGGCACGAAGATACAGGAAGTGTTCCCGTCATGGAATCATCTTCACTGATCTTAACATTCTTTCCCAGATGCTAAATGTAAGGAAGGATGCAGTTGCCGGACTTCTGGGCAGTTATGCTGATATGATGGCTGCATCGGACATCGACTACAACGTGGTTGATGTTTCTGATTACCGCTTCGTTTCAAAAGCTGCGGGAAGGAGGGGAAAGAAGGCAGAAATCCATGCTGAAAGTCCTTGGTGGGATTACCAGCACATCTTGTATGATATCCTTTGCCATGAAAAGGAAAATGGGCTCCCGGAGTCCAATTATCTTTTCATCATAGGTGGACATGAGGTTATCCCTGTACCTGTGATCAACCATTATCTGGATGATGAAAGGCTTCATTATAAAGATATTGAGACCGATGTACTCTATGGCTATCCTTATGGCCCTCACACCCAGTATGCCCTCGAGTCCACCGAATTATACACCCAGGAGATGTATTATCTGGTTGGCAGACTTCCGATACCTACAGATGTGGGAGCCGGTTATCTCCAGAATTATCTCCAGAATGCCTTGAATATCTGCAAGGGGCTTCCTGTCAAGAAGATATATGCCCAGTGCGACCCGCACTGGAAGGAACTTACCTCCTGGCTGATGTCCCCGTTCAATAAACTTGGCATGCTTCCGGACAGGAGTAACATATCCCGCCATTACAGCTATGGCAACGTGATGCTCGGGCCTGATGTCACCAGCGAACATATCCATTCAGTAATGGATAATGATACAGATCTTATTTATCTGAACCTTCATGGAGCGTGGAAGCCGAATGCTCCTGCATATTACGGCGAGTCGATGGATGGAACTGCTGTAGCTGAGATTTTCCCGATTTCGGCGACTGCTATTCCTGACGGATGCAATGTCCTTGTGACCGAGGCGTGCTATGGAGGAAGATATGTGGGTTATAAAATGTTCCAATCGATGATGCAGTCGGCGATGGGCCATAAGACGGTCATCGGTCTGGCGTCATCAAGGACGGCTTTCGGTTACGACGGGCCTCCGGGAGGAAATGCGGATGCTATCTGCGGGCGCTTCACCTTGTACCTTCTCAGCGGATTTGCAGCTGCAGATGCCTTGAATAAGGCCAGGGCTGATTTCTTCGGTGAGGATGGCATGTTGTCTCCTCACGATGCCACTACACTTTGCGAGTTCAATCTCTTCGGAGACCCTTCGCTCCGCGCATATGCTGTGGGTGAGGATGGTTCCAAGGCGGCGGGTCCGGTTGTGAAGAACATCGCCCCAAAAGACTTTCCGTGCGGATACGAGCAGCAGACTCTCAAGAGTGCCGGCAGCAAAGGACCTCAGTCGCTGCTGGATCAGGTGCGTGGAGCCGTCGATGCCAATATCATGCAGATAAGCAGGACCATCGGAAAGGAACTTTACGAGAAATACGGCCTCTCACCTCGCGAGCCGGAGACCATCAAGCGCCTTAAATATAAGAACGGCAAGCAGAGGTTGGTCTATACTTATGGGGAAGGAGAGAAGTCATATGTGGTGACTACTCTGCCGGAAGGCAATATTGAATCAATAATAACATCTAAATAACCATGAAAACTTGTCCAAACTGCAACTCTGTGGTTGCTGACGACCATGTGTTCTGCATGGAATGCGGAACAAGAATCGAGGCTGAACCAGCTCCTGTGCAGGAAGAAGTTACTGTGCAGGAAGAAGCTAAGACTGAAGATCCGATAACCTCTCCTATAACGGATATGACAGAGGTGGAGAACCATATCATGTGGAATATCCAGCCTGGCCAGGTAGCAAAGCTAATCACTGAAAAGGAATTCCTGCAGTACAGCGATGCTGCCGGACTTATAATAAATAATGGAGCGCGTCTGCTGATACGTCATAATGCCGATGAACTTGTGATGCTTTCAAACGGTATCTACAGTTTCAAGGAGCCTCTTCCAGTGACTGCTCCGGTAGAAGAAAAGAAGAGAGGGTTCTTCAGCAATCTTATAAACTCTGTCAACTCTTCCGTAAAGAAGGATGATCTCGATTTCTGTTCTATCCTCCTGGTCAGAGACGGTGATTTCCCTGTCATCTTCGGAGGCGCTGCAAGCACCGGGGAAAACTTTGTTCCTATGACCATTCCTGCGAAGAATCTGGAAGTGGAGGTAGGTCTTAGTGCAATGGTCAGAATCGCCAGCATGCAGGTGTTTGCTGCCAGATATATGATAGACCGCACTCAGATGACCACCGGAGAGCTTGTTGCACTGGTAGCTCCAAAGGTCGAGAAGGTGCTGCGCGAGGTGCTTGCTGACGTGTATGTGTCCGAGTCGGGAGTTCCTGAGGCGGTAAAGACTGAGATTCAGGACAGACTCAAGGCTCTTGCTCCTGAGCTGGGTGGAATCGCGATATCTTCTGTCGAGGAGGTCCGTTTCGGCCATGAGGCCCTGGAGAGATTCCGGGCCCTCAATTCGGAACTTTATCTTACCGAGCGCGAACTTGAATATCTCGAACGTACCAATGAGTTCAAGAATAGGCTTTCTGCAGCCCAGAATGCACAGCAGGTGAATGAAGCACGTAATGAACTCGACCTATACAAGAAACTTCAGGCTATCAATCAGGACAAGATCCTGGCGGAAGACGAGCTTGAGAAGTTCTATATGGTCCTTTCGAGGGAAAGAAGGATAAGGGAGGCTCAGAACGAGGATCAGATTGCGGCTGCGATGGCGGACATCGAGAGAACCGGCCTTGTAAGGGCTGAGGACCTGAACAGGCTCAAGGATGATATCCGTACCAGCGAGCATAAGAGAGGCCATGCCTTCAGGATGATGCAGAAGAAGGATGAGATAGAACTCATTTCTCTTCAGCGTGAGTACGAGCTCAGAGTGCGAGAAGAAGACTATCAGTTTGAAAAACGGAAGAAAGATGACGAGTTCGACCGCTTCAAGGAGCTGGAGCGCATGAAGAGGGAGAAGGAGGCAGCCGAACATGACAGGAATATGGAGGCTCTGCGCCAGATGCAGCAGGCAAAGCTCGAGAAAATGAGGCTTTCAAGGGAACTCACTCCTGAGCAGCTTATGGCTCTTTCTGCAGAAAATCTTTCTCCTGAGGCAGCAGCGAAGCTTGCTGAATCTCTTGGACGCAACCGGGAGGCTGAATATCTTGAAAGACTGACCCAAGCCCGCATCGATGACATGAAGGATATGATGAAGGCAGGAAACGAGACAGCGAGGGAATATATCCGTGCGTCTGCCCCTGGCCCGACCCCGGCTCAGCAGCCTGGAAAGTTCTGCCCTTCATGTGGCAGCAGGAACAATGCAGAAGCGAAATTCTGCATGTCATGTGGAACGCCTATCAATTAATGTAATATGAGTACAGTAAAATGTCTTCATTGCGGCAAGGATGTGACTCCCGAGGCTTTCGGAGGAAAGAACTTCTGTCCGGAATGCGGCAATGAAATAATAGAAGCAGCTCCGGCTGCCGCGGCTCCTGCAGAAGAGTCAGCCTCAGCAGAGACTCCTGCAGAAGGAGCAGCTGTGATAAAGGACGGAATGGGTATTATCGAGAACACCCGCACCAAGGTTGGTGCTGTGGATACATTCAGCGATAACAGCGTTACGAACAACACTACAAATAATACCACCAACATCACTCAGATCACTGATGATACCAAGAAGAGTGTGATCTGCGAGATTTCGGGAAAGAAGGTGCTTGTGACTTCAAGCGTACAATGTCCGGTGTGCGGCAAGACCGTATCAAATCAGTATTACGACGAGGATAAGCTCCGTTGCACTGAGTGTGAGAAGAGGGCGGTCAAGGAATATGAGAAGTATTATGCCGAGTTCACAAAGGACGTCAGGGTTATTGACAAGGAACTTCGCGAGGTGCTTGACGGAAAAGCCAAGGCCTTGAAACTGACGGCTCTTCAGGTAAAGGAAATGGAACTTAAGCTCCGTAAGGCTAATGCCGGAAAGGATGCACATCTGAGCGATATCAAGAAAAAGGATTTCGAGAGAACTATCGTCCAGATGTATCAGGAGAAGATCACCCCGGAGGTGGCTTTCACCAAGGTCTCTGCCTATGCGAAGATTACCGAGGATGCCGCTGTGCAGTGCTGGTACCATGCAATATGGGCAATCTGCAATCCGAAGGAATATGTTGACGCCCTCAAGAATGCGACTGTAGATGAATATTGGCAGAACTATTGGGCATTTGCCGCCTATGCAAAGCTTGATGATATTGCCGGTGCCGTGGATGCCGTGGATGTGGCCAAGGAAAAGTTCCCTGAGAATGTCAATGATATAATCCTTGCTCAGGCCTATCTCGGAGCATGCCAGTATTTCTCATCTGAGGATGAGGCATATATATCTGATGCGTATTCGTATTTCGAATCTATTCAAGGCACTGATTCGGACTGCCTTAAGTTCCATTATGAAAGGTTTGAGGAGCTGGACAATGTCTTTGCACCTGACGACTTTGCTTGCCTTAATGTAGCTACTCTGATTCTTACCAGAAGGATGATGAAGGGATATCCTGAGACTGGCTCCGAAAGACCTGCATTGAGCGAAGAGCACAGGGATCCGCCAAGACAGCAGTCCATGCTTGCGGCTGCAAGGGAGGCCCGTCAGGCTCAGTCTAATAATCAGTCTCCTGCACCAGCTACGGTCAAGCCTACTCCTTCGAAGCCTGCCCCTCAGCCTGCCAAGCCTGCCCCTCAGCCTGCCAAGCCTGCCCCTCAACCTGCTCCGGCTAAGCCTGCAGGTCAGAAGGGCGTCGTGTTGAACAATACTGCAGGTGGCCCGGCTAACCCTCAGGTATCGTTCGGTGATGCTACTCCGGTAAAGACAAAGAAAAAGGGAGGCGGATCGGCATTTGTGATAATCCTGATTTTGGTTGTTCTGGGAGCGGGTGCATACTTTTTCATGACCAGAAAGTCAGAGCCGAAGATTCCTGTGACTGCAACTGAGCAGACGGTAGTGACCCCTGAGGCTAAAAAGGAACCTGTTGCTGCACCGGCAGTAACTCCAGGTACAAAACCAGCTCCTGAGGAAGCACCCGTTGTGAAGGAAAATCCGGTGCAGGTCGAGACTCCGAAGGCTACTCCAGTCGAGAAACCTAAGACAATGGCAGAAAAGGCAAAAGCCGCGAAGGAGGCAGAAGCGGCTGCAAACAGGTCTGCAGCAACAGCGTCTGAGGGCCCTGGATCAGCAGACCTTGCGAAAGGAATGCAAGCATATAAGGCAGGTGACTTCAAGACGGCCTACGACTGTTTCAAGGCAGCAGGAAACGCCGGTAACGCAGAAGCATGCTACCAGCTAGGCATTATGCTCTCGACCGGAAAGGGTTCTATAGCCAAGAATACACTTCAATCGAAAGTCTGGCTGAGGAAAGCAGCAAACCTCGGTCATGCAGCAGCCAAAGCTGCCATACAATAAAAGAGGGTGACTGATTAGTCACTCTTTTTTCATTTATATCTATACCGGGAGGATGATAGTGATTGCGGAGGACTCCGTTCGCTTCGCTCACTCCGGACCCTCCCAACGTTTCCTGCGTGGTCTACGACCACTTGTCTCCGTCGGGCCCCTCCCGCTACACATGTCCGCGGGTGGACATGCCTCCGCAATCACTACCATCCTCTATACTGGAAATATAGTATAAAAATATAGCTATTCTTTTGGTAATCAAAGGAATAGCTATTGTTGGTGTCAGAAAGTTTTGTTATATTTGAAGTGCGAATAAAAATAAAAACCTAACCTTCAATGACATGGCAAAGGTAACATATAAATCGTACAATCAG
>JAEIGA010007264.1_pt1 | contig 16837 bp, 12 predicted proteins | sample 9270691 | NCBI WGS metagenome assembly JAEIGA01 (sample SAMN17057246, study PRJNA624740) | gut metagenome | biome: biome; isolation source: fecal sample | host: Bos grunniens | place: China: Xizang | collected 2019
GGACATTGCCGGTAGATGATTCTGTGAAGTCGCGCAGTATCGCTGCTGTATTAAGCAGCAGTTTTGGTATGGGTAACTCATATTTCAGAATTGGAGCGGATTCGGTCAGGGAGGTCGATACTGTGCCTTTCGGATGCTTCAGAAGGGAATTGTTTGAGAGAATAGGGTATTTTGATGAAGAACTGATCCGAAACCAGGATGATGAGTTCAATGGCAGGATTATAAAGAATGGAGGAAAGATATACCTGATTCCAAGTGTGGTGATCGACTATTATGCGAGGGATACTGTGGCAAAGGTATATAAGATGTTCTACCAATATGGATTGTTCAAGCCGCTTGTCAATAAGAAGCTTGGCAGTCCAGCAACAATCCGACAGTTCGTACCTCTGTGTTTCACCCTTGGATTGATCCTTGGTCCTCTTACCTTTTTGATTTCACCGGTATTTGTGTGGATATATAGCGCTGTCATTATCTGTTACATAGGTATGGCTGCATTTTTCTCCGCCAAGACCGCTGCAGGCTTCAGGCAGTGGCTGATGCAGATCTGGGTGTATTTCGTTGTCCATTTTGCATATGGCTGGGGGTATATCAATGGTATGGTCAATCTCCTCCTCAAACGTAACAAGGTTGTTAATTCGAATCGATAGAAATGAAAAGACTATTTGACATACTGGCAAGCGGATGCGGACTTCTGGTTTTAACTCCGATCTTTATAATCGTTGCAATATGGATAAAACTTGACTCGCAAGGGCCTGTCTTTTACCGCCAGACACGTGTGGGACGGTATAATAAGGATTTCCGGATCTTCAAGTTCCGCTCGATGAGAGTCGGAAGTGACAAGGGCTCGCTTGTTACAATAGGAGGACGTGATCCGAGAGTGACCAGAAGCGGTTATTTCATCCGCAAGTTCAAGATCGATGAACTGCCGCAGCTTATAAATGTGTTTACAGGGGATATGAGTCTTGTAGGACCGAGACCTGAAGTGCGCCATTATGTCAATTATTGGACTCCGGATCAGATGAGGGTGCTGGATGTCCGTCCCGGTATTACAGATCCTGCAAGCATCCGTTTCAGGAATGAGAATGAGTTGCTGGAGAAAGCGCAGGACCCGGAAAGGTACTATATAGATGTAATAATGCAGGAAAAGATAAAATTATACTTGGAATATGTGGAAAAATCTTCGTTTTGGTATGATATTAAATTGATTTTTCAGACATTCAAGGTAATCATAACAGAGAGATAACAATGAATATGAAATTAAGAAATATTCCTTTCAGTCCTCCGGATATGTCCGAGGCTGAGGCAAATGAAGTGAGAGAGGCTATTCTTTCAGGATGGATTACGACAGGTCCGCGTACCAAAAAGCTTGAAAAGACGATTTCTGAATATATCGGTACGGAAAAGACGGTTTGTCTGAATTCTGCGACTGCAGCAATGGAGATGGTGTTGCGATTGCTGGGCGTTGGCCCTGGAGATGAGGTGATCGTGCCAGCATACACTTATACCGCGACAGCCAGTGTGGTCTGCCACATAGGAGCGACTGTAGTGATGGTAGATTCACAGAAGGATTCCGTGGAGATGGATTACGATAAACTTGCTGATGCCATAACAGAAAGAACGAAGGTAATTGTGCCTGTGGATCTGGCCGGCATTGTAGCTGCATATGAAAAAGTGTACGCTGTGCTCGAACGTCCTGAGGTAAAGGCAAAGTACCGTCCTGCAAATGAGATTCAGAGAAAGTTCGGCCGCATAGTTGTATCTGCTGACTGTGCTCACTCCTTCGGAGCAAGTCGCCACGGAAAGATGGCCGGTGCAATTGCAGATTTCAGTTCTTTCAGTTTTCACGCGGTTAAGAATTTCACCACAGCAGAGGGAGGGGCATTGACTTGGAATCTTCCATTTGGTAATGAGCTTGCAAGAATTGATGCAGAGTCATTTATCCCTGTTATAGAAGGCGAAACCTGGAATGAGCACTTGTACCGTCTGAGCCAACTGTATAGTCTTCACGGTCAGAATAAAGATGCTTTGGCCAAGACTAAGCTTGGAGCGTGGGAATATGATATTATAGGTCCTTGGTATAAATGCAATATGACCGATGTGATGGCTGCGATGGGCCTGGCTCAGTTTGAGAGATATCCGGCAATGCTCACTCGCCGACGCGAAATAATAAATCGTTACAATGAGGCATTTGCAGAACTTCCTGTGGCATTGCTGGGACATTATGGCGATGATTGGGAATCAAGCGGTCATCTTTATCTGGTACGCCTTCTTGGCAAAAGCAGGGAGGATACCAACCGTGTCATCGAGCAGATGGCGGAAAGGGGAATAGCTTGCAATGTCCATTATAAACCGCTTCCTATGATGACTGCATATAAGCAGCTCGGTTTTGATATTGCAGATTATCCGAATGCATACTCATTATTTGAAAACGAGCTTACCTTACCTTTGAATACCCGTATGAGCAACGAAGATGTGCAGTATGTAATCGACAATTTCATTTCTGTGATTATGAAATAGATGAAAAGGGGGCACTCCTTCTGGAACAGTTGGGTATGACTAAATCGGAGTTTGCCAGAAGGATGGGGATTCAACGGCAGAATGTGAATGCGCTCACGAGAAACTGAAGTATTGTATCACAGCATTGAAAATATAAAAGGATGCCATAACGGCATCCCTATGATTTGCCTCAAGAATGCGCAACGGATGTTTACTTTTTTTCGTGAGGCTCGGGGCGAGGTCTTTGCACTTTTCGATATACCTCATCCGTCTTGCGTCTTAAATCTCTTTACAAAGGTAGGGGTTTTCGTTAGAAATACAATAGCTGGATTTTATATTTTTGATTGTTATCGTGATAAAGTATTATCTTTGCTATTTATTGCGAAAAGTGAAGTTTAGTCTTGTGTAAACGATTTAGCAACTGATGAACAACACACATATAGTCATAATGGCAGGTGGAATCGGAAGCCGGTTCTGGCCGATGAGTACCCCGGAGTATCCGAAGCAGTTCGTGGATGTGATGGGAAGTGGGAAGACGATGATCCAGATGACGGTGGAGAGATTTGCTCCGCTTTGTCCTCTGGAGAATATGTGGGTAGTGACTAGTGAGGATTATGTGGATATAGTGAAGACGCAGATTCCGGAGATCCCGCATCACAATATACTTTCTGAGCCTTGTGCCCGAAATACCGCTCCTTGTATCGCATATGCCTGCTGGAAGATTATGGCAAAGCATCCGCAGGCCAATATAGTCGTCACGCCTTCTGATGCATTGGTGATCAATGCGGATGAGTTCCGAAGGATCATCGGCAATGCCATCCGCTTTGCTTCGGAAGGGGAGAGGATTGTGACTCTCGGAATCAAGCCTACCAGACCGGAGACGGGATATGGATATATTGCAGCAGCTGAGCAGCTGGCTGAATCCGAAATCTGTGCGGTAGAGTCATTTCGTGAGAAGCCGGATGTCGATACTGCCAGACAGTATCTGGATGCAGGCAATTATTTCTGGAATGCAGGAATCTTTGTGTGGAACGTAGATACTATCGTCGGATCGTTGAGGCGTTTTACACCTGAACTTGCATCCAAGATGGACCGTATGGCGGAGTCCTTCTATACTGAAAATGAAAAAGATACGGTTGCAGATATTTTCCCTACCTGCGAGAAGATTTCCATAGACTATGCGGTGATGGAAAAAGCTGATTACATTTATACATATCCTTCTGATTTCGGGTGGAGCGATGTGGGTACCTGGGGCTCTCTCTGGACCCTTCTCCCGCACGATGAGGATGGAAATGCAGTAGTCGGAAAGAATGTGCATCTGTATGAGTGCAAGGGCTGTATCGTACACGCACCTGATGCAGCCAGCGTAGTTCTGGAAGGCATCGAGGACAGTATTGTGGTAGAACGTGCGGGCAGGATTCTGATCTGCCGTATGAGCGAGGAGCAACGTATCAAGGAATTTCAGAAATAAGTATCAATATGAAGATAGCAGTAGCAGGAACGGGTTATGTGGGCCTTTCGATGGCGACCCTTCTTTCACAGAGACACAGCGTGATGGCTGTGGATATCGTGAGAGAGAAGGTTGAGATGATAAACCGTAAGGTGTCTCCCATCCAGGACGAATATATTGAGAAATATTTTGCTGAAAAGCAGCTGGATCTGACAGCGACCTTGGATGCTCAGGCCGCATATAAGGATGCAGAGTATGTCATTATCGCTGCTCCGACCAATTATGATCCGAAGAAGAATTTCTTCGACACATCAGCGGTGGAGAATGTCATCGAGGCTGTTCTGGCTGTCAATCCTTCGGCCATTATGGTCATCAAGTCCACTGTTCCGGTAGGCTATACTGCATCTGTACGCGAGAAGTATGAGTGTGACAATATAATGTTTTCGCCGGAGTTCCTGCGCGAATCCAAGGCCCTTTATGACAATCTCTACCCGAGCCGTATCATTGTCGGAACGGATGTTCAGAACCCTCGTCTGAGGGCTGCGGCTGAAAGATTTGCTTTTCTTCTGCAGGAGGCTTCTTTGAAACCGGATGTGGATACGATGTTTATAGGTACGACAGAAGCGGAAGCTGTAAAACTTTTCGCCAATACATTCCTGGCCCTCAGAGTCTCATACTTCAATGAACTTGATACCTATGCCGAGATGAAAGGGCTTGATACCCAGTCTATTATAAAGGGAGTTTGCCTCGATCCACGTATCGGTGACCATTACAACAACCCTTCGTTCGGATACGGAGGATATTGCCTCCCTAAGGACACAAAGCAGCTTCTGGCCAATTATGACGATGTGCCTCAGAATCTGGTGCGTGCCATTGTCGAGAGCAACCGTACCCGCAAGGATTTCATTGCAGACCGCGTCCTTCAGAAGGCGGGTTATTATTCTTATTATGATGGACCTGAGTATGATGCGTCGATGGAAAGACATTGTGTCGTAGGTGTTTACAGACTCACGATGAAGGCCAACTCCGATAATTTCCGACACAGCTCGATTCAGGGAATAATGAAGAGAGTCAAGGCTAAGGGTGCGGCTGTGATAATTTATGAACCATCGCTTGAAGACGGAACCACATTCTTCGGAAGCCTTGTGGTAAATGATATGGAGAAGTTCAAGAATATGAGCGATGCCATTGTGGCCAACCGTTATGATTCAGCACTTGATGATGTAAAGGAGAAAGTGTATACAAGGGATATATTCCGTAGAGACTGAGTCCCTTTGATTAAATAAGTAGTGTATGCCAAGTATTTCGCTCAGAGGGTGCGCGATGCCCTCTTCGCCTATCAGAAAACTGACACCTTTGGCCAATGATGCAAAGGCAAGGGGGATAAAAGTATATCATCTGAATATCGGACAGCCGGATCTTCCGACTCCTCAGAAGGCTCTTGATGTGATGAAGAGCATTGACAGGAATATATTGGAGTATAGTCCGAGTGCGGGTTTCCTTTCGCTCAGGGAGAAACTCGTGCAATATTATTCCAAGTACAATATTGACCTTGTTCCGGACGATATAATCGTTACTACAGGTGGTTCGGAGGCCGTTTTGTTCGCCTTCCTGTCCTGCCTGAATCCGGGTGACGAAATCATTGTTCCGGAGCCTGCCTATGCCAATTATATGGCATTTGCTGTGTCGGCAGGAGCTGTGATCAAGTCGGTGCCTTCTTCTATCGATACGGGTTTTGCTTTGCCACCGGTAGAGGAGTTCGAGAAGCTGATTACAGATCGCACAAAGGCTATTCTCATATGTAATCCGAACAATCCTACGGGTTATCTGTACTCTCGTGCGGAGATGAACCAGATTAGGGATATTGTGAAGAGGCACGACCTGTACCTGTTCTCTGATGAGGTGTACAGAGAGTTCATATACACAGGATCACCTTATATTTCAGCCTGCCATCTGGAAGGGATCGAACAGAATGTGGTTCTTATTGATTCTGTGTCAAAGAGGTATTCGGAATGCGGAATCAGGATCGGTGCACTTGTGACCAAGAATGAAGAGGTGCGCAAGGCTGTTATGAAGTTCTGCCAGGCCCGTCTGAGTCCTCCGCTTATCGGACAGATAATAGCTGAGGCATCCATAGAGGATACTCAGGAATATTCGGCTGAAGTGTATGATGAATATGTAGCCCGCAGAAAATGCCTTGTAGATGGCCTGAACAGGATTCCGGGGGTATATTCTCCTATTCCTATGGGAGCTTTCTACACCGTGGCCAAGCTGCCGGTGGATAATGCCGAGGATTTCTGCGCCTGGTGTCTTAGTGATTTCGATTACGAGGGAGAAACGGTGATGTTGGCTCCGGCCAGCGGTTTTTATTCGACTCCTGGTCTGGGAAAAAATGAGGTCAGAATAGCTTATGTCCTTAATCAGGACGATCTGAAGAGAGCTCTGGTCGTGCTGGAGAAGGCTTTGGAGAAATATAATTCATTGAAGAGGTAAATATGGAACGTCACGAGGAAGTCTTTTTTTCTTTGCTCAGAAATGCATTCTGGGGAACTCCCGTAGAGATACCTGAAGGTTTTGCTGACTGGGGGAAAGTGGCCCGCACGGCAAAGATACAGTCGGCTCTGGGAGTGGCAGGTGATATTATGCTTTCGGATCCCGGCATTGCATCCGCTATCTCTCAGGAGTTGAGAACCAGGATAAAGACTTTCATAATGGCGAATATTATGACACACGGTAAGCTGAACGGTGTGCTGGTCAACGTCGTAAGTCAATTGTCTGCTGCCGGTATAAGGCCGGTCCTGCTGAAAGGCCAGGGACTGGCTCAATATTATCCGAAGCCGGAACTTAGACAATGCGGTGATATTGATCTTTATGTGGGGCTTGAACGCTATGCGGATTCATATGATGTTGTGAAGCCTTTGGCTACACAAATCGATGACAGGAAAGCTCTGGAAGTAGGCAAGCATTATGATTTCTTTGTCGGAAAGGTCTCTGTGGAAGTTCATAGATATTCGGAGCGTTACCCGACAGCCAGACTTGACCGCATATATCAGGAGATATCAAGGAAGGGATTGAGTGAGGCTCTTGTACCTATGGTGTTTAGCGGACAAGAGGTCAATACGCCTTCCGATGAGTATAATGCCTTTTATATTTTCAGTCACATATTCCATCATTTCCTTACAAGCGGACTCGGGGCAAGACAATTATGTGATTGGATGCTGTTCCTTCGCGCGAGGTCTTCGAATATTGATATGGAAAGTCTGAAAAGAATCTTGCTGAGCGTGGATATGATGAAACCTTGGCAGTCATTCGGTTGTGTTCTGGTAAAATCTTTCGGAATGCCGGCCGATGCCTTTCCATTCTATGATTCGTCACAGCAGCATAAGGCAGAAAAGATACTGAGACGACTTTTGGATGAAGGCAATTTCGGTCAGGAAAGGGCTGTTAATAAGAATAGAGGAGCTAACTATCTGATTAACAAGACAAAGGCCGTGTCGGCTCATATTGGCAGAACCTTTGGCTTGCTCTTCCTTTTCCCTCGTCATTCGTTCATACAGATATGGCATACCTTGTCAAGTGGTTTTGCCCAGGTCTGGAATGATGCAAAGATTAGATTTCGCCGCTAAATTTCCCTGAAACGCACTGTCGCTTTCTTTCCAGCAGGAAGTTTCAGCTGCACAAAATCCTCACAGTACTCGTGCTCGCAGCCACTCGCCGAAGCTGTCATCCCATCGGGAATCAGTATCTGCACCGATTTCTCCCATCCTCCTGTGACGGTCATCTTCACGGGCTTTCCATCTTTCCATACAAGGTCGATTTCCGATCCTCCCTTTGCCTTGAATCCTTCCAGACTGCCGTTGCTCCATTCTGAAGGCAAGGCCGGCAGGATATTGATATATCCCTCGTGGCTCTGAAGAAGCATTTCGCCTATACCGGCCGCACCGCCGAAATTACCGTCGATCTGGAACGGAGGGTGCGAGCAGAAGAGGTTCGGGTATGTTCCGCTGGCGTGCCAGCCTTCCTGCACAGCAGGGTAGAGAAGGCTTCTGAACAGTTTCAATGCCCTGTCGCCGTCTCCCAGTCTAGCCCAGAAATTGATTTTCCACGCACGACTCCACCCTGTAGCTTCGTCGCCTCTTCGATTCAATGTCACCCGGCAGGCCTCGGCGAGTTCCGGAGTCAGGTGTGGGGAGATCTGATTGCCTGGATGAAGGCCGTAAAGATGTGAAATATGACGGTGATGTATGTCTGTTTCTTCGTAGTCTTCAAGCCATTCCATAAGATATCCCTCCTTGCTGATCTGATGAGGAGCGAGCTGTGCCATAGCCCGGTCCAGAGAGTCGCAGAAGGACTTCTCTTCAGAATATTCCAGCAGAGAAGCTGCAGAAACGGTCTGTTGGAATAGCTCCCTTATCAGCTGTGTGTCCATAGTCGGTCCCATACAGATGCTCACAGCCTTGCCGTTTTCGTAAAACGTGTTCTCCGGAGATGATGACGGAGCCGTTACCAGATAACCGTTCTTCGGTTCTCTTATCATTGTCGAAAGGAAGAACTGTGATGCTCCCTTGAGTGCAGGATATACTCTTGCCAGATATTCCATATCTCCGGTATATGCGAAATGTTCCCAAAGATGGTCACAGAGCCAGGCTCCACCGGTATTGGTCGCTCCCCAGGACGGATGTTCCCCCGGAGCCGTGTAGTTCCATACATTGGTCATCATATGCTGTACCCATCCTCTTGCCTGATCTCCATAGAAGTCTTTTGCTGTCTTCTGGCCGCTTGGTATCATATTGAGTACCAAGTCGCTAAGAGGCAGCTGGAGCTCGCTGAGATTGCCTTGCTCAGCTATCCAGTGATTCATCTGCACGTTTATGTTCGTGTGGTAATCCCCGTTCCAAGGGGTCTGGTAGGTGTTGGCCCATAAACCCTGGAGATTTGGAGGTAGACTGCCTTCCCGGGTACTGCTGATCAGGAGATAACGGCCGTAATTGTAGTACAGAGATGCCAGATGATTGTCCTTTGCACCTTCTGAATAAGCGAGGATTCTTTCATCGGCAGGCAATGATGCGCTGGCAGCATCTGATTCCAGATGCACAGAGGCTCTGTCGTATAATGCTTTATGTGCTTGTACCGATGCGTCATATATTCTTTCGGAGTCAAAGTTATCCGTGGCTCTGGCCAATATCTCCCTGGCTTTGCTGTCATAAACATCTCCCTCGAACCAGCTGGTGGCAGCAGATATGATTATCCACGCTTTATCTGCATCATATACCTTGCCTCCTTCGATTCTGGCATTCTTGCCTTCGGTCAGAATCTGTGCGTACGCCGCATAGCTCATTCCCGGCTTTTCTGTTCCGCTGTCCAGAGTGCCGCTTATTTTCAATAGTCCGTCAGAAATTACTTCCTCGCGGCAGCGGAAAGCCCTTGAGAGGCTGACATCGAAGCTGAGTGATGCGGCCTCCTCTGCATTGATTTCTGTGATGATGGCGTCGCAATCCCTTGATACATAGTATCTTCTGGAATGTTTTACGCCATTGGCCGTGTATTCCGTATGAGCTGTTGCGGTGTGAAGGTCCAGCCACCTGCGGTATCCGCTGATATTGTTTTGCGCATTATGGTGAGTGATTGTCAGCTCTCCGAGTGTCTGATAGCTTCCGTATGTACCTCCGTCTGTAGGCTTGTGAGGTACAAAACGTCTGTACATCACTTCCTGTGCCTCGGCATTCCTGCCTTGGAGAAGCAGGTCGCGGATCAGCGGCAGGCTTTCTGCTGCATCGGGGTTTGAATAATCGGCTTCGCATCCGCTCCAGAGAGATATCTCATTCAGCACTATCCTTTCCCGATCAATGCCCCCGTCAGGCATCATTCCCAGGCGTCCGTTGCCAAGAGGAAGGGTTTCCTCCCATATCGATGCCGGTTTGTCGAACCAGATGGTGTGTTCCGGGTCGAAGCTGTCATATGACTTGCTGCATCCGGATGAGAGAAGTGCCAGACAGGCTATATATATAAGTTTCAGTCTCATAATTATACGATTAGTCCCGATAAATATAAGAATAAATTCTCTATATTTGTAAGTTGTATTAAAAATGCTTGAAATGGCACTTGGATTATTCAGAAGAAAAAAGGAAAGGAAGCCCTCGATGAAGAAGAAACTTTTCTTCAGCCTCGGTTCCCTTGCGATGATATTGCTGCTTTCCAGCGTTATCTCCATTCTGGAATACCGCAGAATGAGCGACTATGTGTCCGATCTCATCGCCTCTAACATAAAGAGTATCAATCTCTCTCAGAAACTTGCGGACATTACCCAGGAGTACAATGACCAGATGCTTGCTGTAGTGGTTCAGAACGACATCTCATTGATGCCGGACTTCAATCTTGCCTACTTCAATGCCCAGTCCGATTCGCTCAGAGGCTCGTTCACATCAGGAAAGATGTTACCGAAGGTGGATTCTGTAGTAATGTCTTTCGATGCCTTTATGAAGACATCCTTGAAATTTGACGAGGTCTTTCTCGCTGATACCGTCAATACAGGCGAGTGGTTCTTCGGAAGCCTTCAGCCTCGCTATACTAAGCTTCGCCAGGACCTGACTTCCCTGAATGAAGTGATTCACGAAGAGCTTAGAAACAATTCAGCCGATTTCGATGCAGGCTTCTATCGAAGCATCATTCCCGGTGTGGTTTCAGTTGGAGCCGGTCTTCTTCTGATCCTCCTTCTCCTCTATTTTACGATGGTTTATTATGTCAGACCTATTTGCCGAATGTCTGACGGTCTGGATGCTTACAGACTTTCGAGCAGGAGGTATCTCTACGAGTTTGATGGTGATGACCAGCTGGCTAACATCAATACAGGTCTTACTGAGATCATTGATGAGAATGTAGAGCTGAAGCGCAGGGTCAAGAACCTTCGTGACGAGCGTGAAAAACTGATGGAGAATCAATGATGAATATCAAGGCAATATCGGTCAATGTAGGAAAGGCGCTTCTTGTAAGTGCTCTCTTTATGTTTCTGTCGATGGCCGTTTCGGTTATCTACGGACGTGACGAAGCATTCGGCCCATTGCTTATCAGCTTCATTATCACCCTTATTTTCGGAGCTTTCCCGTTCATTTTCGTCAGAGGCAGGCAGTCTCTTTCCTTGAAGGACGGTTTCCTTACCATTGTGTTTTCGTGGATATTGTCCTTTGTCTTCGGTATGCTTCCATATGTATTGTATGGAGGTGAATTTACCCTTATGAACGCCTGGTTTGAAAGCGTTTCCGGTTATACTACCACCGGCTCGACAATATTGAATGATATAGAGGCGCTTCCGAAGAGTCTGCTTTTCTGGCGTTCTTCCACTCACTATATCGGGGGCCTGGGAGTAGTGGTCTTCCTGCTTCTGGTAATGCCTGATGCTAGCCCTTATCGTCTGAAACTGACCAATATGGAGATGTCCACTCTTTCCAAAGAGGGATACAGATACAAGTCTTCCAAGGTGGTAAGGATCATTACTGTCGTCTATGCATCATTGACATTGGCGACCTTTCTGGCTTTATGGGTGGCCGGTATGCCATTGTTTGATGCTGTGAACCACGCTTTCAGTATCGCGGCAACCGGCGGATTCAGTACCAGGAATCTTTCAGTCGGCGCTTTCGGATCTGATGCTATCAATCTTGTCGTACTCTTCTTTATGGCTCTGTGTGCTATGCATTTCGGACTTATCTATGCAGTTTTCGCCACACGATCACTCAAGCCTTTCAAGAATACAGTCACTAAATATTATTTCGGGTCGATAGCCGTAATGACATTGATCATTATGTTCTCCCTTATGAGGGACGGAGGCTATGAGTCCTGGGGCAGGGCTCTGATGGATTCGTCGTTCACTGTGGTCAGCTATATGTCTACAGCTGGTTTTGCCATATGTGACAATGCGTTATGGCCTTGGCTGGCAGGTATTGTCCTTATCTTCGCATCCATCCAATGCGGATGCGCAGGATCGACTACAGGCGGTATCAAGGTGGACAGACTTCTGATCGCATTCAAGGCTGTTTCCAATGAGGTCAAGCACAGACTGCATCCTTCGGCTGTTTCCCAGACACATCTTAGCGGCCAGCATCTGGCAGACGGTGCAGTGAGCGCTGTGCTGATGTATATCGTGGTTTATCTTATCGTAGTCTTTATTTCAGTAATTGCCGTAATGCTGTGCGGATGCGAGGCCACGGAGGCGGTTTCAGGCGTGATTGCATCAGTCGGCAGCGTGGGTCCCGGACTGGGCGAGGTCGGCTGTATGGACAATTATTCGTCTCAGCCGGCTATGGCCAAATTCATTTATGCATTCGATATGTTCCTCGGACGAGTGGAGATCTATCCTGTCCTGGTGGCTATCTCTATGATTTTCAGGAGGCACAGATAATGGGGCATAGTGATTTTCTGTTTTCCAGGTTTCTTTCCAAGCTATCTTTCGAGCCGACTTCCTGCCAGAATGCTTTGCTTAGGAATGTTGCAGATTTCGTGAGCTCGGATGAAAATGACATTCTTGTGGTTAACGGATATGCCGGCACAGGAAAGACCACGGCTATTTCTTCGGTGATTGCAGTAATGAAGGAGTTTCAGACCAAATGTGTGCTTCTGGCACCTACCGGAAGGGCTGCCAAGGTCTTGTCCTCATATTCAGGTCAGCCTGCCTTTACTATACATAAGCATATTTACAGACAGAAATCGGTGGGTGGAGACGGGTTCGGCCAATTTTCACTTTTCCCTAACAAGGACAAGCAGACGCTTTTCATTGTAGATGAGGTCTCACTTATCGGCATCGATTCCGCTCAGCAACAGTCTACGACAGCTTTCGGTTCGGGAAATCTTCTGGAGGATCTGATATCATTTGTCCGTAGCGGTGTAGAGTGCAAGGTGATCCTTATCGGTGATTCCGCACAGCTGCCTCCGGTCGGACTGGATGCAAGTCCTGCACTTATGAAGGATTATATGAGAGTTTTCGGAGGAGTTTCCTTCGCTGAACTTACTACAGTGGTACGTCAGCAGCAGGAGTCAGGCATATTGTACAATGCTACTCTTATCCGCCAGCTGCAGACCGAACTTGAATACGGACCGGGTATTATGGATGTGTGTGATCTGGGACTTGAGACTTCGCAATTTGCTGACATTGAGAGGATAAGCGGGGGAGAGCTGATAGAGAAGATAGGGGAGGCGTATTCTGCTTATGATGAGGATGAAACGATAATCCTGTGCCGTTCGAACAAGAGAGCCATAAAGTATAATCTGGGTGTCCGTTCTACTGTTCAATATAAGGATGAGAGACTGGTTCGTGATGATAAACTTATGATAGTCAAGAACTGTTATCAGTTTCTGGAAGGAATCGAGGGGATGGATTATATTGCCAACGGCGACATTGCCAAGCTTCAGAAGATTTCGAAGTTTGAGGAAAGGTACGGGCTTCACTTCGCAGAGGCGAGAATTTCTTTCCCGGATTATGACGATCAGGAAATAGTGGCTAAGGTGATTCTGGATACACTTGATTCGGAAAGTGCCTCGCTCACATATGAGCAGTCCAATATGCTCTATCAAGGGGTTAATGAAGATTATGCTCATATCACGACAAAGAAGAAGCGGTATGAAGCTGTGCGGGAAGACAAGTATTACAATGCCCTTCAGCTGAAATATGCCAATGCGATTACCTGCCATAAGTCGCAGGGAGGTCAATGGCGGTGCGTGTTCATTGACAATCCTATCTGGCAGGAGGAGCTGACGGTGGACGATCTCAAGTGGCTTTATACGGCCATCACCCGTGCCACTGAAAAAGTCTATCTTGTCAATTTTAAGGATGAATTGTTTGCAGATTGACATATATTAATATAGAGGTGACATGCCACCCCCCTGCTAGGGGGTGTCCGACCGGAGGGAGGACGGGGGTCACCGGTATATTGATATATGTCAATCAGAATTAGAAATAATAATAACTAAATATGAAAAGAATATTGATGATTCTGATGTCGGTGACAGTGACCGCATCTGTTTTTGCCCAGGAGTTCCAATCGATTCCAAGAGTATGGAAATGGCTTGGTAACGAGGAGGTTATCTTCTCTTATCTTGGAACCTATCAAGGCGATGATGCATTTGTAGTGAATGCTCGTAGTGGAAAGGTCAGCGAAGGCGTGAATGCCCCAGCCAGATTCTCTGCCTTTCCGGTCAGACCGGAGGGTGCGGTGAATCTCACTTATTCGCCTGATTCTACCAAACTGGCATTTACCCGTGACAATGACCTTTATGTGGTGGATATCGCATCTGAGGTGGAAACACGTCTTACCTTCGACGGTTCGGATGTTATTCTTAACGGATATGCTTCCTGGGTTTATTATGAGGAAATCTTCGGCCGTGCATCCCGCTACAGGGCTTTCTGGTGGTCTCCTGACAGCAAGAAGATCGGATTCTACCGTTTCGACAATACACAGGTGCCGATGTTTCCGATATATTCGGCTTTTGCCAACCCGGAAGCTGCGGCATCCCAGTCACAAAGTCCTCGTGTGACAGATCTTGCCCTTGGCGGATCTCTCAGCGAGACACGTTATCCGAAGGCCGGTCAGACCAATCCTCAGGTGCGTATCGGTATTGTGGACCTGACAGGAGAATGTGTCGGCTGCCCTATGCGATGTGAGGATGCGATCACCTGGGCTGATTTCGACCCTACGCTTGACCAGTATTTCGGTATACCGTTCTGGGGCCCGGACAGCAGGGAATTCTTCATTGCACGTATGCCTCGCCTTCAGAACACTATTGATCTCTATGCCGTAAGTGCAGAAGACGGTTCGAAACGTCACGTTTATAACGAGACATACAAAACCTGGCTCAATTGGTTCGATGGAGTCGTTTTCACTGATAACGGTCTTTATATGGCACGTGAATTCGAGACAGGATGGCAGCAGATATATTTCCTCTCATATGACGGAAAGACATTCCGTCGTCTCACAGATGGCCCTAACTGGAATGTCGCTATTGTACGTGTGGATGAGAAGAAAGGAGATGTTTACTATACTGCCAAACGTGATGCTGTGGCTAAACAGGCTTTGTACAAGGTCGATAAGAAAGGTGTCATTACCGCATTGACCGATCCTGCCTACAATGCGACCGGCATTGCATTCTCTCCTGACGGAAAGTTTTTTGTCGCTTCATTGTCCAATATGACCACTCCGACCAAGATAGCTGTAATCTCCAATAAGGGTGGAGTAGTGTCCGATGGAAAGACCAATATCTGCGCTTATCCATCAACTTCCGGTAAGACCGGAATGCTTTGGAATGCTGTCGAGACCGATACGAAACCAGTAAAATATCCGGCTGCCAATATTGTAGCTGATATGAAGGGACCGGATTATGATCCGGCAAAGTACGCATTACCGGAATTGGTCTATATCACTGTCGAGGATGGATTCAATCTTCCTGGAATGATTGTTTATCCGAAGAACTTCGAACCTTCGAAGAAATATCCTGTACACGTGGATATATATGGTGGTCCGAACACCCCTCTGGTGCGTGACCGTTGGGTGACTCCGAATGCTGACAATCAGTGGTATTCCGATAATGGTATCATCCAGATTACAGTGGATCCTCGTGCAGCCGGCCATAACGGCCGTGCCGGTCTGGATATGATTTACCGTCAGCTTACCGTATGGGAGGTCAAGGATTTCTGTGAATGGGCTGCAGCCCTGCAGGCTCTTGAATTTGTGGATGGCGAAAAGATCGGAGTCGAAGGCTTCTCTTTCGGAGGTACAATGACGTCGATGCTCCTGATGCAGGCGCCTGATAAGTTCCACTACGGTATCGCGGGAGGCGGTGTATATGACTGGGCGCTTTATGACTCTCATTATACTGAGCGTTATATGGACACACCTCAGAACAATCCTGAAGGCTATGCTGTCTCGAAGGTCCTGAACTATGTCGATGGCTATCCGACTGAATATTCTTCTGATAGATCCTTCGCTGGCGCTCAGAATGACAATAAGGGCGCTCAGGATGACGGAATGTCATTGCGAGGAGCGGCAGCGACGTGGCAATCTGTAGAGCCGGTAATGCTGAAGCTTACACACGGCACCGGTGACGACAATGTCCACCATCAGAATACCCTCCAGCTCCTTGATGCAATGCACAGATCCGGCAAGAAGTTCGATTTTATGATCTACCCAGATGGAATGCACGGCTATTACGGCTATCAGGGTGATCATTTCCAGAATGCCAACAACGAATTCTGGCTCAAATACCTCTGCAGGTAGATTCTCGCACCGCATTGCAGAATCCAGCCAATCGAGAAAACCAATTTAATAGCAAAACAGGACCGATTATCGGTCCTGTTTTGCGAATGCTAAAGGATTATCTGCGACGTTTCATCGCTCCCTTCATCATATTGCCCATATTGGCACCCATAACGGTCTTCATCATCTTGCGGGTTCCTTCAAACTGTTTCAGAAGCTTGTTAACCTCAGGAAGCGAAGTGCCGGAACCGTCAGCGATTCTCTTGCGGCGGCTTCCGTTGATGCATTCAGGATGCTCACGCTCGTATGGAGTCATAGAAAGGATGATAGCTTCGATGCCCTTGAAAGCGCTATTGTCCATATCCACATCCTTCAGAGCCTTGCCCATACCAGGAATCATAGAAGCCAGATCCTTGATGTTACCCATCTTCTTGATCTGCTGGATCTGATTGTAGAAATCCCAGAGAGTGAACTGATCCTTGGCGAGTTTCTTCTTCAGCTCACGTGCCTGGGCTTCGTCGAACTGCTCCTGAGCCTTCTCCACGAGCGAAACCACGTCACCCATTCCGAGGATACGGTCTGCGATACGGGCAGGATGGAATACATCCAGAGCCTCCATCTTCTCACCTGTGCTGACGAACTTGATAGGCTTGCC
>JAEIGA010007265.1_pt1 | contig 16837 bp, 14 predicted proteins | sample 9270691 | NCBI WGS metagenome assembly JAEIGA01 (sample SAMN17057246, study PRJNA624740) | gut metagenome | biome: biome; isolation source: fecal sample | host: Bos grunniens | place: China: Xizang | collected 2019
CATTACAAAAAACACAACAAATGAAAACAATGCCACTGCGGAAAATACAACCAACAACATTACAAAAAACACAACAAATGAAAAGAATGCATCCGCAAAAGAAAATAAAACAAATAATGATACTAAAAAGTCAGACACAAATCAGACAACCAATAATGTAACAAACAAAAATGAAACAAATACTCTCATCGTTAATAAAACAAATACCACAGTAATAAATCAAAACAACACTAAAATCATTGAAAAAACGGATGACACACCGAAAAACACTAACATTCAAAATATAATAGCGAGAGCTGTTGGGAATCCACTATTCCTATTGATGATTGTTATTGTTATTATTGCGATTATTGCTGTTGTAATACGCAGAAAAGGTTAAATTTAACCTTTTCTTTTTAATTTTTAGTGAGTTTTTAGTTACTTTAATTTTATATATCACCTCGAACAATGCCAATTATACAAATTATTCGAGGTGAAAATTTTGAAGAGAAAGATACTCACAATACTAACAGTATTCCTAATTGCGACATCAGGTTTGAATTTTGTTTCAGCACAAAATGAACTTGATGATATTTTAATTACAGAAAATGAAGAAGAAATTAATGAAAATAGACCCATTAGACAAAGAGAAACATCTGAAGATAACCACAATATGCAAGAACCGAGAAACTCAGAAGACCGAATTGGTGAGGAAGTAAGAGCACTTGAAAGCGGATACAGAAATGTGTCTTTTGATGACGGATACAACGGTTATTGCGTTAACCATGACTTACAATCCACCAGCAGGGGAGAAAAATTCACTGTAGAAAATACCACAAACATTATCAGTTCAAAATACGGTGAATCTGTTGGAAATTACTTGAAAATATTATTTGTAGACCATTACAATTATACAATGAACCCTACAACTGACCTTTCAGAGGTCATTTGGACTTTTACCGATTACGATTATAAAAATAGCAACGATGCAATAATAAAAGCTATATTGGAAAGTGCTGCAAATGGAAGGATAATACCTGACCATGGAGCGGTGGCAAAAATAAATGATACAACCGAAGCAATATTCGATTTTGAATTATTGAATTCCCAATATGGAAGAACCCAAAACTTTTTTGGATACAAAATTAACTATCGTACAATAGAAATCATTGAAGATGAAATTTTAGGATCAACTCCTGAAAACAATACTACAATAGAAAACAACACAACAACCGAAAACAATACTAACCTAGAAAATAATACTACAATAGAAAACAACACAACACCAGAAAATACTACAATAGAAAACGAAACAACAAAAAACAATGAAACAAAAGAAAAACCAGAAAATAACACTATTATTTCAAAAACTGATGAAGATAAAACCCCATCTATAGATCAAAATAAAATTAAAGAAAATAATTTGTTAAAACATAACACTGGAAACGAATCAACTATTATAGGACTCTTAATTTTGATTGTGGGATTTATAATTTTGATTAAATATTCAAGAGATTAATTTTTAATCTCTTATTTTCTTATTATTTTTGGATTTCTAGCAGTTAAATCCACTATTTTTGATGCATGATTTGATTTCAACTCCCCGACATCAATAACCAAGTCAACATCACAGTCCAACTGGTCTAAAATTTCATTTGGACAAGACAACACTTCTTCATCTGAAACGTTAGCACTGGTGGTTGTTATTGGAAAAATACTTGCCAATCCACATGCAATTTCATTATCTGGAACTCTAACACCAACATAGTTGGATCCGCTGGTAACGACTCTTGGAACAATTTTTCTTTTATCTAAAATAAATGTATACGGACCTGGAAGGTGGGAATTGATTACTTCTTTTTGTGCAATCGATACCTTTGCAACCAAATCAATGGCTTTCACATCAGAAACCAGTATTGACAGCGGTTTTAATAAACTCCTTTGTTTTATCTCAAAAACTTTTCTAACAGCTTTTGAATCAAATACGTTGGCACCCAAACCATAAACAGTATCAGTAGGATATAAAACAATACCTCCATTTGCCAACACATTTATCGCTTCGTTAATGATTTTTTCATCGAATTTATCAATACCAGTTTTTAAAATTTTCATTTTTCTTACCTAACAATTATATTATATAAAAATTTATATATAATTATGCTTCAATCTCTAAGACCATTTTTAACAAAAATATTGAACCCAGTCGCAAAAAACTTGAATATCAACCCAAATATCGTTACAGTAATATCCCCATTCATAGCAGTGATTGCAGCTTATGGATTTGCAAATCATTTGTTAATATTAGGAACACTAGCCATTTTGGCATCAGGATTTTTGGATGTCTTTGACGGAGCAGTAGCTCGATTCCATGATAGAGCATCACCTTTTGGAGCGTTTTTAGACTCCACAATGGATAGATTTGCAGATGCGATAATCTACATCGGAATCATATTCGGAGGATACTGTGACTGGTTTGTCGGTGTTTTGGCAATCCACTCTGCAATTTGTGTTAGCTATGTAAGAGCAAGAGCAGAATCCCAGGGAGCAGAATGCAATATTGGAATAGCAGAACGTGCAGTTCGTATGATAATACTAATGATTGGAGCAATAATAGGATATTTTGCAGGAGACATCTACTTTACATACACAATTTACATATTAGTAATTTTATCTTACTTTACAGTAGCTCAAAGAGTTGTTTATGTTTGGAGGCAATTAAAATGACCGAATTGGAAAGCCCTGAAAAAATAGCAAAGGACATTGCGAAACTGGAAAGAAACTTAAATCAGGTAGCAGACATTACATTTGAAGGAAAAGAAAAAGAAGTATATGACAGAGCTATTGATTATTGGAACGATTCAAAATATTACTTGAAAAAAGAAGACCTGAGAACTGCATTCGGTTGTATCGAATATAGTCACGGCCTTTTAGATGCTTTAAGGATGATTCATGGAATCATCTAATTTATCCCTTCCACCCTTTTTATTTCAATAATTAATTTATCAAAGTCTGATTGATAATTTCTATCTTGAATAACTTTAAATTTATCATATTCTCTTTTTGCAATTATCTGAGCATCTTTTGATGAAATATTACCCTTACCGACAAGAAGAGGCAGTTGATTTAAATCGATATATGCATCTAACACATCCTTCCAATCTTTCATTGCCATAGGAATTTCATTCAGCGCTCTTGACTCTGCAAGGGTTAAAAATCCATCCACTAAAGAATTCAAACGTTTTAATTCTTTTTCTTTTAAATAATTTTTAGATATTACAACATCACTCAATATAATTTTTCCATTAGGATTGCTCCAGTTCGTTAATCCCATATTGATTTTCTCACTATCACTCCTCTCTGCGATTATTTCGGCAGCAGTTTTACCACTAACTGCAAAAATTAACTTATTTTGAACTGTTGCAAAGAATTCACTAGTTACTTGAGCATCCTTATTGTAATCAAAGCTTGTTGCATAGATATCAGTTATTTTTTGATTGAATCTTCTTTCAGATGATCTAATATCCCTAACTCTTTCAAGTAACTGATTGAAATAATCAACTCCGAATCTAGAACCATTTTTCAATAAATCATCATCTAAGACGAATCCTTTAATGATTAATTCTTTTAATTGTTGAGTGGCCCATATTCTGAAATGTGTTGCATTTTTAGAGTTAACCCTATAACCTACAGAGATTATTGCATCCAAATTATAGAATGCTGTTTTTCTTTTTACTTCGCGATTTCCTTCATTTTGAACTGTCAAAATTTTTTTGACAGTTGAATTTTCATCGAGTTCATCCGTTTTGAAAATATCCTTTAAATGATATGAGATATTTTGTTTTGTAACACCAAACACTTCGGCCATTGTTTTTTGAGTTGCCCAAAATGTTTCCCTTTCATAATCAACAATAACATCCAATGATACTTCTCCCTCATCACCAACATATAACAAAGTTCTTTCTATTTTTACTTCATTTTGCAAGATATCACCTAATTTTTTAATTTAAGAAATTAAAACAATTATTAAATTAAATTAGATGATAAATAAGCTTTTTGTTGGAAATAAAAGCAATATTAAATGATTAAATCAATATTATAAAGTTAGAACAATTTTTCATATGAGAAAAACTTCTAAAAAAAATAGTGAAAGTAAAATTGAAATTTAAACATCAATTTTACTATTCATTAAAGAGTCATCACCGGCTGAAATTATCTCACCGTCCAAAACTTCGATAACTCTGTCTGCAAGTTTAGCTACATCCATATCATGAGTTACAATAATTAGTGTTACATTCTTATCTTCGTGCAAATCAATTAGTTGCTTAAGGATTTTGCTACTTGTCTTTGAATCTAGTGATCCTGTAGGTTCATCAGCCAATATTATTGATGGTTCATTCGCAAGTGCTCGGGCAATAGCTACCCTCTGACGTTCACCACCAGACAACTTATTAGGCAGGATGTCCGCCTTGTCCTTAAGGCCAACATCTTCAAGCAATTTTAATGCACGGACCCTCATCTCTTTTGAGGATAACTTTTGGGTAAACATCGGTATTTCAACATTCTCAACAACGGAGATGTTTGGAATTAAATTATGCAACTGAAAAATGAACCCAATGCTTTCGGCCCTGAACTCGTTTAATTTCTTGGAGGAATTCAAGTCATGACCTGCAACATTGATAGAACCAGAATCAGGAACATCCAACGCCCCGAGCATATTCAAAAGTGTTGATTTACCGGATCCTGACGGGCCGATGATTGATACGAATTCACCATCTTCAATTGTTAGGTTTACACCATTCAATGCCTTGATTTTACCGTCTTCATAGCTTTTATACAAACCTTTTATTTCTACTGCATTCATGATTTCACCTACTCATACCTCAATGCTTCTGTTGGAGGCAATTTAACTGCCTTGAGTGCAGGATAAATTCCACCGATTATTCCGACAATAATAGCTATTCCAAATGCCTGAATGAATATCTTAGGAGTAAACAACGGACTGATTCCTATTTGAGGACCTAAAAGAACACATGCCAAATAACCAATTACTGATCCGATAATCGCAGACACTATAGTAATTACCAGTGATTCACCAACAATCATGGTTAGTATTTTTCTATCAGACCATCCGACAGCTTTCAGAACTCCTATTTCCCTGGTTCTCTCAAACACTGACATTAACATGGTGTTAATGATGCCGAGCCCACCGACTACAATGGCAAGAAGTGATATTGCCCAGGATGATGCCTGAAGCATGTTGAGCATGTCAGCCATCTGAGTCATCTCCATTACGGATGTTACTGTTGTGATATTATCACCATATTTTTCATCAATTCTGTCTGCAACGGTTTGAGGGTCTTCGCCTTTTTTGACCTTGACATAGATGTTAGAGATTGAATCCTCATCATCCATCAGGTCTCCGACCTTTGAAATTGATGTGAACACTCCACCAGCCATATTCTGGTCCCCACTTTCATAGATTCCTACAACTTCAAAGTCTTCACCATTTATTACGATATTGTCTCCAACTTTATAATCATTATCATCAGCATATATTTCACCCAAAATAGCTTCAGAAACATTATCTTTCATAATCCTTCCTTCTTTGATAGAAACATCAGCTAAAGCTGTACCGTTTGGGTCTATACCAATTAATGTATTCATAAAATCATCACCCACTGATGTTAGAACAACATAGATTGGATAAGCCTCATCCACTCCTGAAACATTTGCAATCTTAGCTGTCCAATTTGCATCGATGGTATTGGTTCCGTATGCTGAATCTCCAGTTTCCTTACCTGAAATTGAAAAATCAGCACCTCCGGCATGAATTGTATCTTCAAAGGTATTAACTAAACCGTCTGTGATTCCACCAAGAGCAACAATTACTATAATACCAATTGCAATACCTACAATTGCTAGAATTGCACTGTTCTTCCTCCTGAATGGGTTTTTAAGAATAAATTTTAAAAATGACATAATATTAAATAGGAATGTAACATATAAATAACTAATCCCATCATCAATTAAGATGCAAAAATGAGGTATTGAAATGCACAAGAAAGTACTTTTGGAAAATATTGAAAAAATTCATACCACTGAAATGGGCGTAGGAAGAATACAGAAAAATCTCAAAATCACTGAAGAACCTGTCAGCTATTGTATTTCCAAGCTTAAACAGGAAAATTCAACTGTTAGAAAAGAAGGAAAGAATTATTATGTTGATGTTGACGGCTGTACAATAACAATCAATTCAAGCAGTTTTACAATAATTACCGCCCACAAGACCTAATCCAATTTGTCAAACTTAGACAATGAATGAATATTGCTTTAAATATAGTTATTTATATAGAAATTTAATTAAAATATAAAAATATGAGTTATTTGTCTGAATGTTGGAAAAATGAGTGTGAAACTGATGGGAATGTACTAAAGAATAGGCAACTGATTTGAAGTTGCTTAGGGACAATATTCCAGTAGCACATTTTGATCCATTAGAGTATTGAAAAAGAAATCAGAATATTATTCATTATCCTTTTTAATCAGTTTTTCTAACTTTTCAAGGTTATCGTTAACCTCATCAAATTTATTATTCAACTCATCAAATTTATCATCATACTCTTTAATTTTACTTTTAAATTGCCTTTTTAGAACAGCGACTGTTAATGTGGCCGTACCTGCACCTGAAATGATGAAACCCATCCAGACCAATACTAAACTGTTTATTTTTCCAACTTCAGAATTTCCCAATATTGAATAACCGTTACTTGTAAATGCATTGGAGACCATAACTATTGCATCTAAAGGAGTATCAGCCTCTACAACTGATGTAATGATGAAACTAACAAAAATTATTGTAAACATTAATATGATAGTTATTCCCAAAGCATGTAATTCTGTATATTCCTTAAATCTATCATAATAATATTTCATGAAATATATAAATACCGGAGCATGAATCAGGTCTATTAGTCCTATCAATGGAGTGCCGAATAACAAATAATGCAAAGCCCCAAAAGGAACCAGCACCAGCACTGCTAATTTATGTGAAGTTGTGCTTTTATCGATTGTTATTGCAATATAAAGTGAAAGAGAAATGTCCAATATTGCAAAATAAATGGTATCTGTATTTACATATATTAAAGTGTACATCACATTAATGAAACATGCAGTCATTAATGCCAAATAAGCTACCTGCCTTAATGTGTGAACTTCCTCTTCTGGAAGATATTCTTTAACATCAAAGTATTTATTATTAGTTATAGGTCTTTTTTTAACAATAAATGTTCCAATCAATGTTAAAATTAAAAATAATATAATCTCAATAAGTAGATGTGACACCGTTGATGACATAAACCAATTTTCCAATTTAATACCCCGTATAAAATTTATGAAGATTATTGTTAAAAAATTTAATGCATATGGTAATCATTCAATATTCAACATCTCATGATGTCAATAAAAAAAATAGAAAAGGTAGATGAATTAAATCATCTACTTGACTTTAACGGTTGTTTTAATAGTGTCCTTACTGTAAGTTACTTTGACTGTGTAAGTTTTACCTTTTTGAAGCTTTTTAATATTGGCCATATAAATAATTCAAAATAGCAATAACTCCTAAAATAAATGTTACCAAATAACCTAAAACTGCAATTAACGGCATGTCAAATAACATTGGCCCCCTGGTGATTGTCATCACTATTGATGAACTCATTAAAAGTGCAGCAATTATTATAACTAATGAAAATTTGCTTACAACACGATCCAAACGGTCAATTTCAAATCTAAGCTTGAATTCTTCATTATTCATCTTATGAAGGGTATTTACGAGAATCGGAGGCACGGATTTAATCATATTCTTATAGTAAAGCAAACTACCTTTTTTACTTCCCAAATAGTTTTTAATATTCATTCGCTCTCCCATTACTTCTTTACCTATCGGTTCGATGGAAGCGATAACATCCACCATTGGATCAAGTGCAGTGGCATCAGCTTCAATCATAGATATGCCCCTGGCCATTGAAACGAATTCATTTGGGAGAACAACATTATAATCCCGCATAAGGTCAAGTAATTTCATTAACACCTCATTAAGCCCACTGGAACTATGTGCAAAAAATCTAAAGAATAAATCGCGAAGGTCACGTTTCAAATAGGTTGTATCCATGTTATAATCTATAAAACCCATGTATATGAACTGATTAACCAAACCATTGACATCCTGATCTGCAAGCAACATCAATAAGTCACAAAGATCTTTTCTAAAACTGTCATCAAGAATTGCGATTGACCCTAAATCAATATAACATACAACATTATCATCCAAAATCATTATGTTGCCCGCATGAGGGTCAGCATGGAAAAATCCATCAATCAAAACTTGCTTCATAAATGAATCAATAAGGCGTTTAGCCAAAAGAGGTTTGTCGAATTCTTCACTATCACTAGCAACTACCTCCGATAATTTAGTTCCATCAATGAACTCCATTGTGAGAACTTTTGATGTACAGTAATCCGGATATGCGATTGGAATATGTATGGTTTCATCTTCGGCAAAGTTTGCTTCCAGCTGTTTCATGTTAACCAGCTCATTGATGAAATCAATTTCAATATGTATTGTATAGTCAAATTCATCAATGATTCCAGGCAAATTGTATGGTCTAAATTCATCATTATACTTATGAATTTGACCGACAAGGTGCTTCATGATAGCTATATCATATTCAAGCGTATCGGCAATACCCTCCTTTTGAACCTTAACAGCTACTCGTTCACCTGAAATTAATTTAGCTTCATGAACCTGGCCTATTGATGCTGTTGCAAGACTTTCCTCTGAAAATTCTGCAAATAAATCATCAATATTTCCATTGAGTTCTCTTTCAATTATAGTTTTTACTTCTTCATAGGTTATTGGAGGATTGTCGTCTTGTAACTTTTCAAATTCAGTTGCAATTTTATCTCCAACCAGATCCGGCCTAGTACTCAATAGCTGACCTAATTTAATGAAGCTGGTTCCCAATTCTTGAAACATCAATCTTAATTTTACTGGAACTTCCGGATCTAAAAAAATATCGTATTCCTCTTCTTTTGAAGGCAAAATTTTCTCTTTAATGGTTTTGCTTAGCACACTACCGAAACCATATTTTCGCATTGCGGCAGTTATTTCGCGTATACGGTTTTTCATCTCTCTTTCCATATTAATCACATAAAATTTTAATACCCATTCTATATACTAATATTTTGAACATTTCAAATTAAAAGTTTTAACTATCACTTTTCTCTCAAATTTATATAAAAAGTGTTGAATAAATACCTTATTAATATATAATAAATAAGTAATATTAATATTTCACTGATGATTATTCATATTAGGATATCCATCTAGACATGATTGAATTTGTTCCCTGACCAAACGAATCGCCAAACAAAAAGATAAGAGCAGTTAAATTTTCATAACATTATATTGTTACACTAAATTAACTGAAAAAATTGAATTCTTAGAATATAGATTTAACAAAAATTTATTAAAAAAAATAAGAGTTTTTGAGTATGAAACTCAAAAACCTGGAATCCCCTATTTAATAATCAACTTAGCTGATTTGGTAATAGCTTTGTATGTTGAATCGCCTGCAAATTTAGCTGTGAAAGTGCTTGTTCCTTTTTTGGTGATTTTCACAGTTACAGTTGCTACACCTTTAGAATTGGTTTTTGCAGTGTAGGTTTTTCCTTTGACTTTAAAAGTTATTTTTTTGTTTTTGATTGCTTTTCCTTTTGCTGATTTGAATGTAGCAGTAAGTTTTTTAGTTTTGGTTTTTGCTTTATATGTTTTTTTAGCAACAGTAAGTTTAGCAGATTGTTTTTTAACAGTGACATTAGCTACTTTAAACTGACTAACATAGGAATTATCACCAATAACTGTAATTGCTGCAGAATAGGTTCCTGCTTTTAAAATATTGAGCTGTACTTTAACTTTACCATCCGCATCAGTGGTTAAATCATAAATCTTATTATTTAAAGCAATGAAAACACTTTTATTATTTAAAACTTTTCCATATTGATCTTTTAAAGTTACAGTCAAATATTTGCCAATTTTACCGTCAATAGCAGTGTTCACAGTTGTGGTGTTTAAACCATCAACATCAATAGTGATTTCAAGTTGTTTGGTTTGAATTTTATAATCAAAAACAAATGATTCTCCATCAAAGTTAGCTATTAAATCGTATTTAATGTTACCGACTTCACCATCGATTTTGAAATTATAAGTCTTGTTGGAATCATCAAAAGAGATATTGGCGAATTGAGCAGCCATATCTTTGAAGTCGAACTGGCTCATCATGTCTTTAATGTTCATGTTATCAAAACTAGACTTGTTGAACATTTTCATCATTTCATCCATGTTTAATGCATTGGCGTTGAAACTGATGTTAGTTAAAAATTTTCCATCAGCAAAAAGGCTTAAATCAGTACTGGTTATGTTGTTGAAATCAGAACCCATGTTAATGGATTTGATAAAGTAGTCAAAAACATATTTTTCTGGATTTGAAATGATTCCTAACTTATATTGAATCTCGTTTAAATCACCAGCAATTGAAAAATCAAATGTTTTATTTACACCATTCAAATTGAAATTATTGAACATGTCTGCAAAGTTTCCGAAGTTTGACATGTCAATGTCACTCTCTTTAATTATTGTTATAATATCTGAAAGGTCATATGTTCCATCTGTATTAGTGAAATTGAATGCAGATACTTGTTTATCTCCAGAATAAACTGTTATTTCACTTACGCCAGAACTTGCATTTTCAGTTAACAGAGCATCATCAGCAACGCTCACAACACTTTCATCTTCATCATTTTCAGTTAAAATGTCAGTAGCATCCTGATCTAAATCTGCTTCAACAGTTACAACATCACTATCATCGGCCACTTCAATGACATCAGATACATTATCTGAAGCACTTACTGCACCAACAGCAAGCAATGAAATAAGAACTATTGAAAATAATAATATTGTCTTAAATTTCAAATTTATTCCTCCTTTAAAAAAATAAAAGATGAAATTAAATTTTAATTTCATCACAAAGTTAAAAATCTATTTTAAGATTAATTTACCATTTTTACTAACGGATTTATAGGTTTTATCTCCTGCAAATTTAGCAACGACTGTGTATGTTCCTTTTTTGGTGAGTTTTACATTAATAGTAGCAACACCTTTAGAGTTGGTTTTTGCAGTATAGGTTTTTCCTTTAATCTTGAAAGTAATTTTTTTGTTTTTGATTGCTTTGCCTTTAGCGGATTTGAATGTAGCTGTAACTTTTTTGGTTTTAGCTTTTGCCTTATATGTTTTTTTAGCAACAGTAAGTTTAGCAGTTTGTTTATTGACGGTGACTTTAGCTATGTCAAATGCACCCTTATAGGAATCATCTTGCAAGAAAGCTACAGTACAGGTATATGTTCCAGCATTTGCAATATTAATCTGTAATTTTGCAACACCCTCTTCATTTGTTGTTACATTGTATTTTTTATTATCAATTGAGATTTGAACAGTCTTATTGTTTAAAACATTTCCAAATTGATCTTTTAGGGTAGCAGAGAAGTATTTACCTATTTTACCATCAACATTAATGTTAACAGTAGTGACTGTGATGTCTTTAGCTTCAATTGTAACATTTGCTTTATTGACCTGTACATTGAAATCAAAGGTTTGGTTGGTTGTAGTACCGTTTACAGTGCTTTCGAGCACTAAAGTATGATTTCCATTTACAATATTTTTAAATGATACTTTTGCAGTACCTTTGTCATTAAGAGTCGCATTTAAAGTTTGTTGACCGTCCACAGTAGCAAAAACAACAATATTAGGTATTGGATTACTGAACTTATCTATTACATTTATAGTTACAACAGTGTCATTTCCAAGATATTTAGGAGTAGAAATCTTCGCAGAATACACAACATCTTCAAGATAAGTGATTGTGAGATTTGATGTGGCATTAACAGTGTCGTAGTTCTTATCGCCTAGGAAAGTGGTAGTTACATTATAATTTCCAGGAGTGAAAATGTAATCGAAACTTACAGACATCATGCTTTCCATCGGATTGCCAGACCCATTTCCACTAAACATATCTGCCCATTTGTTACCTGATCCGTTACCGAACATGTCAGAAAAATTCATGTTGGCAAATTTACTTGGGTCGAATGTTCCGTTACCTCCGAACATATCTTCAAAGTTAAATCCACCTGCATCATCACCCATCAAGGAGCTCATCATGTCTTCCATATTCATGGAGGTAATGATACCTAGTATACCAGTAAAGTCAAAGTCAGCAATGCCACTACCGTCAACAACAGGCACTCTTTTACTTAAACTATCAGATGCCCAGAATATGGTCACAATAGCCTCACCAGATATTCCTTTACCTTTTTTATCAGTTACATTAAATGGAACTGTAACGTTCTCATATACATTGACAATTATATCCTCAACAGTCACAACAGGAGTGGCTGGTGCAATATTGAAAAATGCATCATTAGTTAAGATTTTATCTGATCCGTTTACTAGAGTAGCTTTAACATAATGTGATCCTGCATCTAACTCATCTTCAGCTAATATCACACCGGATTGGCCTGTAGAGGAAATAGGTGCATAGCATATAAATTTTTCATCAACAAATATTTCAACAGTACTTTGAGTAAAGTCAATTGTACCGGTATTATCAACAACAGTAACATTGATACTTGGCAGTTCATCATATGTAATGTTCTCAACAATAAGATTCAACTGTACATCATTAACATTATCTTCTCCAGCAGATAATGCTTCGTTTGCATTTAGATTTTCATCTACATCAATAATTTCTATTTCATTATCCTCAGCAGATACTCCCATAGTAGTTATATTATCACTATCGGAAGCACTTACAGCACTAATAGCAAATAATGAAATAAGAACCATGAAAATAATTAGTAAAGCTTTATTAAATTTCAATTTAAATCCTCCTTAAACAAACAATTATTTTATAGTTAATTTACCTTTTTTACTAAGCGCTTTGTAAGTATCGTCTCCTGCGAATTTAGCTGTGAAAGTGATTTTTCCTTTTTTGGTGATTTTCACAGTTACAGTTGCTACACCTTTAGAATTGGTTTTAGCAGTGTAAGTTTTGCCCTTAACTTTGAAGGTTATTTTCTTGTTTTTAATTGCATTACCTTTAGCAGACTTGAAAGTTGCTGTGAGTTTTTTGGTTTTGGCATTTGCTTTGTATGATACATTTTTAGTTGTAAGTTTAGCAGTTTGTTTATTAACAGTGACTTTAGCTATTTCAAATGCACCATTATAAGCGTTATCACCTAAAAATGCAATTGCACAAGTATAAACATTTGCTTTTAATATATTGAGTTGTAATTTAGCAGTTCCATTTTCATCTGTTGTTAAATTATATTTTTTATTATTGATTGATATTTGTACAGTTTTATTGACTAAAACATTACCTAAACTATCTTTCAAAGCAACAGTGAAATATTTTCCTATTTTACCATCAACAGAAGTTCTTACAGTAACAACAGACTTGTTTTGAGCTGTTATTGTTACATCTACTTTTGGAAGGACAATATTGAAGTCAAATGTATCATTAGTTATGTTTCCTGTAGCATTGCTGCTAATCACTAATTTATAATCACCAGTGACCAAATTGTCAAAAGTAACTATTGCGCTAGCATTTTCATCAAGAGTCACATTTACTTCTTGATTGTCATTAAGAACAACTGTCACTTTTAAGTTTGGTCTAGGATTTCCATATTTGTCCAATACCCAAATATATGCAATTGTTTGGTCTCCAATGTTTTTAGGAGTGGATATATCTGCTATATAAACAACATCAGTACCATAAACAACATCAAACTCAGTAGTGTTTTCAGCTTCATTATAATTTCTATTTGGCAAGAAAATTGCAGTTAAATTATAAGTTCCAATCGGTAAAAAGTAATTGAATTTAACAGCACTGCTTCCAGATCCAAAAAGATTAAAACCACCAGATCCTGTACCATTTATCATCTCTTTTATGTTTGACATGTTGAATTCCTGTTTACCTCCAGATCCATTTCCAGATTGATTAAAACTATTCATCATGCTGCCCATCATGCCCATCATATCGGTCATGTCAAAAGTTGCTTCAGCAGATCCGTTGACAATTTTTGCAAATTTGCTTACGCTGTATTCACCAAAGAAAATAGTTACAAATGAATCTCCTGAGACTGCTTTGCCTTTGCGGTCAGTTACATTAACTGGTACTTTAATACCTTGACCAACAATCGCAGTAACATTATTTACTGTTATGATAGGATCAGCTTTATTAACACTAAATACAGTACCAGCGGTTGCAATTATATCTGCTCCATTGAATAAGGTTGCTTTAGCGTAATGTGTTCCAACTTCCAAATCTCCTATATTTAATTCATATACTGCTTTACCTTCTGAAGATACTGATTGATTGGCTATATACTTTCCATCAACATTTATTTCAACAGTATTCGCACTAAAGTCACTTGTACCAGCATTGTCAACAACAGTAACATTCACAGATACCTGCTCATCATATGTAGTATCCTCAACAGTGACTTCAATCCCTACATCATTAGCATTATCTTCACCCGCAGATAACGCCTCATCTATATTTAGATTTTCGTCATCAATAGTTTGTACTTCATCATCCGCAGATACCTCCATTATATCTGCAATATTATCACTATCAGAAGCACTCACGGCACCAATAGCTAAAAATGAAATAAAAACCATTAAAACAATTAATAACTTTTTATTACACTTCATTTTTTTCCTCCATAATTAATATGCACGGAGTTTTTTTAAAAGGATTTTTTAGTGTAAAAATTCAATATTGCAACGGAGACAACCTTAAATTTTCACCACTCCTTAAAAATTACTCACAAAACATATTAAAAATTTGATAAATTGAATATCCGTGGATATAACTTTGAAAAGCATTACTAATAAATATATTGATTTAAATATTCATTTATTCAATAATCTTTCTAAAATAATAACCAAATTACTATAACATTTAAAAAATATTTTTAAAATATACATTATTTTTTTCAATTTTCGAATTAAACGATACACAAAAAAATCTAAAATAATTAAAAATTATCGAAAATTTTTTTAAAAAAAAATAAAAATTTCAAATTACCTTAATTGAAGACAAAATAAATTCATAAGATATATAAATTCGTATGAAAAATTTTGTAAAATATGAAATTGTAGAAAAAAAATTATAAAAAAACTATTAAATTTAAAAAATCAAAGAAATATTAAACAATTTAATATCCAAAAAAAATTTATAACTTTAAAAAAATGAATGAAACAAATGTAATCATAATACAATTGAAATATTATATATTTTGTCAGACATAATATCAATAGGGAGAGAATAATGATTGATGATTCCAAGTTAGGTTACAGAAAACATGTTATGGATGAATTTGAATTTGAAAACGGGTGCGTCCTTCAGGATGTAGAGGTAGAATACACCACCCGAGGAACTCCGAAATATGACGCAGATGGCAACATCACCAACGCAATTATCTATTGCCATAGATTTAATGGAAATTGCTTATCAATTGGAGATTTAGATCAATTAATTGGTCCTGAAAGCCCCCTGGCAGATTATGGATTCTTTTACATTTCAATCACTTCCCTAGGATTTCCGGAATCATGTTCCCCATCCACAACCAAACTAAAATTTAATTTTCCAAATTATACAATTAAAGATTGTGTGAATTTTAAAAGAAAATTCCTGGCAGACGTATTTAATATTAGCAAAGTGCTGGGCATTTTAGGAGTTGGAGTTGGAGGTTATGAAGCCTATACTTGGGCATGTGAATATCCCGATGAAATAGAACTTCTAATGGTAGGGAGCAGTTCCTTTAAAACAAACGGCTATCGTTACATTACTTCCAAAGCCCTAAATAACCTGATTGTTTCATCTGACGCTTATTTAGATGAAAACTATAGTGAAGACCTATCAAAAATCATGTTTGCAATTAACTCATTAATTTATTCCCAATATTATTCCAAAAAGGCATTTGAAAAATTTTCCCGAGAAGAGCTTGACATATTCCTCGATACATTTGTTGAGGAAGGTTCAACTGTTGACATCTATGATTTTAAATATAGAAATGATGCCCTATTAAACTATGATATAGAAGACAAATTATCCAATATTACGGCAAAAACATTACTTGCCAGTTCTTCTGAAGATGTCTATTTCACTCCCGAATTTGATGTATATCCTATTAGAGATAAAATAAAAAATATACAAATCTATTTCTTTGATGCTGAAGACTTCGTTTTCAACGACGATTATTCAGAATTTGTGAATCTATTTAAAGAATTTTTAAAAGAATTTAAAAAATAGTCTAATATTATTTAAATGATGTTAAAAAAGTAAAAAAAGAAGAGATTAAAATCTCTTTAAATTTAATCATCCATATCTTCAAATCTGGATTCTAATTTTTCCATTACACCAGGAAGTGAAGTGTATTCCATTTCTTCAGCAGGTAATCTGTGAGGTTCGAATGGACCGTGTCTTCTGATGTAAGTTGCGATTTTAGCTGCTTGTTCACGGGTTGGGTCAAATGCAGGATCATCGAATAAATCGACTGGTCCGATTAATTCACCGTTAGCAATTTGGAAACCTAATCCTACTACTCTAGGAGGTCCGTCAAATCTGATTGGGTTTGCTTCTGCTTCGGATACAGGCATCATTGGACCATTGTGGGATCCTCTCATCCATCCACTTACCATGTGTGGGAATGCAAATGGATCTACACATTCACCGTTAGCAGGGAA
>JAEIGA010007266.1_pt1 | contig 16837 bp, 16 predicted proteins | sample 9270691 | NCBI WGS metagenome assembly JAEIGA01 (sample SAMN17057246, study PRJNA624740) | gut metagenome | biome: biome; isolation source: fecal sample | host: Bos grunniens | place: China: Xizang | collected 2019
CTATGTGACTGTTGAGAGGGTGGGTATCGTAAGCAACTATGGTCCAGATAAGGAGATGAGCTACGATGAGCTTATCGCTTACCTCCTCCCAGAGTACGATTCACAGCTTACTCCACGTCTCTTCACTGGCGAGCAGACTATTACAAACACACAGTTGAACAAGAGCGTAAATAGCTTCTATGAGTATGTAGTAGTTGTTTGGGGCTACAACAATGGTCCAACTACAACTGTGTTTATGTCTGAGGCTTTCAAGCCAGGTAACTAAAAGTGGTCTAATACTTTAGAACTATCTTGTAAATGAAAAAGATATTGTTTCTTTTGGCTATGCTCCTCGGTGTCGTTGCTTGCGATACCGAGAAGCCTGCGCCAACACCACCTTCAACCGAGGATACGACGCTTGAACTTACATCCGATGATTCGTTGTGGTTTGATGCCGAGGGTGGCGAGGGCGTTATCACCTACACGCTTGAGAATGCGGTTAAGGGCGTTGACCTTACTGCAACAAGCTCTGTAGAGTGGATTGAGATTAAGGATGTTGCGCAGACCATTACCTATGTCGTAGCGAAGAACGAGACAGAGGAGGAGCGCCGTGGTATTATCACTGTTGAGTATGGCGATAAGAGCTTCAGCGTTAGCGTTATGCAGCGCATTGAGCTTAATGTCGACGTGGTGTTCTATGCCAAGACTCTCAATGGTAGCTACTATATGGCCGAGGTAGAGGGCGCTCAGGGTTATAGCTACAACCTTATGATTTCGGATAAGGGTCTTAACCAGAGTGGTAATATGTATGATGATGCTTCGTACTACCTCTTCGACCTTTATGCTGATACGCCTGCCGTAGATGGCGTAGCTACTATCCCTGCGGGAGAGTACGTACTCGGTTTCGAGAAGAAGGCGGGTATTATCAACGATGCTTATAGCAAGTTCGTAAAGACAACCTCTTCAGGCTCTTCTACGGTACGTTACTCGGAGGTGCGCCTTGTAGTGTCGGAGAATAAGATTGAGGCCTTCATTACCCTTGAGAATGGCGAGGTACACTACGTAAATTATGAGGGAAGTCTTGTTATCGACCTCTATAAAGCCGACTCTAACGAGGGCTTTAGTACCCTTCGTCGTGACTACTATTTCGATATCAACGATGGCTTGTTTGTAGGTGCTTACGTAGGTAATATGTACTACGCTGGCTACGACACTTGTCAGGTATTCCTCTTCGAGGAGCTTGACCTTGAGACTGGCGAGGAGTTTGGCGATGAGTTCCAGCTCGACTTGCAGTTGCCACGTGGTGGAAAAGATATCTGTGGCACTTATACTCCAGGTACCTCTGCGGGTAACTTCATTGTCGGAAGTATGGAGGATATGGGTGGCGGTCAGTATATGCAGGTTAATACCTGGTATATGACTGCAGGTTACTTGGATTTTGCCCCACTTGTCGACGGTAAGATTGTGGTCGAGAAGGATGCCGAGGATAACTACACCTTCACTATCGACTGCATTGATGACGAGGGCCACCGTATCGCAGGTGTGTTCCGTGGTAAGGGTGAGTTTATCGAGTGGTAAGCCATTAGTATAACACCGCCATAGTGCGGTAAATGTCAAAGCCTCGAATGAGAAGTATGCAATGTACAACTCATTCGGGGTTTTTCGTTTCACACTTTTACTTTTTTCACTATCTTTGCATACCTTGTTTATATTATTATGGAATCGCTTCTTGAATTTGGATACGTTGGCCTATTTATAGGTTCGTTGCTCGCTGCCACGATATTCCCCTTTAGCTCCGATGTGCTTCTTGTGGGAATGCTTGTAGCGGGTGGAGAACCCGTTACGACAGTTGTCGTTGCGACACTCGGTAATTGGATAGGTGGTCTTATAGGATATTGGATGGGCTGGCTCGGAAAATTGGAGTGGCTCGAGAGGTGGTTTCGTGTGAAGCCCGAGACTATCGCGAAACATAAGGCGAGGGTTGAGAAGTGGGGTCCTCTGCTGGCGCTTCTGACGTGGACACCTTTCGTTGGCGATATCTTTGCCATAGTGTTGGGATTCTACAAGGCGAAGTTCCTCCCCTCGGCACTTTGGATGTTTGTGGGAAAGTGTGGCAGATACATCTGTTGGGCATTGTTGGAGGGTGTTGTAGTTGCTGCAATATAATAAAATATAGAGGCAAACTATTGCGAGAAATTTAAAAAATGCTTATCTTTGCACAAATTTGGGACTATATATGAAGCGTGCGATAAATAACCTCTATAATTGTGTGTCACAGGACAATCAGTCGTGGGTTAATTGTCGACCTTTTAACTCATTGGGAATCATTGTTTTTAATTGATATTGGCGGCTCTTTTTTGGGCCGCTTGTTTTTTAATATATGGGACAGCAGAGAACTATCATCAAGGGAGGTTATGTCGTAGGACGTGGCGTGGAGGATATCCTAATTGTGGATGGCCGTATTGCGGAGCGTGGCGAAAATATCGTTGCGGAGGCTGGCGATAAGGTTATCTCGGCGGAGGGACTTATGGTTGCTCCAGCATTTGTGGATGTTCACGTTCACCTTCGTGAGCCAGGTTTCGGATATAAGGAGCGCATCGCAACAGGTAGTATGGCTGCGGCACGTGGCGGTTACTCAACCGTATGCTCTATGCCAAATCTGAACCCTGTGCCAGATAGCGTAGAGAACCTCAAGGTGCAGCAGGATATCATCGACAGCGATGCTAAAATCGAGGTGTTGCCTTATGCCGCTATCACTATTGGCCGTAAGGGCGAGGAGTTGGTAGATGTGGCAGCGTTGCACGATAAGGTGTGTGCCTTCTCGGATGATGGTAGTGGTGTGCAGGTAGATGGTATGATGGAGCGTGCTATGACCGAGGCTGTGAAGCACGATGCCCTTATCGCGGCACACTGCGAGGTTGAGGAGTTGCTCAAGGGTGGTTATATCCACGATGGAGAGTATGCTCGCCAGCATAACCATAAGGGAATCTGCTCGGAGAGTGAGTGGGAGCAGGTGCGTCGCGATATCGAGATTGCCGAGCGCGTAGGTTGCCGCTACCACGTATGTCACATCTCTACGAAGGAGACAGTGCAGCTTGTGCGTGAGGCTAAGGCTCGTGGCGTGAAGGTTACTTGTGAGACAGGCCCTCACTACCTTATCTTTAGCGATATGGACCTTCAGGAGGATGCTCGCTGGAAGATGAACCCTCCAATCCGCTCGGCGGAGGATCGCGCAGCACTTATCGAGGGTATCAAGGATGGTACGATTGATATGATTGCTACCGACCACGCACCTCATAGCGTTGAGGAGAAGTCGCGCGGCTTGAAGGATAGTGCGATGGGTATCGTGGGCTTGGAGACAGCCTTTGCAGCGTTGAATACCCACCTTGTACGTAAGGGTGTTATCACGTTGGAGCATTTGGTGAAGATTATGAGCGAGAACCCACGTAAAGTATTCCGCATCGAGGGTGGTATCGAAGTAGGTCAGAGAGCCGATGTGGTACTTTTGGATGTGAATCGTGAGTGGCGAGTAGATAGCGAGAAGTTCTTCTCTATGGGTAAGATTACGATGTTCGATGGTAGAGAGATGACGGGCGATGTTGTGATAACCATCCATCGTGGCGAAGTAGTATACGACAACAAAACAAAATAATATAAAAAAACAATTCAATGAAACCTTTTACTAAGAAACTTGTGCTTGAGAACGGTAAGGAGTTTCCTGGCTATGGCTTCGGCTCGAATCGTACTGCGGTATGCGAGTTGGTGTTCAATACCTCTATGGTAGGCTATCAGGAGATTGTTTCCGATCCAACTTACACAGACCAGATTGTGGTTATGACCTATCCTTTGATGGGTAACTACGGCTTTGCAGATGAGGATTACGAGAGTAAGTTCCCATCTATGGGCGGTATGGTAGTTCGTGAGTGCTGCGATTCACCAAGCAACTTCCGCTACACAAAGACTCTCAACGAGGCTTTCGAGGAGCTTGATGTTCCAGGCATCAGTGGCGTGGATACACGTATGATTACTCGCATTATCCGCGACGAGGGTACTCAGAAGGCTGCTATCGTAGATTATGATATGCCACACGACGAGGTTATGGAGCTTATCCGCACTACGGAGCTTCGCCACAACCTCTTGGAGCGTATTAGCTGCAAGAAGCGTTGGTTCTCGCGTACGCCAAACCATAAGTGGGATGTAGTGGCTATCGACTGCGGTATTAAGTATAGCTTCATCCGTCAGCTCAATGCCAAGGGTTGTAACGTCACTATCGTGCCTTACAACTCTACAGCCGAGGAGATTATGGCCTTCAACCCTGATGGCGTATTCGTATCGAACGGTCCTGGTAATCCTGCCGATGCGGAGGTTATCTGCGACACATTGCGTGAGTTGCGTGGTAAGTTGCCAATCTTTGGTGTAGACCTTGGTCATCAGCTTCTTGCTATCAGCTACGGTGCTAAGAACGTTAAGATGAAGGTTGGTCACCGTGGTGGTAACCACCCTGTAAAGTGCTTGGAGACAGGTAAGTTGGAGATTGTTGTACAGAATCACGGTTATGTAATCGACGAGGAGTCGCTCGCATCGACACCATTGCAGATTACACACCGCAACCTCTTGGACAATACCGTAGCAGGTATCGAGTCGGTTGTAGATAAGCTCTTCTCGGTGCAGTATCAGCCTGATTGCACACCAGAGTCAAGCAGCTCATATCTCTTCGATAAATTCATTAAACTAATGGAGAAGTAAACTATGCCAAAGAGAACAGATATTAAGAAAGTAATGGTTATTGGTTCTGGTCCTATCGTTATTGGCCAGGCCGCAGAGTTCGACTACGCAGGTACACAGGCGTGTCTTGCTCTTAAGGAGGAGGGTTATCAGGTTATCCTTGTTAACTCTAACCCAGCAACTATTATGACAGATACCCATATCGCCGATAAGGTGTATATGGAGCCATTGACACTTGAGTATGTTGCAAAGATTATCCGCTACGAGCGTCCTGATGCTATCGTTCCAGGTCTTGGTGGTCAGACAGGTTTGAACCTCGCGGTGCAGCTTGCAAAGAAGGGTATCTTGGAGGAGTGTGGCGTGGAGATTCTCGGTACGTCGTTTACCTCTATCGAGGAGGCTGAGGACCGTGAGTTGTTCAAGGATCTCTGCGTACGCATTGGTGAGCCTGTTATCCCATCGCGCATCACCAACACAATCGAGGAGGGTGTTGAGGCTGCAAAGGAGATCGGCTACCCAGTAGTGCTTCGTCCTGCCTTTACGCTCGGTGGTACAGGTGGTGGTTTCGCGGATAACGAGGAGGAGTTGCGTGATACTATGCGTAATGCCTTGGCATTGTCGCCTATCCACCAGGTACTTGTAGAGAAGAGCATCAAGGGCTATAAGGAGATTGAGTTCGAGGTAATGCGTGATAAGAACGACACTGCGATTGCTATCTGCTCGATGGAGAACGTAGACCCAGTAGGTATCCATACGGGTGACTCTATCGTTGTTGCTCCAAGCCAGACTTTGGCAAACAAGGAGTATCAGATGTTGCGCTCAAGTGCGTTGAAGCTTATCCGCGCGTTGAAGATTGAGGGTGGTTGCAACGTTCAGTTTGCTCTCGACCCATTGTCATTCAAATACTATATCATCGAGGTTAACCCACGTGTAAGCCGTTCATCGGCTCTTGCTTCAAAAGCGAGTGGTTATCCTATCGCACGTGTTACCGCAAAGGTAGCTATCGGTATGACTCTCGATGAGATTCGCATCGCTAATACCCCTGCCAGCTTCGAGCCTACGTTGGACTACATCGTAACGAAGGTTGCTCGCTTCCCATTCGATAAGTTTACTTCGGCCTCTAACGAGCTTGGTACTCAGATGAAGGCTACGGGTGAGGTTATGAGCGTTGGCCGTACCTTCGAGGAGGGCCTTTTGAAGGCTGTTCGCTCGTTGGAGACTGGCGTGTGCCACGTCTACCACAAGAAGTTTGATACTATGTCCGTAGAGGGCATCTTGTCATACATCCGTAAGGGTACCGACGACCGTATCTATGCTATCGCGGAGCTTATCCGTCGTGGCGTAGATTTGTTGCACGTGTACGATAACACGAAGATTGACCTCTTCTTCTTGGAGAAGCTCAAGAATATCGTTGAGATGGAGAAGGTGGTTAAGGAGAACGTTCGTGATATCGAGACATTGAAGGAGGCAAAGCGTATGGGCTTCAGCGATAAGTTCATCGGCCAGTTGTGGGGTATGACCGAGAGCGAGGTGTTCTTGTTCCGTAAGTCAAACGCAATCTTCCCAGTCTACAAGATGATTGATACTTGTGCTGCGGAGTTCCACTCTGACGTGCCTTACCTCTACTCTACATACGAGCAGGAGAATGAGTCTATCGTAACCGACCGCAAGAAGATTGTGGTTCTCGGTTCAGGTCCTATCCGTATCGGTCAGGGTGTCGAGTTCGACTACTCAACCGTTCACGCTATCTGGGCTATCCGCGAGGCTGGTTACGAGGCTATCATCATCAACAATAACCCTGAGACCGTATCTACAGACTACACAACCAGCGATAAGCTCTACTTCGAGCCACTTACTGTGGAGGATGTTATGAACGTTATCGAGTTGGAGAAGCCTACGGGCGTAGTGGTATCTCTCGGTGGTCAGACTGCTATTAACCTTGCTAAGCCTTTGGCAGACCTTGGCGTAGAGATTATCGGTACAGGTATCGAGGCTATCAACAACGCCGAGGACCGTAAGTGCTTCGAGGCTATTATGCGTCGTGCAGGTATCCCACAGCCAGAGGCTGAGGCTATCACCGATATCGAGCGAGGTGTAGCTGCTGCAACGCGCATCGGCTACCCAGTTTTGGTACGTCCAAGCTACGTACTCGGTGGTCGCGCTATGCAGATTGTATCGAACGAGGAGGCTTTGCGTCACTACCTCAAGACTGCGGTAGAGATTAACGAGGACTCGCCAGTTTTGGTCGATAAGTATATTATGGGTAAGGAGTTGGAGGTTGACGCTATCTGCGACGGTAAGGATGTCTTTATCCCAGGTATTATGGAGCACGTAGAGCGTACAGGTATCCACTCTGGTGACTCTATCAGCGTATATCCTACCTTCAGCGTTAGCCAGAAGGTGAAGGATACTATCATCGACTACACAATCCGTCTTGGTATGGAGATTGGTATCGTAGGTCTCTACAATATCCAGTTCATTGCCGATGACAACGATATGGTATATGTTATCGAGGTTAACCCACGTTCTTCACGTACCGTACCATTCCTCTCTAAGGCAACAGGCACTCCTATGGCAAACATCGCTACAAATGTGATGCTTGGCAAGAGCCTTAAGGAGCAGGGTGTAACAAAGGTTATCGCCGATGAGAAGAAGCGTTGGTATGTTAAGACTCCAGCCTTCTCATTCGCGAAGATTCGTGGTGTGGACTCTTACCTCTCTCCAGAGATGAAGTCTACGGGTGAGGCTATCGGTTACGACTCGTCGTTGCGTCGCGCGTTGTACAAGTCATTGCAGTCGTCAGGTATGACCATTGCAAACTATGGTACTATCTTCGTGAGCATCGCCGATGCCGATAAGCAGCGTGCATTGCCTCTTATCCGTCGCTTCTATGAGCTTGGTTTCAACATCGAGGCTACCAGCGGTACTACAACATTCTTGCGTGAGAATGGCATCCGCACTCGTTGCTTGAAGAAGCTCAGCGAGGGTTCTACCGAGATTTTCGACTCTATCCGTAAGGGCCACGTAAATTATGTTATCAACACTATAGATATCAACCAGAGTAGCGCACGCCTCGATGGCTACGACATCCGTCGTTGTGCCGTTGAGAACAACGTGACAATCTTCACTGCTCTTGAGACTGTAAGCGTGCTTCTCGATGTATTGGAGGAGATTACTCTCGGCGTATCTACAATTGATGCAGAATAATGTATAAGAGAGACATATATAAGGTTTTGAGTAACGAGCCTCTAACACCTGCGGTTTACCGTATGGTGTTGGAGGGCGATACCCAGTATATCACTCGCTCGGGACAGTTCATAAATATCGAACTCGAGGGTAAGTTCTTGCGTCGTCCTATCTCGGTTTCGGACTACGATGCCCAGACTATTACTATTATATATAAGGTAGTGGGTGGCGGTACCGACCAGATGAGCCATATGGTACCAGGTACGAAGCTCGATATCCTTACGGGCCTCGGTAATGGTTTTAATACCGAGAACTCGGCGGTGAGACCACTATTGGTAGGTGGCGGTGTAGGTGTGCCACCGTTGTATAACTTGTGCAAGCGATTGCTCTCGGAGGGTAAGAAGCCTATGGTAATCCTAGGCTTTAACACCAAGGATGAGATATTCTACGAGGAGGAGTTCAAGGCTTTGGGCGTGGATGTCTACTGCTCTACGGCTGATGGCTCGCACGGCACAAAGGGCTTCGTGACGGATGTTATCCGCGAGAAGGCACTCTCGTTCGACTACCTCTATACTTGTGGACCACTTCCAATGCTCAAGGCATTGTACGACGCTACGGAGGTAGATGGCGAGTTCAGCTTCGAGGAGCGTATGGGTTGTGGCTTTGGCGCTTGCGTAGGCTGCACCTGCAAAACAAAGTATGGCAATAAGCGAATCTGCAAAGAGGGTCCTGTACTAAAACGTGAGGAGATAATATGGTAAAGCACTATGATACATCTGTTGAGCTTTGCGGTGTGAAGCTCGACAACCCTGTAGTCCCAGCTTCGGGAACCTTCGGCTTTGGTCAGGAGTTTGCGGAGTTCTACGATATCAACTGCCTCGGCGCTATCTCTATCAAGGGTACTACACGTGAGGCACGCTTTGGTAACCCTACACCACGTATTGCTGAGTGTAAGTCGGGCCTTATCAATGCGGTAGGTCTTCAGAATCCAGGTATTGATAGGGTAATTTCGGAGGAGCTACCACGCTTACGTGAGATTTACCATAAGCCTATCGTTGCTAACATCAGCGGCTTCTCGTTCGAGGAGTTCGAGGAGTGTTGCGCGAAGATTGACAAGGAGGAGCAGGTGGAGATTATCGAGGTTAACGTGTCGTGTCCAAACGTGCATAAGGGTGGTGTGAACTTCGGTACACAGCCTGAGAGTGCTGCGGAGGTTACGCGTCGTGTTAAGGCCGTTACTACAAAGCCTGTGTTTATCAAACTTAGCCCAAATGTTACCGATGTGGTATCTATCGCACGTGCTTGTGAGGATGCTGGTGCTGATGGTATCTGCTTGATTAACACGTTGTTCGGTATGCGTATCGACACCGTACGTCGCAAGCCCGTTATCGCTAATAAGATGGGCGGTTTCTCGGGAGATGCTATCTTCCCTGTGGCATTGCGTATGGTCTACCAGGTGGCTAACGCTTGCCAGATTCCAGTTATGGGATGTGGTGGCGTAAGCTCTGCTTCGGACGTTATCGAGATGATGATGGCGGGTGCTACGGCGGTTCAGGTTGGTGCTGCAAACTTGCGTAATCCTTACGCTTCGAAGGAGATTATCGAGGCTTTGCCTCTTGAGATGGAGAGACTTGGCATCGAGCGTTTGCGCGACATTATCGGTATTGTAAAGTAATAGATGCCGCGCGATTTTTATACTAAAAGGTGGATGTTCACGAGTGTTGAGCATCCACTTTTTTTTGTATTTGGGTAGGGTGGCGAATCGACAAATTTGGCGTTGACGTATTTGTGGAACGGCGTTGAAGCCTATCTATTTGAAACAAATCGCATTTTAGGTGTTGATATCTCAATATTTTTTTCTAACTTTGTAGAATAAAGTGCGATTCGTGCGCCGAATGTAGAACAACAATATAAAAAACTATATAATTATGAGCAAACGTGATGTAATTATTGCTTGCGATTTCAGCAGCAAGGAGCAGACACTCAACTTCTTGGATAAGTTCACAGGCCGTAAGCCATTCGTGAAGATTGGTATGGAGCTCTTCTATGCTGAGGGTCCAGAGATTGTACGCACTATCAAGGAGCGTGGTCACCGTATCTTCCTCGACCTCAAGCTTCACGATATTCCAAATACCGTAAAGAAGGCTATGTCGGTGTTGCGTAACTTGGATGTTGATATGACCAATGTTCACGCCGCTGGTACCGTAGATATGATGAAGGCTGCTATCGAGGGCCTTACACGTGAGGATGGCACACGTCCACTCCTTATCGCCGTTACACAGCTCACATCTACTTCAGAGGAGCGTATGCAGAAGGAGCTTCTCATCGGTGCATCTATCAACGACACTATCGTTAAGTATGCCGAGAATGCAAAGGCTGCGGGCTTGGATGGCGTGGTATGCTCTCCACTTGAGGCGGCTATGGTTAAGGAGGCGTGCGGTGCAGAGTTTATGACCGTAACTCCTGGTGTTCGCTTCGCAGATGGTGATGTTGGCGATCAGGTACGTGTAACTACTCCAGAGCGTGCGAAGGAGATTGGCTCGGACTTCATCGTTGTAGGTCGTCCTATTACGGCTGCTGACGATCCTGTTGCAGCTTATGAGCGTTGTATGCGTGAGTTTGCGGAGTAATGAATTGTAAATAATTAAAAACGAAGATATTATGGAAAAGAAGATTGCTAAAGATTTGCTCTCTATTGGTGCTGTATTTTTGCGTCCTGAGCAGCCTTTTACTTGGGCAAGTGGTATTAAGAGCCCTATCTATTGCGACAACCGTTTGACTCTCACAGCTCCTGAGGTTCGTAACCACGTGGAGGAGGGCCTCGCAGAGCTTATTCGTAAGCACTACCCAGAGGTAGAGGTGTTGATGGGTACATCAACTGCAGGTATTGCACACGCTGCTATCACTGCTACAATCCTTAACCTCCCTATGGGTTATGTTCGTTCTGGTTCTAAGGACCACGGTCGTGGTAACCAGATTGAGGGTAAGTTGGAGAAGGGACAGAAGGTAGTTGTTGTTGAGGACCTTATCTCAACTGGTGGTAGCTGTATCGAGGTTGTTGAGGCTTTGCGTAACGCAGGTGCTGATGTTCTCGGTATTGTGAGCATCTTCACTTATGGTATGCAGAAGGGCTTGGATCGTCTTGCTGCTGCCGAGGCTAAGAACTACTCTCTCTCGAACCTCGATGCTTTGGTTGAGGTTGCTGCCGAGGAGGGTTACATCAAGCCTGAGGACAAGGAGCGTATCCTTAAGTTCCGCAACAACCCATCAGACGAGTCTTGGATTAAGTAATCACAAACACCGAAATTAAATGAAGCATTTGATAGACCCTACAGACCTCTCGGTAGGCGAGATTGCCGAGATTATTGCCGTGGCGGAGGATATCATCGCCAACCGCGAGCAGTATAGCGAGGTGTGTCGTGGCAAGAAGCTCGCAACGTTGTTCTACGAGCCAAGCACACGTACACGCTTGAGTTTCACCGCTGCTATGATGGAGCTTGGTGGTAACGTTCTTGGTTTCGCCGATGCCAAGTCATCGTCGGTATCAAAGGGCGAAACTGTGCAGGATACTGTACGTGTTATCAACTGCTTTGCCGATATCATCGCTATGCGCCACAAGGTTGAAGGTGCGCCACTCGCTGCTACGGAGGTGTCATCGACACCTATCATCAACGCTGGTGACGGCTCACATAGCCACCCAACGCAGACGATGACCGACCTTCTTACCATCAAACGCGAGCTTGGTACGTTGAATAACCTCACGATAGGTCTTGTTGGTGATTTGAAGTATGGCCGCACCGTACACTCACTTATCAAGGCTATGACACGCTACGAGAACACTAAGTTTGTGCTTATCTCGCCTCCCGAGTTGGCTCTTCCAGACTACATCAAGCGTGATGTCTTCGACCGCCTTGGTGTTGAGTACCGCGAGTCTAACGACATCGAGAGCGTTATTGGTGACGTAGATATCCTCTATATGACACGTGTTCAGCAGGAGCGTTTTACCGACCTTGATGAGTATGAGCGTGTTAAGGATTGCTTCGTGTTGGATGCCGAGAAGATGCGTTTAGCGAAGGAGCGTATGGCAGTTCTTCATCCATTGCCACGTGTCAACGAGATTGCTATCGACGTAGATGCTGACCCTCGTGCCGCATACTTCCGTCAGGTTGAGAATGGTAAGTTTGTGCGTATGGCGCTTATTCTTAAGTTGTTGCAGTGGCAGAAGGAGGGCGACAAGCACTTCGAACAGCACGGCACAGCAATGGGTTGCAAATGTCCTAATCCACTCTGTATCTCAAATCTTGAGCCTGTGCGCCCACGATTCGAGAATGTGGATGGCGTTGTGAGATGTGTATATTGTGAGTCGGAGGCAAAATAATTCAACTCCTGTTGGTATAAATATAAGGGCGTCCTTTCGGGGATGCCCTTATTTATTTCCGTTTCACCTCTGCTAAATGTCACTTCACCGCTTGATATTTCCCTTTCGCCGAAGTGTGTGATAGAAATCGCGAGGATGTGTAGTAAATTTGTTATAGCAAACAATTAACACTATAAATCTTAACACTATGAGAAAACTTACTACACTATTTGTTGCCCTAATGCTCTCTGTTATAGCTTTTGCTGCGGAGCCTCAAACCGTATACTGTACCATAACAAGTTATCCCACAGGCTCTTTGGATGGACGAGAATGGGTGAAGATAAGCTATGGACAGGAGGACGATAGTCGAAATTGGCTGGTTGATGAGAATGGCAAAAAAAGATCATACTCAACGATTATTCAGGTGGCGAACCATTTGTCGAAGTATGGCTGGAGAGTAGTGGAGGCGTTGCGTGAGCCTATGACGCTGATACTCCAGAAGGAGATTACCTCGCCCGAAGAGATTACCGAGGGATTTATGACTCGACAGATGTATGTTGAGAAAAAGGGTGAGAGTTCTGAACAATAATACGTTGCAGCTATGAAGAAGATTTTTATACTTTTGTTTTCATCATTACTCTCTGTTGTTGCCTTTGCCGCAGAGCCTTATGTCGTATATTGTGCGCTCTCGGGTGCTTCATATTCGCAGATTGACTATGGTCAAAGTACGTTGGTAAAAAATACCCTTGTGGATGAGAGTGGTAAGGCTATCTATTTTCGTACCTCTATCGGTGCGATGAACTATATGTCGGAAAGGGGATGGCGCTATGTCGGCGATAGAAAAAACTTCTCGCAGGATATGTGGGATAAGAGCGATATTGATGTCACAACAACCCTTATCTTTGTAAAGGAGGTCACTTCGTCGGAGGAAATTACCGAGGGTATCACCACGCGACTTATGTATCAGGAGCGCCTAAGTGGTGCTAAGGAGTGATAATTTTAGGAAATTTGTTGCTCGGTATTAGAAATTTTGCTATATTTGTATTATTGATGGGTTGATATGGCCTTGAACATAGTATGAGTAAGTACAAAATTTTAGTTGTTGACGACGAGGAGTCGCTCTGCGAAATCCTGAAGTTTAACCTCGAGAAGGAGGGTTATGAGGTCACCACGGCATATAGTGCCGAGGAGGTGTTGGCTATTGATATAAAGGATATGAGCCTCATAATTCTCGATATTATGATGGGGGAGTTGAGTGGCTTCGGTCTTGCGGGTATCCTCAAGAAACGCCCCGATACCTCGGAGATTCCTATTATCTTCTGCTCGGCCCTCGATGGCGAGGATGATAAGATTAAGGGACTCGATATGGGTGCGGATGACTATATCGCCAAGCCATACTCCATTGCCGAGGTCTTGGCACGAGTGCGTAGTGTGCTACGTCGCACCAAGCGTAGCGCAACGCCAGAGCAGCAGTCGGATAACGTTATACGCTATGAAGGTCTGGAGGTTAATACCCTCAATAAGCGCTGCTTTGTGGATGGCGAAGAGGTACAACTGACGCGCAAGGAGTTCGATATATTGTCGCTACTGCTCTCTAACCGTGGCACGATACTTTCTCGCGAGCAGATTATGCGCCACGTGTGGAGCGATGAGGTGGTGGTGCTCGACCGTACAATAGATGTAAACATTACACGTATGCGTAAGAAGTTGCGTAACTATGGAAATCACATTATAACACGTACAGGATATGGCTATGGATTCGAAGACTAAAGTGTTTAGCTATCGTGGCAGTATGTATCTGCTACTTACGATGCTTATATTGTCGCTCATTGGAGGTTTTATCATCTATCGTTACTCGTTGTTGAGCCATCTCAATAGCGAGAATGTACTCGATGTGGTGATATTCTATGCTATTATAGGTGTTGCAGTTGCCACGGTTATGATAGCACTACTCCTTGCATTGCGTCTTAGCCGCAACCTACGCAGCTTGGCACGTGCAGCACAGGCTATGGAGAATGGTGCCGACTTGGACTCTATGCCAGAGTTTGCAAACGATGAGCTTGGCGACCTTTCGCGCCATATTATCGACCTCTATGGCCGTCTTCGTCAGGCTTCGAGTGATGTGGAGCGTGAGCACGATAAGGCTCTCCACGAGCAGCAGGAGAAGTTGCGTATCAAGCGCCAGCTTACAAATAACATCAACCACGAACTTAAGACCCCCGTAGCGGCTATTCAGGGCTATCTCGAGACTATGATTTCGTCGAAGGATATGAGCGACCAGGAGCGTATGTCGTTTATCGAGAAGAGTTATGCTCACTGTCAGCGTCTTACGCAGCTGTTGCAGGATGTGTCGACTATCACGCGCCTTGAGGATGGTAGTAGTCATATCGTTTGCGAAAGTGTCGACCTTCGCCCATTGATTGATGAGATAGCTGCGGAGGTGGCGCTGTTGCCAGATGACAAGCGTATGCGTGTGAATATCGAACTTCCCGACCAGCTTATGGTTAAGGGTAACTCAACGCTCCTTATGTCGATATTTAAGAACCTGACCGACAACGCAATAGCATACTCTGGAGGTCGTGATATCTACATCCGCCTTATGGATAAGGATTCGGGATTCTACACACTCTCGTTCTCGGATAATGGTATCGGTATCGACGAGGAGCATCTCGTACATATCTTCGAGCGTTTCTATCGTATCGACAAGGGACGTTCACGTAAACTTGGAGGTACGGGCCTTGGACTCTCGATTGTTAAGAATGCGGTGTTGTTCCACGGCGGTGATATCTCGGTTAAGAATCGTAAGGTTGGCGGCTTGGAGTTTACATTTAAGTTGCCTCAAGCATAAAGCCTCAGCATAAATAGTAAAGGGTGTCCTATAATACGGGACACCCTTTGCTCTTTTTTTTATGCCTCTGTGATAACTACGTCAACTGCTATATCGTGCGGAGCGTGGGGTAGTGAGTCGAATATCTGACACTCATACGCAATGCCTATTTTGTAGGCTCGGAATCCCTCCAGCGACATATACTTATCGTAGAAGCCTCCGCCACGTCCAAGGCGCAAACCCTCGCGTGTAAAAGCGCGTGCGGGGACTATCATAAGGTCAATAGCCTCGGCAGGTATCTCCGTGTCGGATGTTGGCTCCTCTATGCCGAAGGCTCCCGTTGTCATCTGCTCAGGGGCGTAGTCATAGAAGCGCATAACATCGCCCTCAACCCTTGGAACTACGATGTGCTTGCCCATCTCGCGCCAATCGTGTAGCGCATTGGCTGTAGCCACCTCATCGGCCATCGCAGCAAAGAGGGCTATGCACTGCGAGGCTTGAAACTCGTTGCGTGACTCTATGGTTTGGAATATCTTCGTAGCGGCACTCTCTCTTGCCTCGGGAGTCATCTCCTTTATACGCTGACGCACAATGCGTCGAATCTCTTTTTTATCCTCCATAACTCTGTAAACTTTATGAAAAATCGCGAAAATCTTTAATCTAAACGTGTAAAAAACCGATTTTGGTATTGTTATTATGCAAACAATTGTTATCTTTGCGGTAGCAAAGTTGCGTTTTGACACGTCTACCGAGCATTGTATACCCAATAATCGACAAAACTATTTACAAATATAATCTAAATTTTTTACACTATGAGCTGTTTTTTAACTAATTCATCAGTGGGAAAGAAACTTGTTATGAGTATTTCAGGATGCTTCCTCGTACTCTTTATTCTTTTCCATATGTCAATGAACCTTACAATGCTTTTCAGCTATGAGGGTTATGATGCAATTTGTGCTTTCTTGGGTGCTAACTGGTATGCACTTGCAGGTACAGCAGTTTTGGCGTTGGGTGTTCTCGTACACTTCGTTTACGCCTTCATTCTTACTGTAGACAACTACCGCGCTCGTGGTAAGCAGCGTTATGCTGTTACCGTTCAGGAGAAGGGTGTTGCTTGGTCATCTAAGAATATGCTCGTTTTGGGCGTTATCGTAATCTTGGGTCTTGGTCTTCACCTCGTACACTTCTGGTCAAAGATGCAGCTTGTTGAGATTATGGGTGGTCACGCATCTGTAGTTGATGGCTATGAGATTGCTGCTACAAGCGGTGCTGCACTTATGATGGTTACATTCTCAAAGTGGTACAACGTAGCTCTTTACCTCGTATGGTTCGCAGCGTTGTGGTTCCACCTTACACACGGTGTTTGGTCTATGTTCCAGACAGTAGGTTGGGCTAACGACACTTGGTACCCACGTTTGAAGTGCTTGGCAAACATCGTTGCTACACTCATCTTCTTGGGCTTCGCAACTGTTGCAGTATTCTGCTTCCTTAAGAGTGGCGAGTTCTTGGCAGCTTTGTAATATCTTGATTCGGAAACAATAAAAATTAAAAATAATTATGGCTTATAAATTAGACGCAAAAACCCCAGCTGGTGAGTTGGCTCAGAAGTGGAGCAACCACAAGGCAGCTATCAAGGTTGTTAGCCCAGCTAATAAGCGTAAGTTGGATATTATCGTTGTAGGTACCGGTCTTGGTGGTGCTTCTGCAGCTGCTTCACTCGGTGAGCTTGGCTACAACGTAAAGATTTTCTGCATCTCTGACTC
>JAEIGA010007267.1_pt1 | contig 16837 bp, 16 predicted proteins | sample 9270691 | NCBI WGS metagenome assembly JAEIGA01 (sample SAMN17057246, study PRJNA624740) | gut metagenome | biome: biome; isolation source: fecal sample | host: Bos grunniens | place: China: Xizang | collected 2019
AATCTTCTAATACAAGACCTTCGTTTTTATCGAGTGCCCAGTTTATATTCCATTCGCTTGTGAAGATAAGAATATTATTTCCCTTGAAGTCTTGTACCCACTTGGTATCTGAAGTTAGGTTAAGTTTTTTAATATCAATATCTTTATTCTTAACCCAACGGATATATGAATAGGGAAGGTCATTACGAATAACGTCAACGCCGTATTCATTTTTAAGGCGGTGTTCAAGCACTTCAAACTGAAGTACGCCAACAACACCAACAATAACACGTTCCATACCTGAGTTTGGTTCGTGGAAGATTTGAATAGCACCTTCTTGAGCAATTTGCTCAACGCCTTTTACAAACTGTTTACGCTTTAGCGAATCTTTTTGCTCAATCATTGAGAAATGTTCGGGTGCGAATGTTGGGATACCTTCAAACTGAACTTTGTGTTTTGGAGAACAAACCGTGTCACCTATTGAATAAATACCGGGGTCAAACACACCAATAATGTCTCCGGCGTATGCTTCGTTAATAATTTGCCTTTCTTCCGCCATCATTTGTTGCGGTTGAGACAAACGAACGTTTTTGCCTTGTTGTACGTGGAAGTAATCGGCGCCACGTTCAAATTTACCTGAACATATACGGAAAAATGTGATACGGTCACGGTGGTTTTTATTCATATTTGCTTGAATTTTAAAAGCAAAAGCCGAGAAATTTTCATCAAAAGGAGAAATTTCTTCATCGCCCGAAATTCTTGGAAGCGGTGGAGTGGTCATTTTAAGGAAGTTTTCAAGGAAAGGTTCCACACCAAAGTTTGTAAGCGCCGAGCCAAAGAAAACAGGTGTGAGTTCACCTTTTTGCACTTTTTCAAGGTCGAATTCAAAACTCGCACCGTCTAAAAGTTCTATTTGGTCAACAAGTTCGGCTCTTTGATATTCACCAATAAGTTCGTCCATTTTTTCTATATCTGTAATGTCGCAGGGGGTGGGTTTGATTTTATCTTGTCCACGGTGCATTTCGCTGAAAGATAAAATTTCACGCTTATCACGGTCAAACACACCTTTAAAACTTACACCGCAACCGATAGGCCAGTTTACAGGGTAGGTGCCAATGCCAAATTCTTTTTCGAGTTGGTCCAAAAGTTCAAACGGGTCACGGGCTTCACGGTCAAGTTTATTTATAAATGTAAATATCGGAATATGACGCATAGCACATACTTTAAATAATTTTCTTGTTTGTGCTTCAATACCTTTTGCGGCGTCGATAACCATTACAACACTATCTGCCGCCATTAGTGTGCGGTAAGTGTCTTCCGAGAAGTCTTGGTGCCCCGGGGTATCGAGTATGTTTATACAATATCCGTCGTATTCGAATTGCATAACTGAAGATGTAATCGAAATACCACGTTGTTTTTCGAGTTCCATCCAGTCGCTGACTGCGTGTTTAGCGGTGGCTTTGCCTTTTACCGAACCTGCGGTCTGGATTGCTCCGCCGTATAGCAAGAATTTTTCGGTTAATGTGGTTTTACCTGCGTCAGGGTGAGATATGATAGCAAACGTTCTTCTTCTGCTAACTTCTTTTTGTAATTCAGTCACAAAAATTCTCCTTAAATTTATTCAACTAAAATATATTACCACAACTGTTTACGTTTAGCAATAAAAATTTGAAAAACCGCATAAAATAAGTAAAAAATGCTTGACTATTGACATTTTTTGTGCTATAATGCTCTTACCTCGCAAAGGGTTCTTTTTTTTTGCAATAAGAACTCTTGAGTCAATAGCGCAAGATGTCGCTATGTGCTTTTCGTTGCACCGCAAAATGTGGTGTAATGAGCGACAAATTCACCATTGACCGAGGGAGGCGTTTACTTTTACAAGAGTAAAAGCGAAAAATATTTCCGTAAAGCGGGAGGTGCCGTTATGAGAGTTAAAATCACACTCGCTTGCACAGAATGCAAGCAACGCAACTACAACACAATGAAAAACAAGAAGAACGACCCTGACAGACTCGAAATGAACAAGTATTGTAGATTCTGTAAGAAGCACACCCTACACAAGGAAACAAAGTAGGAGGGTACAGTAATGAAAACATTAAATAGAATTGCTCAAATTTTAAGTATAGTTTTCGCTGTCGGCTCACTTGTGCTGTTCTTCACCCCCTTTGCTAACGTTGTATCAAACGGTCAAAACGTTTCACTTATTGCCGCTGAAATGGCATTTGGTGTTAAAAAGACTGTTGGCGATGCAGTTGTAGATTTAGCAAGGTCTTCGCACATTCAGTTTACTCTTTGGCTTACTGTTATAAGCGCAGTAATAAATGTATTTTCATTTAAGGCAAAGGGTGCTCGCTATGGTGCATCTGCTTTCTCGTTAATCACTGCAGTTTATGCATGGGTTATCGCATTAAGCAAGGACGGACGTTTCTTTGATATTCGTCCTCTTGAAAAGGTTACCGCTACTACAAACACTTCTTTTGTTCTTTACTGGGCAATCGCTTTAGTATTGGCTGCTGTGTTTGCAATTGCTTATCTTTTCATTGATGACTATATCGAAGCAAAAGCTTCCAAAGACAAGAAAACAATTTGGCAAAAGGTAGTTCACTTCTTGCGTGATAACAAGAGCGAACTTAAGAAAATTGTTTGGCCAAATCTTCATGACGTTATCAAAAACACAATAACAGTTTTTGTTATGTGCTTGGTAATCGGTGCTCTTATTTGGGCTGTTGACTTTGGTCTTGGCCAGTTGGTAAATCTTATCTTAGGTGTTTAAAGCACGGAGGTAATTATGGCTGAAACACAAGAAGCAAGATGGTACGTTGTTCATACTTATTCAGGATATGAAAACAAAGTAGCAACAGACTTGGCTACAATGGTAGAAAGTCGTGGTATGCAGGATTTGATACACGATATTAAAATCCCAACTGAAGTTGTTACCGAAATCAAGGATGATAAAAAACGTGAAATTGAACGTAAAATCTTCCCCGGTTATGTCCTTATTAAGATGATCGTTACCGACGATAGTTGGTATGTTGTAAGAAACATACGTGGCTGCACAGGTTTTGTTGGTCCGGCTTCTAAACCGGTTCCGTTGACTGATGCAGAAGTAGCTGCTCTCGGCGTAGAAAAGCACAGCGTTGAAGTAGGTTATAAGGAAGGCGATAATGTTAAAATTATCAGCGGTCCTTTGGAAGGATACTCAGGTACTGTTAAAACAGTTGATACTGAAAACAACAGTGTTTGCGTGGTTCTTTCCATGTTCGGTAGAGAAACACCGGTTGAATTAGAACTTGACCAAATTTCTATCGAAGAAGATTAATTAGTTATGCTAATAGGTTCCGACACAAATAGTTATGTGTCACGGTGGGAGGGACGGAATATGACCGTTCCGCCAAGTGTTGTAAAACACTGTTACCACGAATAATGGAGGTGCAAATAAAATGGCTCAAAAAATTTCTGGTTACATTAAATTGCAAATCCCTGCAGGTAAAGCTACACCAGCTCCCCCTGTAGGTCCTGCTCTCGGTCAGCATGGTGTTAACATCATGGCTTTCACAAAAGAATTTAATGAAAGAACAAAAAATGATGCAGGTCTTATTATTCCTGTAATCATCACAGTTTACGCTGACCGCTCTTTCAGTTTCATCACAAAGACACCGCCTGCTGCTGTTCTTATTAAGAAAGCTTGCGGTATCGAAACTGCATCAGGTACACCTAACAAAACAAAGGTTGCCAAAATCACAAGAGAGCAAATTCAAAAAATCGCTGAAACAAAAATGCCCGACTTAAATGCCGCTAGCATTGAAGCTGCTATGAGTATGATAGCAGGTACCGCTCGCAGCATGGGTGTTGAAGTAGTAGATTAAGTTCTCTCGCGTGGGAGGAGAATTCCGATTAACCACTTGGAGGTAAAAAATGAAACACGGTAAAAAGTATAATGAAAGCGCAAAGCTTATCGAAACAGGTAAGTTTTACGATGTTAACGAAGCAGTAGAACTCGCTGTTAAAACAGGTACTGCTAAATTTGACGAAACAGTTGAAATTCACGTTCGTTTGGGTGTTGACTCACGTCACGCTGACCAACAGGTTCGCGGTGCTGTAGTTCTTCCTAACGGTACTGGTAAAACTGTTCGTACTCTTGTTATCGCTAAAGGTGACAAGGCAGATGCAGCTCAAGCTGCAGGCGCTGACTTTGTTGGTGCTGAAGAAATGGTTGCTAAAATCCAAAATGAAAACTGGTTGGATTTCGATGTTGTTATCGCAACACCTGATATGATGGGTCTTGTTGGTCGTCTTGGTAAGGTTTTAGGTCCTCGTGGTCTTATGCCTACACCTAAGGCAGGTACAGTTACTCCTGACGTTGCTCGTGCAGTAACCGAAGCAAAAGCAGGTAAGATTGAATACCGTCTTGACAAAACAAATATCATTCACTGCCCAATTGGTAAAGTTTCATTTGGTGCAGAAAAGCTTCAAGAAAACTTTGACACTCTTATGGGTGCTATTGTTAAAGCTAAACCTGCTGCAACAAAGGGTCAATACATCAAGTCTTGCGTAGTTGCTACTACAATGGGCCCTGGTATCAAACTCAACGTTGCTAAATTTGGTAACTAATATTTGTAATTTAAAGAGCACTGCAATCGCAGTGCTCTTTTTACTGTATAACGTAAACAGCCCACCTGTAAATATACGGGTGGGCTGTGAATTTTTTTCACATCATATTAGATTTTTTCTATTTCGCATTGTGTTGAATATTTTTAAAGTGTGTGCTAATATAAAGTTAGTAATATTTCGGAGGAACAAAAATGAAATTTTGCGCAGGCGGAGACCTTGTAATTCAGGCAAATTTGCCCGATGTTCACAAAGGTACAGATGAATTAAGAGAATTTATAACTAAAGCGGATGCCAGAATAGTAAATTTGGAAGTGCCGATAGTTGAAAAAAATTGTTGTGGCTCAACTTTTAGCGGCGGACCACCTCTTTGCACAAAACCGTATGCTATAGATATTATGCGCCGTTACGGTTTTCAGGCGTGCGGTTGTGCTAATAACCACACTTTTGATTACGGTCTTGGCGGACTCTATCAAACAATGGATATTCTTGACCGTGAGAATTTTCTTCGTGCCGGTATTGGCAGAAGTTTAGACGAAGCAACAGCCCCTGCTACTATTCCTACAAGCAAGGGAAACGTGGCTTATATTGCGGTATATACAAGTTATTGGGAAAACGATTCAATGAGAGCCGGTTACGCTCACGGCGATATTCCTGCTCGTCCGGGCGTAAATGCACTTCGCAGAACTGACGAGTGTCTCGTGACTCCCGAAGAAATGGAATTTGTGAAAGATTTGGCTTATCGTACTTTAGTTAATGCCGAAGAAGATATGGAAGCGGCACTCGGCTACGGTAGAAAAAACGATGGAACCTTTAATTTTGGTACTGTTAAATTCCGTGAAAGCGACCACACAGGAAGATTTTCCCGCCCTAATGAGACCGATACAAAACGTATTGAACGTGAAATTAAAAACGCTAAAATGTGCCATGAATATTGTGTGGTATCTATGCACTCACATCAGTTCCGTGGACGGCTTGAACACGAAACCGATTATTTTCAAGAAGAATTTGCGCATCGCTGCATAGATGCGGGTGCCGATGCTTTTGTGGGCACAGGTACTCACATGCCAAAGGCAATTGAAATATACAAAGGCAAACCGATTTTCTATTGTTTGGGTAATTTTATTTTTCAAGGGCTTTACGTTAACCGCTTGACTTATGATTTTATCGAGGGACTAGGATTTCCTACCGATATGACTGCTCAAGAAGTTTTTGACCGTCAGCACAGGGAAGCCAGTCACAGTATGGAAGATTTTCCAATTTATTATATGGGCATTGTGCCACGCTGGGAGATGGAAAACGGCAAGGTTACAAAAATTGAACTCATGCCAATTGAAATGGGTATGAAAGAACCGTTGGGACTTAAAGGTTTCCCGTCACCAATGGAGCCGCAAAAACTTATGGAACACATGGAAATGGTATGCGGTCCTTACGGTACAAAACTAAAAGTGAACGGCGACGTTATTGAGGTTGTATTAGATTAAATAAAAAATAGGATTTCGTACGAAATCCTATTTTTTTATTTGTTATTCTTTTTCTTCAATAATAGAAATTGCAAGGTCGGAAAGTTGAACATTATCTACAACCGATGGAGCGCCTGACATAAGTTCACTCGAGTTAGAAACTTTGGGGAATGCGATAATATCTCGCAAACTGTCGCAACCTGCCATAATCATACAAAGGCGGTCAAGACCAATACCCATACCACCGTGTGGGGGAGCGCCAAAGCGGAAAGCATCGGTCAAGAAGCCGAATTTTTCTTTTGCTTCCTTATCGGAAAGTCCTAAAGCAGAGAACATTTTTGCTTGGAGTTCAGGGTCTGTAATACGGATTGAACCGCTTGAGAGTTCAACACCGTTGAGAACCAAGTCGTATGCTTTAGCAAAAACTTTTTCGGGTGCAGTATCAAGAAATTCAATACATTCATCCAAAGGTGAAGTGAATGGGTGGTGCATAGCATCCCAGTTGCCTGTTTCTTCGTTGTATTCGAAGAATGGGAACGGAGTAACCCAAAGGAAATTAAACGTATCCGGAATAATTTCAAGGCGTTTTGCAACGGTTAAACGAAGTGAACCGAGCACCGAAAGACAGGTGTTCTTGCGGTCTGCCACGATAAGCACAACGTCGCCTTTTTCGGCACCTGTGCGTTCGAGAATAGCATTCATTTCGTCTTCGGTCATAAATTTTTGGAAAGAGCAAGTTGGAGCATCTTCAACCCAACGAATAAACGCAAGACCACGGGCACCAATACCTTTTGCTTCTTCGGTTAATTTGTCAATTTCTTTACGGGTGTAAACACTTGCAGCATTTTTAGCATTGATGGCTCTTACAGTTCCACCGTTTTTCACAGTATCAGCAAAAACGCCAAATCCGCAGTTTTGTACAATATCTGATAAATCGGTAATCTTCATATCAAAGCGGGTATCCGGTTTGTCTGAACCGTAGTTTTCCATCGCTTCGGTGTAGGTGAGTCGTGGCATAGGAGTTGGAATATCAACGTTTAAAACATCCTTAAATAAACGCTTCATATAACCTTCGATAAGCGATAAAACGTCTTCCATATCTACAAAAGACATTTCAAGGTCAACCTGTGTAAATTCAGGTTGACGGTCTGCACGAAGGTCTTCGTCACGATAGCAACGTGCAATTTGCATATAACGGTCAAAGCCCGAAAGCATTAAAAGTTGCTTATAAAGTTGGGGTGACTGAGGTAGAGCAAAGAAACTGCCTTTATGAATACGTGAAGGTACAAGATAGTCACGAGCGCCTTCGGGAGTTGATTTAATAAGGGTTGGGGTTTCAATTTCAACAAATCCGTTTTCGTCAAAATAGTCACGGGTTACTTTTGTCACCTTGTGGCGCATCATAATATTGTTTTGGAGTGTTGGACGGCGCAAATCAAGGTAACGGTATTTTAGGCGAAGTTCTTCGTTTGCTTTTGTATCGTCTAAAATTTCAAAAGGCGGAGTTTCACTCTTGCCTAAAATCTTAAGGTCTGATACTTCAATTTCGATATCGCCTGTTGGAATTTCTTTGTTTATGGAAGAACGCATACGAACGGTACCTTCTGCCATAACAACAAATTCACTGCGAAGGGAGAATGCTTTTTCGAAAATTGATTTTTCGGTCGAGTCATCAAATGCGAGTTGCACAATACCTGTTCTGTCACGAAGGTCGGCAAAAATAAGACCGCCCAAGTCACGTTGGCGTTGTATCCAACCGCAAACTGTAACTTTTTCACCTATATTTTCTTGTCGTAGTGTACCGCAGTAATGGGTACGCTTTGAAGAGTTCATTATATCAAGTTTCACTGTATGGTTCTCCTTATTCTAAAATGGAATCTGCAAGATTTTCAAGAGCATTTTTGTTGATTGCTTCGAAAAGTTGGTCTGAAAGGGTGTCGAGATTAACATCTGTTACTTCACCCGAACGCATATTTTTAAGTGCCGCTTTATTTTCTGTTAATTCATTATCGCCTAAAACAAGAGTAAAGGTAGCATCGATTTTATCGGCATATTTCATTTGGGCTTTAAGTCCACGACCGCAAATATCGGTTTGAACTTTAAAACCGTCGGCACGAAGTTTTGTGCAAAGTTCGGTCGCTTTAAGGGAAGCACTATCACCCATAATCGAGATATAAAGGTCGCAATTGGATGTTTTTGGAAGTTCGGTCTTTTGGCTTTCAAGCACCATCATAAGACGTTCAATACCCATTCCAAAACCAAGAGAAGCGGTGGGTTGGCCGCCCATTTGAGCAATAAGACCGTCATAACGTCCGCCACCGCAAACAGTACTTTGAGCGCCGATATCACCCGATACAAATTCAAATACAGTACGTGTGTAATAGTCAAGCCCACGAACAATATGGGGGTTTACGGTGTATTTAATACCCGATGCGTCGAGATGTTTTTTTACTTCTTGGAAGTGGTTTTCACATTCTTCGCAAAGGTAGTCAATAACAACAGGTGCATTTTTTGCAATTTCCTTGCAAACAGGTGACTTACAGTCAAGAATACGCATTGGATTGCGTTCAAGACGGTCCTTACAAGTACCGCAAAGATTTTCAATATTGGTTTTAAAATATTCTTTTAAAGCGTCTTGGTAATTTTTGCGACACTCCGGACAACCGATTGAGTTGATTTCCAAAGAGATTTTTTGGATTCCTATATTATCAAGCACTTGTTTTGCAAGAGCAATAACTTCTGCATCGGCATTTGGGTTTTTAGCTCCTACACATTCAACACCAAACTGGTGAAATTCACGAAGTCGACCTGCTTGGGGCTTTTCGTAGCGGTAGCAACCGCCAATATAACAAACTTTTAACGGAAGCGGTCCGTTGGTAAGCCCGTTTTCAAGTACCGAGCGGATAACACCCGCAGTCAGTTCAGGGCGAAGTGTTATTGAGCGACCGCCTTTATCATCAAATGTGTACATTTCTTTTTGGACAACATCGGTAGTGTCACCAACACTTCTTTTAAAAACTTCGGTGTGTTCAAAAACAGGAACACGAATTTCTGAAAATCCGAAAAGCGAGGCGGTTTCAAGCATTTTGTTTTCCACAAACTGCCATTTATAACTCTCGCTTGGGAGTATATCATTAGTGCCTTTAACGGCACGGTTTATTTCTGCCATAGTATTTCTCCGAAAAAATTAGTGATTTGATTTTACTATTTCACGCCAGTCAAGGTCGCCACGCTCAAGACCGTGAATTAAAATTTCTGCAGTTGCAATATTTGTAGCAACGGGGATGTTATGAACGTCACAAAGGCGCAAAAGGGCTTGTTCATCGGGTTCGTGTGGTTTTGGATTTAGCGGGTCACGGAACATTAAAAGCATATCAATTTCATCGCAACCAATACGTGAAGCGATTTGTTGCGAACCGCCTTGAGAACCGCTTAAAAAACCGGTGATGGTAAGGCCTGTGGCTTCGGAAACAGTTTTGCCTGTGGTACCTGTAGCTACAAGGTTGTATTTGCTTAAAATACCGCAGTAAGCAATACAAAATTGTGTCATAAGTTCTTTTTTCGCATCGTGTGCAATTAGTGCAATAGTCATTTTAATATTCCTTTCAAATTTTTTTGAGAGCGGGAAGAAGAACAGTTTCTCCGTTTAAACGGCATACTATTCGTTCAAATGCTTTCATAGCACGTCCCTTTGGTTTTATAATATGTTTTGTTGATAAAAGCGAAAGTTCAGCCGATTTTGGAACAATTCCCAAAAGTTGCAAATTCGATTTATCAATTATATTATCAATATTATTAAATAATTTTTTCTTTACGAGAGAGTAATCGAAATTATTTATAATAAGTTTTGATTTTGCATTGATTTCGCAAAGTGCAGTTGAAACAACTGCTGCATCACGTATTGTTACAGGGTCTGGGTTTGCGACGGTCAAAAACAAGGTTGTTTTAGGTAAACATTTATAAAGTGAAAAATCTATGCCTGCGGGGAAATCGAAAATTATAATATCATAAGTATTTTCGATTTTTTTAACAAAATCAGCAAAGAGTGAAGTATCAATGAGCCCTGGTTTATGGGGAGCGGGGATAAGGTGAAGATTAGGGTTTTTGGGATAAGGGTAAATGCAGTCATTAAGGTCACGACCGTTTAGAATATCTGCCAAGTCAAAAACCACGTTTTCGTCCATTCCAAGCATAAGGTCAAGGCAACGAAGACCCTCATCCATATCTACTAATAAAACTTTTTTGTTTTTATTTAAAAAGCCAAAGGAAAGACCAACCGAAAAGGTTGATTTACCAACTCCGCCTTTTCCTGAAGTAACAGCGAAAATTTTGCTCATAATACACCTCACTTTTAAAGGTTATTTTACCATAATTTGAAAATTTTGTCAATTTTAATCTAATACGACAAATGGCTTGTCGTCGGTGGTTGCGGCGTGGTCGGCAAAGAAATAAGCGTCGAGTATATCACGCACAACAGAACCTGCGGCAAAGCCCGAAGAACCGTTTTCGAGCACAACCGAAATTGCGATTTCAGGGTTATCAAACGGTGCGAAAGCAATAAACACACTGTGGTCTGCGGCGTTATTAACCTGTGAAGTACCGGTCTTACCGCCAACCTTAATTGGATAATCACCCAAAGCGGCACGTCCTGTACCGTCTTCAGTAACCGAAAGCATACCTTCTTTAACTGCATCTAAAGTTTTATCGGCAATTTTGATTTTATTAACAACTTCGGGGTTGATGGTTTTATAAGTTTCACCAATATCGTAAGAAACGATTTTATCTATTAAACTGGCTTTATAGTGGGTTCCGCCGTTAGCAAGTGTTGCAACATAGTTTGCGGCTTGCAAGGGGGTGAAAGCATTCATTTGACCAATGGCAATCTGAAGCGTGGTACCGCCAACGTTGTCGTTTTCGGGATCCATCAGAATACCACGGCTATCGTCAACTTCGACACCTGTTTTCACACCAAGGCCGAATTGTTTAAAGTAACTTGTAAGGGTGGTGGCACCAACACGCTTACCCATTTCAAAGAAGAAGTAGTTACAACTTTTAGCCAGTGCATTTTTAAGAGCCATAGGACCGTGGTAGTGCATACATTTTGGAGTATAGTCGTCGAAGTATTTATATGTTCTTACACAGTTTACAGTTTCTCCAAAAGAGTAATGATTATTTTCAATAGAAGCAACTGCAACGGCGGGTTTGATTGTAGAACCTATTGGGTATACACCTTGAAAAGCACGGTTTGTAAGTGGTTTTGCAGGGTCGGATTGGAGTTTCTTGTAGTTTTTGTTCATTGTTGCAGAGTCGTATGTGGGGAAATTTGCTGCCGCCAAAACTTTACCCGACTTGATATCAATAGCAACGGCGCATCCTGCCTTACAACTACCGCCTTGGCTTTGCAAAGTTTTTACCTTTTCTTTAAGGGAATCCTGTGCTTTGCGTTGCAAGTTTTTATCCAAAGTTAGCATTACAGTTTTACCTGAGATGGGTTCTTTGGTGACTTCGGTTGAGATTATATCACCTTTGGAATCCAAGTAATAGGTGAGTTCACCGTCGATACCTCTAAGGTATTCTTCAGCCCATTTTTCAATACCGCTTTTGCCTACTTTGTCGTTATATGAATAACCTTTTTCTTTATATGTTTCCCAGTCTTCTTCAAAAATTGGGCCTACCGTACCAATAAGATTTACAGCAAGGGTGGTGTCAACATATTCTCTAAAAGGTACAACGTCAACCGTAACACCCGGCAAAGCAAAACTGCATTCTGAAATTTTTCGCATAAGTTCAGTTGGAATATCTTCTGCGAAGGTAAAGGGGTAGGAGATTGAAAAGTCCGAAATTTGCATACTGTAGCGAATACCCATAATTTTGCGTTGGTCGGCTTTAGAGTATTTTTCAAGTTCGTAATCTTCTACCATAGCGTTAAAACAGTTTTGGGCTGTAGCATAGTGGGCAAGTTTGAGAGTTTTGAGCATTTTATCGGTTGATTCACCCTTTTTGAAATTATAGGGTGATTTTTGGCTTAATGGGAGTTCGTCAAGCCATTCGCAATCGTATTGTTTGCAAAGTTTTATAAGCGTTAAGATGGTGTCGTTAATATTTTCACCAACATACGCTTTGTTGAAAACAATATTGTATCCGTCACGGTTAATCGCAATTTTTCGTCCATAACAGTCAAGAATTTCACCACGTGGCGCCTTTAAAACCGAAGTTCGTGTTGAAGAAGCGCCATAAACATCTTTGCCTGTAATTTTGTTTGAGTTTGTTATTTGGATGTAGTAAGTTCTTGCCGAAAAGGCAATTAAAGCGATTATTGTTAAAACGGATAAAAAGATGGTTGTGAACTGACTTTTTTTCTTAAAAGGCAATTTTAAAAATCCTTTCTAATCCATTTGTAGTTTTTGAAAATGTTTGTAAAGATAGTAAAAAGGGAATATAAATATAGCGGTAAAAATAGCAGACGGAAAAGCGTATTTGAATAAATACATAAGATTGTCTGATAAGTTTACGTTTGATGTGTGGAAAAACAACCATTTTAAAATAAAGTATAAAGAACTTGTGATAAGCGATAAAACAGTTGCTGACTGAACGTTCTTATTAAAAAGGTTGTTTGAAATCACCGACACTAAAGCACCTATACATAAAAGTACAGTGGCATTGAAGCAAAAAGACCCAACCATACAAGCGTCCATAAAGATACCGCAAATAAGTCCAACGATAGCGCTTCTAATAGGACTATGGAAAACTGAAAACGCAGTAAGAATTGGAATTACTAAAAGCATAGTGGCACCTTTTATTGAAAGGTTTAGTGAATCGGTGTAGAAAAATAATATTGAAAAGAAAAATATAAGTATGTTAAGTGTGAAAATCACGGGATGTCTTTTTATGTTCATATTATTTATCACCACTTGAAAGAACGCTGCCCTGACCTTTGAATTCGGTAATTACCATAACATCACGGACTTTATCAAGTTCAACAAAAGGTTTTACTGCGGCGTAAAGCGAAGTATTGTATTCGTCGTTGGCAATGGTTTCAATTGTGCCAACAAGCAAACCTTTAGGGAAAACGCCCTCACCCGATGTTACTACGTAGTCACCAACCGCCACACTGCAAGAGTGAGCAAGGTTTTTGAATTTCGTGCAATTTTTTTGATTTGTTTCAAGTGAACCGGAAATTATACCCGAGTCATTGGTGCGGTTATCAAGTGCGCCAAGTGTTAAATCGGGGCTTAAAATGGTGGTGACTTTTGAAGTTGTAAGGCCAACTTCGCTAATATACCCCACAAGACCCGATTCGGTTATGACGGGGTCGTGAGCCGAAATACCATCAGCCGAGCCCTTGTTTATAACAAAAGCTTTATATGGGTCGGAATTGTCACGGGCAATAAGTGTTGCGGGGGCAAACTTAAAGTCGGGGTTTTGGTCTTTTATTTCAAGATAATTTTTATAAAATTCATTTTCCTTTGTTATCTTTTCATAATCAACCAATTTTTCTCTGAGTTCACTTATTTGCGCTTCAAGTTCGGTATTTTCAAGCATTATTTCGTTGCCGCTTGTAAGGGCGGTAACAAAATCGGATATACCGTTTGAAACAGTGCTTACAACCGAGCGAATAGGCGCAGTGATAGTACCCACAATGTTAGATTGCGGGGAAATATTGTTACCTATTACTGCGGATAATACCGAAAGTGTAATAAGCGCTATAAATATTGCTAAGATTACTTTAAATTGTTTACTGCGAAAGAAAAAACGCATTTATTTTCTCCTGTTAATTTTATCTGAATCTTTTTCCACGACGGAAAGTATAGTTTTCGAATCCGCTATCTGCTTCAAGGCGTTTTGCGGTGCCAAGTACCACGCAGTCAAGAGGATTTGCGGCAACGGTTACGGGCATACCTGTTTCTTCGGCTATAAGTTCGGGCAAACCACGAAGTAAAGCACCGCCGCCTGTCATGGTGATACCACGGTCAATAATATCAGCCGCAAGTTCGGGTGGAGTTTTTTCAAGTGTTACACGAATGGTATCAATAATTTGAGAAATTGTATCTGCCATTGCAATACGAACTTCTTCTGAAGAAATAATAACGTTTTTAGGCAAACCGTCAATTTGGTTTCTACCCTTTATTTCAATGCTTGTCTCGTCATCATAAGGTTTTGCCGAACCGATTTCAATTTTAATTTGTTCTGCGGTACGTTCACCGATAAGCAAGTTGTGTTTTTTACGCACATAGTTAATAATTGATTCGTCTAAATCGTCACCCGCAATACGAATTGATTGCGCAGTAACAATATCACCGAGCGAGATAACAGCAACTTCACTAGTACCGCCGCCGATATCTACAATCATATTACCTGCAGCATCCCAAACCGGAAGACCTGCGCCAACTGCGGCAGCCATTGGTTCTTCTACAAGGTCAACGTCGTAAGCACCGGCTTGTTTTGCGGCATCGTAAACTGCACGGCTTTCAACCTCGGTAACGCCGGCAGGTATACAAATAACCATTCTGACACGTGAGAAGAAAGACCCCTTAAGCGCTTGTTTTACAAATCTTTTAAGCATTGCGGATGTAACGTCAAAGTCGGCAATAACACCGTTTTTGAGCGGTCTTACCGCAACTATTGAACCGGGTGTTCTGCCAATCATTTCTTTTGCTTCTTGACCCACGGCACGAACTGCGTCGTTTCTGATATCGTAAGCCACAACCGAGGGCTCTCTCATAATTATTCCTTTGCCTTTTAGACAAACCAGTGTATTTGCGGTGCCAAGGTCGACACCAATATCTCTTGTAAACATAAATTTTCTCCGTCCTTGAATAGTGTTTTATTGTGGTACTATAAACGTAATTGCGTTGTGCAAGTTGTTGATAGTTAATTTGTTGTCAATTTCGGCAAATTCGCCATCTAAAGTGAATGAAACGTTTTTTTGGGTTTCAATGGTTACAGAATTTGTTCTGAAAAAGTCAATTCCTTCACGTGAAAAATCTCTTTTTAAAATACCGTCGATTATGGGTTGAAGTTTTAAAATATTATCCGGTTTTCTTATTAGTAAAACTTCAAACTTGCCGTCGTTAAGTTCAACCGAACTTTCGCTGTATTTAACAATACCGCCAACCGAAAGTGAGTTTGAAATTGCACCAAAAAGGAAATCACCTTCAATTTCGTTATCCGCACAGGTGAATTTCAAATGGATTGGTTTAATGTTTGAAAGACTTTTAATTCCTTCAAAGAAGTAAGCCGCTTGACCTAAAACGTTTTTAACGTCTTGCGGTGCGGAATATGAAGCAGATGTGAAAGCGCCAAAAGAAGCGGTATAGGAGAAGTACTTATCTCCAAATTTACCAATGTCAAGGGATGTTTTTTACCTGTGGTAATATCCTTTGCGGCAGTTTCGATACTGCGTGAAATATTAAGACCGCTTGACCATTCATTAAGTGTGCCCGAAGGAATATAACCTAATGGAATGTCAATACCGCTTTGCATAATTCCTGTTATAACTTCGTTTAAAGTTCCATCGCCACCGCATACAACCATTAAGTCATATTCGTTTTTTGGAAGTTTCAAAATATGCTCGGTAGCGTCACCCTTGTATTTGGTGGGATAAACCGTTACGGAGTAATCGGCCTCGGATAGTATTTCTATTACTTTTAAAAGTTCAGTGTGCATCTTTGCTCTGCCTGAACAGGGGTTTACAATCAAAAGAAGACGTTTGTGTGCCATGGAATCATCCTTATCTGTAATTTATGGGTAAAGTGGCGGTAGCGTTGAGTGAACTGTCACCCAAGTTGCCGTCGTTATATTCGTAAATGGCTTGTGCGCCCACCATTGCGGCATTGTCACCACAATATTTAAGCGGTGGGTAATAGAGTGAAAAACCGTTATTTTTACATTCCTCGTCCATACGTGTGCGAAGTTCGCTATTTGCTGAAACACCGCCTGCTAAAACTATTTGTTGGTAGCCAAATTCTTTTGCGGCGTTTATGGTGTTATTTATAAGCATATCGCAAACACGTTGACGAATTGTGGCGCAAACCACAGGAACGTCGATTTCTTCACCTTTTTGATTTGCATTGTGAACAAGATTTAAAACTGCAGTTTTAAGACCTGAAAAACTAAAGTCATATTTGCCGCTGCTTACTTTTGGGTAAGGTAACGGGTATTTTTTATTATTAGCCGTTGTTGCGATTTTATCAAGGTTAACACCGCCTGGGTACGAAAGCCCCATACAACGAGCGGTCTTATCAAAACATTCACCCGCCGCATCGTCTAAAGTACCGCCTATAATATTAAACTTTGTATAGTCGGTTACTTCGGCAATTACGGTATTACCGCCTGATACCAAAAGGCATAAAAACGGCGGTTTTAAATCGGGGTGGGCAATATAGTTTGCCGCAATGTGCGAACGCAAGTGATGAACGGGGATAAGCGGAACACCAAGTGACAAAGCAAGTCCTTTTGCAAAGTTCACACCAACAAGCAAAGCGCCAATAAGTCCCGGTGCAAAGGTTACTGCTACTGCATCAATATCGCCGTATGTAAGTCCGGCATCGCTTAATGCTTGTTCGCATACTATTGAAATCGCTTCGGCGTGGCGACGGGAAGCAATTTCGGGTACAACTCCGCCGTATATTTTATGCTCTTGCACTTGTGTTGAAACCACGTTGGAAAGTACTGTGCGGTCTTCAACTATGGCAATAGAAGTTTCGTCGCAAGAACTTTCAATGGCTAAAATTTTCAAATCAATCAAACCTTTTTGTTAAAATAAGTGCGTCTTCCGTGGGGGAAGT
>JAEIGA010007268.1_pt1 | contig 16836 bp, 13 predicted proteins | sample 9270691 | NCBI WGS metagenome assembly JAEIGA01 (sample SAMN17057246, study PRJNA624740) | gut metagenome | biome: biome; isolation source: fecal sample | host: Bos grunniens | place: China: Xizang | collected 2019
CAGATCAGGGAGGCTGGAATGAAACCGGGTCTTGCCATTAATCCTGACATACCGGTCGAGAGCCTGTATCCATATCTTGAAAAATGTGATTATGTCCTTCTCATGTCTGTATTTGCCGGCTTCGGTGGTCAGAAGTTCATAGAGGCTACATATGACAGGGTGGCAGCTGTGAAGGCAGAGATCGAAAGACAGGGTCTCAAGTGCCATATCCAGGTTGATGGAGGAGTTTCTGCGGCAAATGCCAGAAAGCTCGTAGAACACGGAGCCGATATCCTTGTGGCAGGAAGCGCAGTATTCAAGGCTGAGGATCCTGCAGCGGTAATCGCTGCAATGAAGGCATAATTAAAGGATATATCCTATTTCTTTAAAGGAAAATTCAAGCGTCTCTCCTAGTCCAAGGTCTTCGACCAGAAGATTGCCGGACGAGGAGAGGCCTTTTATTTTGCCGATGAATCGTCTCCCTGCCTGAATTGCATCATTGTTTTCCGGAAGGTCATTCATATTTATGTTCATAGGACCATCAAGATGCCCTTTGGGAAGGACGGTGTAGTCTATGAATTCAGCGACCTTGTCAAGCCTCCATAATCTGGAAAGATATATTTTTTCAAGTTCTGATGCAGGGGCTTTTCCGATAATGAATTCGTCAAGATATCTGTTGAAGATATGTAGGAATTCATCAAGGCATTTTCTTATGTCAAAGTCTCTGTATTCCGGGCAACAGAGTGCCATTGATGTAGGATTCACAAGGTTAACATTAAAGTTTCTTTGATTGATATTCAATCCTATACCTATGATGCTCGACGAAAGTCCAGCTCCACGCAATGAGTTCTCTATAAGTATGCCACAGATCTTGTTTTTCCCTACATAGATGTCGTTCGGCCACTTGATTTCAGCATGGATTCCATAGTTTGAAATCCACTCCGCTACAGACAAGGCTGTAAGTTCATTGAAGATGAACTGTTCCTTTGCACTTATGCCTGGAAGCATATCCTTCTCACCTGCTTCAGAGAATTTCAGAATGATGCTGAAGGTCAGATTCTCGCCTGGTGCGCTATGCCAGGAGTTACCCCTCTGACCTCTGCCCGCTGTCTGTGACAATGCTGACAGAACTGACAAATTGTCAATGGTCTGAATGTGCCTTTTAGCCTCTTCATTTGTTGAATCGACGCAATCAAGCCATATAATGTCATTCATATTCTTCATTGGTGCAGATTTTGATTATCTTTGTCGGGTTTTACAAAATTAACAATATTTAAAGAATGGACAATAAAGAACTGAAGGTCATTGCAGATGCGATGCTTGAAAAGAAAGGACAGGATGTGGTCGCTCTCGACCTTAAACCAATCGGAACTGCAATATCTGATTATTTCATAGTATGTAATGCGGACTCGACACCTAACGTTGTTGCGATCGCTGATAACATCGAGGACCGTATGATCGAGAAGTGCAAGAGAAAGGTAATCCGCACTCAGGGAAAGGAAAATGCCTTCTGGGTAATCCTTGACTACGGTGACATCGTCGCTCACGTGTTCCAGACTCCATACAGAGCTTTCTATAGACTCGAGGATCTTTGGGCTGACGCTGATAGAACTGAGTTTACAGACTAATTCAACTTATACATAATGGCAGATAAAAAGAGTACACCTCCCAGAAAACCTGTGAGGATGAGTTTTGGTGTGTCCTGGATTTATATCGGCCTCCTTGTACTTATGGGATGGATGATGTTCAATCAGGGTGGAGGAAAAGCACAGAAGGAGGAATGGCCTGATGTGGAGAAGCAGTGGCTTGCAGGAGACATCAAGGAGATTGTCTTCATAAAGAATACATATGACGGAAAGGTGACTATACGTCCTGAGAAACTTGACAAATATGCTGACAAGTTCGGAGGTCAGGTACCAAAGAGATCACCTCATTTCTACTTTTCGGTGACTCCTAGTTTCGATGCTGAGAAGACCTTCAAGGAACTCAATGCGCAGTTGCCTGATGGTGAGTCAGTGGTGTATAAGGTCGAGACTGAAAGGGATATATGGAGCATTCTCGAGTGGGTTCTCTTTCCGGTGCTGCTGATTCTCATGTGGGTCTTCATGTTCAGAGGATTCAACAGAAATTCAGGTGGCTCTGGTGGCGGACCAGGAGGTATCTTCAATGTAGGCAAGTCAACAGGTAGACTTGCTGAGAAAGATAGTATCAAGGTGACTTTCAAGGATGTAGCAGGTTTATATGGAGCAAAGGATGAAGTGATGGAGATTGTGGATTTCCTCAAGAATCCTTCAAAATATACTGCTCTCGGTGGTAAGATTCCTAAGGGTGCCCTCCTTGTAGGCCCTCCAGGTACAGGTAAGACTCTCTTGGCCAAGGCTGTTGCTGGTGAGGCTAATGTACCTTTCTTTTCCATTTCAGGTTCTGACTTTGTAGAGATGTTCGTCGGAGTAGGTGCATCTCGAGTAAGAGACCTTTTCCGTCAGGCAAAGGAGAAATCACCTTGCATCGTGTTCATCGATGAGATCGATGCAGTAGGTAGAGCCAGAGGAAGGAATGTAGGCTATTCTTCAAATGATGAAAGAGAAAACACTCTGAATCAGTTGCTTACAGAGATGGATGGTTTCGGCACCAATTCCGGTGTGATCATCCTCGCTGCGACAAACAGAGCGGATATCCTTGATAAGGCCCTTATGCGTGCAGGCCGTTTCGACAGACAGATCCATGTAGATCTACCTGAACTTCAGGAAAGAAGAGAGATTCTTGAAGTACATCTCAAGAAAATCAAACTTGCGGAAGATTTCGATGTCGATTATATTGCAAAGCATACTCCTGGCTTTTCAGGTGCTGACCTTGCAAACATCTGTAACGAGGCTGCATTGACAGCTGCAAGAAAGAATAAGGAATATGTTGAAAAGCAGGATTTCCTTGATGCTATCGACAGGGTCATCGGAGGACTTGAGCGCAAGACTACAATGATGACTGAAGAGGAAAAGAGGGCTACTGCTTATCACGAGGCTGGTCATGCTGTTGTAAGCTGGCTTCTTCCTAAGGCGAATCCTGTGTTCAAGGTTACAATTGTCCCAAGGGGACAGTCACTTGGAGCGACATGGTATCTGCCGGATGAGCGCTATGTCACTACAAAAGAGCAGATGATAGAAGAGATGTGTGCTACAATCGGAGGTAGGGTAGCGGATGAGTTGCATTCAGGTCAGCCATGTACCGGCGCTCTCAGCGATCTCGAGAAACTGACAAAGCGTGCATACGCAATGGTTACATACTATGGTATGAACGAGAAAGTCGGCAACGTTTCATTCTATGATTCTACCGGATCACGCGGATACGATCTTACAAAACCATACAGTGAGAAGACCGCAGAACTGATTGACAAGGAAGTCAGGGAACTTGTTGACATGGTCCATGAAAAGACCAGAAAGATTCTTACAGATAATTTTGAAGGATTTAGTCAGCTTGCGGAACTTTTATTGGAGAAAGAAGTTATCTTTGCAGATGATTTGGAAAAGATCTTCGGACCACGTGCAGGTGCCAAGCCTGAAGAGAAGTCTTCAGCATCGGATGAAAAGCCTGCGGCTGTCCCGGAAGATCAGCCTACAGCTGAGTCAGAAGAGCAGGCATAGTCCTGTTCTTCTGAACTAACCTACTTACTATGAAGAACTTTATAATCAGAACTATTTCCGGTATTGCATTTGGCGTCATCATGTTGGCGGCATTGCTTACCAATAAATACATTTTTGGAGCGGTCATGTTGTTTTCACTCATCGTAATGATGCGTGAATTCCTTAGAATGACCTGTGGTAAAAATTACTGGTTCTCGCAGATTCTCAGCATTCTTGCGGGAGCCACTCTTTTTACCCTCGTGTATCTTTATAAGGGTTTCCATTTCCCTGGAAGACTGGTGATCCTGGCATTCCTGCCGGTGTTCATCCTTATGATCAACTCCCTGTATGTCAAGGACAAGAGCTGCTTCGACAAGTTCTCAAACCTATATACTGCAATACTTTACATTGCAGTTCCGTGGTCACTTCTGAACTTTGCGGTCTTTAATGCAGAGGCGGAATTCAACGGACTTATGCTTCTTTGCTTCTTCGCTTGTATCTGGGGAACAGATGTGGGAGGCTATCTCTTCGGAATCACCCTTGGTCAGAAGTATGGAAAGAAACTCTTCCCGTCGATCTCTCCAAAGAAGTCGTGGATCGGTTTCTGGGGAGGACTGTTCATGGCTGCCTTGGTAGCGGTTGTGCTCCACTATACAGGCCTTTTCCAGTTCCCGCTTTTCCATTGCGTGACAATGTCCCTCATTCTAGCCGGTATGGGAGTGTACGGAGATCTGATCGAGTCGCAGTGGAAGCGACACTATGAGGTGAAGGATTCAGGTACGCTCATTCCTGGTCACGGCGGTCTTCTCGACAGGTTCGACAGTGCTCTGATCGCTATTCCTTTCGGCATCATCTACCTCGTGGTAGTAAACGTTCTCTAAGTAACGTGTATTTGGCAATCTGCCTTTTTATTCGTACTTTTGCAAAGTTATGACTATACACAAAGATTGCATTAAGACAGCACTTGGAATCTGGCTTGGAGCCGGTGCCCTGATATTTCTGACCCTCTGGTTCGTTCCGTGGGCATTTGTTTCGTATCCTATCTGCGCTATCCTCTTGTTTATCATGGGATTCGCCCTCTTTTTCTTCAGAGTTCCACAAAGGAATGTTGTACCTGGAGAGAATGTGGTGACATCTGTGGCAGATGGAAAGATCGTAGTTATCGAAAAGGTTTATGAGCCTGAGTACCTCAAGTCTGAGTGCATTCAAGTATCAGTCTACATGGACTTTTTCAATGTTCATGTCAACTATTGGCCAATCAGCGGTGAAGTCACTTATTACAAATATCACCCTGGAAAGTATCTTCTTGCATTCCTCCCTAAGGCATCGGAACTTAATGAGCATTCATCAATGGCCATCAGGAATGAGCACGGAGAGGTGTTCTACAAGCAGTTGGCAGGAACATTCGCACGTCGAATCATCTGCTATGCCAATCCTGGTAACAAGGAAGTAAAGGGAGAGCAGTGCGGTATTATCAGATTTGGATCAAGAATCGATATGTACCTTCCGCTTGATGCAGAAATCAAGGTCAAGATGGGAGAGCACGTAAGAGCTTGTGAAACTGTAATTGCTGAACTCTAATCTGTATGGCGGAACAACTCATATATATAATAATGCTTGCCTCGATTATGCTGTCGGCTTTATGCTCGATGCTTGAGGCAACATTGTTGTCTACCCCTATATCCTACATCACCGGCCTTGAAGAGCAGGGTGTAAAAGGTGCCAGGAGACTCAAAAGACTCAAACAGAATGCAGATAGGCCGATCTCGGCCATTCTTTGTCTTAATACAATAGCCAATACAGTCGGCGCATCGATTGTCGGTTCACTTGTCTATGAGGTTTATGGCGATGCAATCGTAGGTATCTTCTCGACTGTCTTTACCTTGTGTATCCTCATATTTTCAGAAATCATCCCTAAGACCATCGGTACAAGTTACTGGAGATCGCTCGCTTTGCCGGCTTCTGTGATCATTGATGCAATGATCTTCATATCATTCCCTCTTGTATGGGTGCTTGAGCGTATGCAGAGACTCATTTCTTCACGTTCGACTCAGGTAAGTGTAAGCCGCGAAGATATTTCTGCAATGGTGAGCGTGGCGACTGAAGAGGAGGTGATTGAAAAGGATGAGAAGAAGATGATCCAGAATCTCCTCAAACTGGATGAGGTTACTGCTCATGAAATCATGACTCCAAGTGTAGTTGTGGAGATGGTACCTGCCAACATGACGATCAAGGAGTTCTACGACAGCGAGAATACTCATTCGCGTATTCTGGTATATGATGAAGAGAATGATGAGTATGTAATGGGTTATGTACTTCGTCAGGAGGTTCTCGAGAAGATGGCTGAAGACAAGTTCAGTTCTACGCTCAATGACATTCTTCGCCCTATCATGACTTTCTCCGAGGAAGATTCTGTCGCAGAAATCTGGGAGAGACTTCTTGAAAAGAAAGAACATATCTCCGCTATCCTTGATGAATACGGCTCACTTCGAGGCATCGTGACTATGGAAGATGTCATAGAAACAATGCTCGGTCAGGAAATCGTTGACGAGAAAGACGAAGTGGTTGATATGCAGGAATATGCAAAGGATCAGTGGGAAAAGGTCCAGAAAGATATAATGAAAGCAGATGATTAATCATCTGCTTTTTCTATAAGTTCGAGGAGTCTGTCTATCGCTTCGTTTTCAGGAACGTGCCTCATGACAGGCTCTTTTCCTTTATAAATGGAAACCTTGCCGTTTCCTTCACCGACATAACCCCAGTCTGCGTCAGCCATTTCTCCAGGTCCATTGACAATGCAGCCCATCACGGCTATCACGAGTCCCTTGAGATGTGCAGTTCTGCGCTTCACTTCCTCAAATGTACTTTCGAGATTGTACATTGTTCTGCCACAGCCCGGGCAGGCAATATATTCAGGTCTGTAGAATCTTCTTCTTGCAGCCTGCATAAGTTCATCTGTAAGGTAAGCTGCATATTCTGAACCCTCCAGGCTTATTGTCTCGCCATTTTCAACATAGGTTCCACAGAGTTCAACCTCGTCTATCTGTTTGTCCAGCAGGCGCTTTCCGAAGTCGCACGAGAAGTCTAGAAGCAGTTTTTCCTTTGATGGAGCACAATATGTGGCTGTAACCTTTCTGCCTTCAATGTTCACTGATGCGAGGGAGGAGTCAAGGATTCCGTCATATCTGTCGGCAAGATATTTGGCAACAGGAATTTCATTTACAGGATCTTCTGTGAGTGATACTCTGATGGTATTTCCTATTCCTTCCGAGAGGAGCACAGAGATGCCTACCGCTGATTTGATTCTTCCTCCATCTCCGTTACCTGCCTCAGTCACACCGAGATGAAGCGGGAATGACATTCCGCATTTCTTCATTTCTTCTGCAAGCAGTCTGTATGCTTCGGTCATGACATAAGTGTTGCTGGCCTTAAGCGATACAACTACATTATGGAAATCGTTGGCGGTACACATATTCAGCCATTCCATTACGGCTTCCTTCATCGCAAGGGGAGTGTTGCCGTAAAGGTTGGTGATCCTATCACCGAGTGAGCCATGGTTAAGGCCGATTCTGATAGCAGTTCCGTGGGCCTTGCAGACTTCTACCAATCTTGCGAACTGCTCCTTTGCCTTTTCGTGCTCCTTATGGAAGTTGCCGGGATTAATCCTTACCTTCTCTACGACAGAAGCGGCTGCAATCGCGATTTCCGATGAAAAATGCACATCAGCCACAAGGGGAACATCAATGCCATTCTCACGCAGGATCTTCTTTATATGCGCAAGGTCATTTACCTGTGACATCGATGGAACTGTCAGTCTGATGAGTTGAGCGCCGGCTTCAGCAAGTTTAATACACTGAGCCACAGACGCATCTATATCCGATGTATGAGTGTTGCACATTGTCTGTACTACAATGCGCTTTTCACCGCCGATGACGATGTTTCCTACATTTACCTCTTTAGTCAATATTTTCTCCATAAACCAGATCTTTTGCCATTTTCTTAAGTTGTGACTTTGTCTGTCCTGTTCTCTTGCTCAAATGGAAATGTAAACCAGCAGAGATGATGATATTGGACGGATATGCATATCTATAGTAATATGCGTTGTAGTAGTCAGGGTCGTAAAGAGTTGAGAATGAGTACTTGTACATGCCCGTGATATGGACCTCGAGTGGGTCGAAGATGAATGCGACTCCGAATCCTCCTTTAAGACCATAGTCGAAGCGATGGTCCGTCTCTTTGAATGAATGGGCAAGCTCCTCAGATACATTACCAGTCTTTCCAGGGAAGCGCTCAATGCTCATTCTATATCCGCCATAACATCCGAGATTCGCGATGAGTTTCATCTTCCAGAAATCGACATGCATATGAGCAAGCACAGGAACTTCGATGACCTCCATCACAGCCTTTTCTGCACCCTCTATAGTATAGGTATAGTCGTCATCCTCATTGTACTTGAACTGATATCCTTCCTTACCATAGAATACGCCGGCCTGGAATCCGAAGTATGGCATATAGCCGAACATCTTTCCGTACTTTGTAAACATGACACCGAAGTTCACCGGCATAAAGAGCATGTTCTGCTTCTGGCTTGGGTTCCACATGACACTGCTCAGAGCAGCGCCATACTGCACACCTATCATGCTGTAGTCATTCAATTCCAGTTTCTTGTGTATCTTGATGGTGTCCAGATATTCGTTCGTCAAGGTGTCGATGAACATATCTACACTCTTTGCTTCAGGAAGCCTGAGTTTCTTAGTGGGAGCCTTTGTCTTCTCGCTCTCTCCGCTAAGAGTCATCACTTCCAATGAATCTGCCACCTGCGCATAAGAATCATATCCGCAGAGCAGAAGGCCCACAGTGAATATTATAATCGCTATTTTCTTCATAATCATTATTTGAACATCTCACTTACATCAATGGACTGCTCAAGTTCAGTCATTTCAGGAATGTCTATGAGGAAAGTGCCGTCTTCTAGCTTGTAGAATCGTACTTTCTCCGGCTGCCTGTGCTCAAGGAGGATACCGGTATCGACGAGACCGTTATTATTAAGGTCTTCTGTAATTCTGATTGAATATTTACCGGCCTTGAGATAAGGGAAGGCGAGTGTGCAGTCCTGTTCTGTGATATAGGTTCTTAATACTTTGTCTCTTTTTTCATTCAGAAGATCCACGATGTATTTGTTCTTGACATTGCTCAACACAAGTGACATTGTGCTGAGTTTGTCATCGTTAGGAAGGCTTACCTTGACTTCAGAGCTGTCGTTGTAGAAACCATTGATATCCTTGAACTTACGGTGCGGAACCTTGAGGTAGTACTCGTATCCGGGCAGCATCTCTACATTAGGTCTGAGTATGTATTTCCTGAGATTGAGCGAATCCTGGGTAAGTGTGAATTTCTCTTTGAATTCCTGCTGCTTAGGGTTGAGATAACGGAATGAAAGAGAATCGAATGCCTGCTCAACGAGCGGATATTTGAACTCTATGACGAAACCGTACTGTTCCACAGTCTCAGGGTCTGCGGTAAGGGTGAACACTGCGGTAGTGTCCTCTTTTTTGATGTCCCTCTTCGGAGTCTTGGCGGCTGCGCCCTTCCTAGGCTTAGCGAGCTTTATCTCCTCCACGAAGCTGTTGAGCATACCGAGAGAGTCGGTCTTCATATATTTGACATTGAGGTGGAGAGTGTCCGGCTGTGGCTTAGGATCATTTACCCAGATCTCAAGACTATCCTGAACAAGGTTGAACTGTGTGATGAGTTTCTCCGCAGGTACGCCTTTGATCCAGATTGAATCGATCTGAGCATAAGGTGCCATGAATGTGATGTATGCAGTTCTCTCACCGATTCTTTCCTTGTTGACGATCATCTGCTTTGAAGGTTTCTCCCTGAAGATGTTAAGTTCATACTCCTGCTTTCTTGCGAGGCAGTTGATGGTATCCTTCATGTCGTATTTAAAGAGTTCAGGGAGCGAGTCATTAACCGTCACAACTGGAGTTATGACAGTATCGATGAATGCAACTTTCTCTGTTTCAGGGTCATACTTGTTATTGTTGTTCTCGTCGATGATCGCATACATTCTGTATACGGTATCCTGAATATTTCTAAGGCAGAAGAAACCCCAGTCGTCAGTCTTGACTGCCGCATCCGGTCTCTTAAGGAAGACTGCTGAGTCTGCATGATCCTTATAAAGCATCACGGTAGCACCCTTCAGAGGCTGAAGGCTGTTGCAGTCCTGCACGATTCCTGTCACTACCATAGAGTCGATCCTGTCTCCGGTAGAAAATACCATAGTGTAGCCAGGGAACATGTTGCCTTCGTTGTTGTCGGCAATTGCATTGGTTACGTCAAGAGTATAGGTCTTGTTGCTGTCTAGGGCCTCCTCGAAATATACGACGACACTCTTTCCCTTGAGTTTGAACTTCGGAGCCTTCTCCAAAGGAGGGGAGAGGTAAAGGCTCTTAGGATCCTTTACGGTCACATATTCGTTGAATGTAAGTTTCAACTGTGTCTTTGCGGTAGGAACGGCAATCTCACCTGGCATAGGATAAAGTTCAGTGATCACAGGCGGGATGGTATCCTTCGGACCACCGCTAGGTGGAGTGGTCGTATTTGCGCACGAATGGGAGAAAATCATGGCTCCCAATATGGCCGCTACCGGAATTCCGGGAATCAATATATTAAGTAACTTCTTCATGTTCAATTTTATAACTCTGTTCTCACTACGCTCTGTATACCTTCAATCTTCTGGAGTTTTCTGACAAGTTTCTCGAGATCGCCCATATCGTGGACGTAAAGGTCGATATGTCCGTCAAATACTCCGTCGTCTGTGGTGAGACAGAAACTCTTTATGTTGACGCTCATTACGAACGAAATGTATCTTGTTATCTCATTGATGATTCCTATCCTGTCATATCCGCTGAGGGAGAGTCTTACAGGATAAGAGAAATTCTGACTCTTGAGGGTGGTATTCCAGTCCGGAATCACGATTCTGTCACCGAACTTGGATGCAAGGTTGTTTGCTGTCTTGCAGGTCCTCTTATGGACAGTGATAGAACCGTCAGCAGCCTTGAAGCCGACTACGCTGTCTCCCGGTATAGGATTACAGCATGAGGCTATGACATATTCCATCTTCTTTTCCTTGCTCTTGCTTGATGAGCTCCAAGGGAAAGACCATGCTTTTTTCCTTGACTGCTCGTGCCACTTTTTGAGCACATCCGAAAGTCCGTTGAGCTTGATGATTCCCGCAGCAATCCTGAAATACATTTCGTCAGGCTTGGAATCATATATCTCATAACCTTCCATAAGAGCGTGGATGGTCTTGTCATTCATCTTATAACCAAGTACTTCCAACTGCTCTTTAAGCATATTCTGGCCGATACGGATGCTTTCCTGACGCTCTCCTTTGAGGTGGTTAAGGATGATGTTTTTCGCCTTGTTGGTCTTTACGAACTGCAGCCACTCGCGTTTAGGTTTCTCGTTCTCAGCAGTGATTATCTCTACCTGGTCACCTGTCTTGAGCACGTATGAAAGTGGTACGAGCTTGAGATTGACCTTTGCGGCGATGGCCTTGCTTCCGATTTCGGAGTGGATGGAATATGCGAAGTCCAGGGCGGTGGCTCCTTTTTCGATGCTCTTCTGCTCTCCCTTAGGTGTGAAGACGAAAATGTCTTTTTTGATCAGGTCATTATGGACAAGGTCAAGAAGGTCAAGAGCGTTGACGTCTGGATTAGCTATGATTTCCTTCACCTTTACTATCCATTTGTCCATCTCGCTTTCACTCGAGTTGACCTCTCCTCCCTTCTTATACGCCCAATGCGCGGCGATTCCTTTCTCCGCGATGTCATTCATGCGACGTGAACGTATCTGCACCTCGATCCATATACCCGTATTGCTCATAAGGGTACAGTGAAGGGCTTCATAACCGTTATTCTTAGGATAGTTCACCCAGTCACGGACACGGTCTGACTTGTATCTGTATATGGCCGTGATGATGGAGAAGATATGATAGCACTGGTCTCTTTCAGTCTCGCTGGAATGAGCCTCAGGATCAAAGATGATCCTGACTGCATACAGGTCATATATCTGGTCGAAGGTAAGTCCCTTTGTATTCATCTTGTTCCAGATGGAATACGGAGTCTTTACCCTTTTCTTGATCTCATATTTGAATCCTGCAGCCTTGAGAGATGCATCAATCGGAGCAATGAAGTCGTTGATCTGCTTGTCCTTATCTGTTACATTCCTGTTGATCTTGCTGGTAATGTCGTTGAAAGCATCAGGCTCCTTATATCTGAGCCAGATATCCTCCATTTCCGATTTGACACCGTAAAGTCCAAGCCTGTGGGCTAGAGGAACGAAGATGAACATCGTCTCGCTCAGGATCTTGTCCCTCTTGTGTTCAGGCATGAATTCAATTGTCCTGCAGTTATGGAGACGGTCGGCCAACTTTATGAGCACGACTCTCACATCGTCATTGAGGGTAAGGAGAATGCGTTTGAAGTTCTCTGCCTGTATGCTTTTCTGCTCGGCCTTGTCCTCATTGTCGAGCACTGTCTTGATCTTTGTAAGACCCTCTACAAGGGAGGCAACCTTCTCTCCGAACAGGCTGCTGAGATCTTCAACAGTATAGTTTGTGTCTTCTACGACGTCGTGAAGAAGGGCGGCGACGATGGATTTATAGCCCAGTCCGATATTGGTCACCACAATCTTTGCAACTGCAATAGGATGCAGGATATATGGCTCTCCCGAACGTCTTCTGACTCCCTTATGAGCTTCATTGGCGAAGTCGAAGGCCTTCTGGACAATATCAAGTTCAGAGGCATCCGCGCATTTCTTTCTGGCGGCCTCCTTGAGATCTGCATATTCTCTTGCGATTATCTCATGATCCTGCTTGGTGAACTCTGAAATCTTTGCCATAATCAATCGTCTAAGTTATAGTTGTCTACGTTCTGGAATGCATATGAGAGTTCAGCACCGAAAAGGATGATGAACCATCCGATATTAAGCCAGAACATGAAAAGCGGAACGGCTGCAAATGCTCCGTATATCGCGTTCAGTCTTGTTACAAATACCTGTGTCTCAAGATACAGGTACTGCACAAGTGTAAAGGCTACTGCGGCAGGAACCGCTGCCTTGAATGCGCTCCAATAATTTACAGGAGCATTCGGGATGAATTTGTACATCGCAGAGAACGTGAATGCCGCTACCATGGAGAACAGCATCCAGCTCAGTGCGGTTTTGAAAACAGTAAATTCCTCTACATTGAGACCGAAATATTCCAATGCGTGAGAATAGACTACCGAGCCTGAGAAGAAGACCACAACCACGAAAGGGGAGATCAGGATCATGCTTATGATGATGGACAATCTCCTGAAGATGTTTCTTGATTTGGTCACCTTCCATACATTGTTGAAGACACGTTCCACTGAGAGCATGAGCCAGACTACGAGCCAGACGAAGAGAAGGGCACTTACAAGACCCATTGCACTGCTCTGTGCTGTGTCGATGATGTTCTGTGCAAAGCCAAGCACCATGTTGATGGTTTCCTGACTGTTATTGAAGTAGTTGTACAGGACTTCAACGAGTTTGTCTGCCAGACCGAGTCCTCCCGTCACGGCGAATATTATCGCTACGAAAGGCACTACTGACATTGTACTGAAGAAACTCAGGGCAACAGCCTGGAAGCCGATCTTCTCACCTGAAAAGGTCTTGATGGTCAGCATGATTACTTTCAGATATTTGACAAGTCTGGCCTTTGCCTTGGAAAGTTCTCCTATGTCCAAAGTCCAGATGTCATCACTGACGTACTTCTTCAGTCTATGTGTCTTCTTTATTAACTTCCTCATATGAAGCCGATTATCTTCTGTTTTTATCCGAGTTTAGCCATGAATCTTTCAGGGTCTATCACGAAGCGCTGATGTCTTCCTTCGCCGAGGAGTCCGGATGCATCCTCTACTTTCACGATGTACTCGAGTCTTCTTCCGTCCACTTCAGTGAGTTCTGCGGTGATTGTCACTTCTGTACCTACCTTGCAGGCCCTCAGATGACTGATGTCGACCTTGGTTCCGACAGTCTGATGACCCTCTTTCTCCGCGAGAGCATAGGCTGCGTATTCCATATGACATATCATTGCCGGTGTGGCATATACTTCAAGTCCTCCAGAGCCAAGAAACTTTGCTGTTTCATTCTCTGATACTGAACGTGTTAATGTTAATTTATCTCCTGCTTTCATATTTATTCTCCTATAATTTCACGGAACTGTGCTTCACTGATTACCTTGACGCCGAGTGATTCTGCTTTCTTCAGTTTTTCCGGTCCTGATTTTTCACCTGCGAGAAGGTATGTGGTCTTGCCGCTGACAGATCCACTGCTTTTTCCGCCGTGTGCTGCGATAAGTGCCTTAATATCATCGCGTGAAACACTAAAGTTACCTGATACGACTATGGTTTTTCCAAGCAAAATGTCCGAGATTGCCTTCGAACTTTCCTCTACTTCAAACCTAAGACCTGCTGCCTTGAGTCTTCTGACCGTCTCAAGGTTGTCCTCTGATGCGAAAAACTCATGTACGCTTTCTGCAATGACCTGACCTACGTCGTCGACCTTAAGCAGATCTTCCACAGATGCCGCGCCAATTGCGTCAATGTTGCCGAAGGCCTTTGCTATGGACTTGGCCGTCGCTTCGCCGACATATCTGATGCCGAGGGCATAGAGGACGCGCTCGAATGGGACCTTCTTCGATTCGGCGATGCTGTTAAGGAAACGCTCCGCCGCTCTGTCTTTCCATCCCTCCATGGACATAAGATGCTCCTTGGTAAGTTCATAGAAATCTGCGACATTCCATACAAGCGAGAGGTTGTACAACTGCTCGATGGTCGCGTCTCCTGCAATCACATTCATTGCCTTGCGGCTGAGGAAATGCACGAGACGACCCTTGATCTGGGTGGGACAGCCGGTCTGGTTAGGGCAGAATGACTTTGCTTCCTGTTCATCCTTGACCAGAGTTGTGCCGCAGTCAGGACATTTATCCGGAAAGACTGGTATCTGGACATCGTCGCCTCTCTTGCTGAGTTCCACTCCCGTGATCTTAGGTATGATCTCTCCGCCTTTCTCCACATAGACATAGTCGCCGATACGTACATCAAGCAACTGCATCTGCTCTGAATTATGAAGTGAGGCTCTCTTGACTACAGTTCCGCTCAACTGGACAGGTTCAAGGTTTGCCACCGGGGTGACAGCACCGGTTCTTCCTACCTGATAGTCTATGCTCACAAGTCTGGTAAGGGCCTGCTCAGCCTTGAACTTGTAGGCCACCGCCCAGCGTGGGAACTTTGCTGTGAATCCGAGTTCTTCCTGATAGGGGAGTTCGTTGACTTTTATGACAATGCCATCGGTCGCGAAGGGGAGATTCTTTCTCTCTGTGTCCCAGTATGTTATGAACTCTTCAACTTCTTCGGTGCTTTTGAATATCCTTCTATGGTCAGAAACAGGTAGGCCCCAGTCCCTTGCCGCATTCAAGGCCTGTTCGTGTGTGTCGAAAGGAAGGTCTTCGCCAAGCATGTGGTAGAGAGTGCACTCGAGGCCTCTGTTGGCTACCATTTTGCTGTCGGTAAGTTTAAGTGAGCCTGAAGCGGCGTTACGTGGATTTGCGAACGGCTGCTCCTCATCCCTTTCTCTTTCTATATTCAGGCGTTCGAAGGCCGCCCATGGCATATATATTTCGCCTCTTATCTCGAATTCCTCCGGCCATGGGGATGGCTGCATAAGTGTAGGACAGAATCCCGCAGGGACACTAAGCTGCTGTGGGATATTTGAGATTTTCCTTACGTTGTCAGTCACGTCATCTCCCATGCTGCCGTCTCCTCGTGTGAGGGCCCTGGTGAGTTTTCCGTCAGTGTAGGTGAGGCAGATTGCTGTGCCGTCAAACTTGAGTTCGCAACTGAATGTGAATGAGTTGCCTATTGCTTTCTGGGCTCTTTCTGCAAAGGCTTCAAGTTCAGGCATGTCATATGTGTTTCCAAGGGAAAGCATAGGGTATCTGTGAGGATACTGTACGAATTCCTTTCTGATGTCGCTGCCGACCTTGATGGTAGGAGAGTCCTTTGTGACGAATTCAGGGTACTCCTTCTCAAGTGCCTCCAGTTCCTTCAGAAGCATATCGAACTCATAATCGCTGAGATTTGGGGCATTGTCTACATAATACCTCCTGTTAGCCTCTGAAATGATCTCACGAAGCTCCTTGATCCTAATATTTGCCTGACCTTTTTCCATATAAATTATAACTTACAAAAATACAGATTTCTTTCCATTTGTGCAATATGAACTGATATCCTGTTTTTCTTGTGTTTTAATGCAATATTTGGTAAATTTGCCCCGCTCATTATGGGCCTATATGGAAACAAACGTAACTAATAGTATAACTTTAAAAATTCACTAAAAAATGAAAGACGCAGTAATTATCCTTTGCGGTGGTGGTCCAGCGCCAGGAATGAACTCAGTTTCAATGAGTGTGGCTAAGACATTCATTACAAAGGGCTTCAGAGTAATCGGCCTTCATGGTGGTTATTCAGGACTTTTCAGCAAGGTTGCTCGCACTGAGGATCTCACTTTCGCAATCGCAGACCGTTACTTCAACAGAGGTGGTTCTTACCTTGAGATGAGCCGTTTCAAACCAACTGACAAGGACTTCGAGGAGAACTTCAACTTGGACCTCTTCAAGGATAACAATATCAAACTTTTGGTAACTATCGGCGGTGACGATACTGCATCAACTGCAAACCGTATTTCAAAGTTCCTCGCAGCTAAGGGATACCCTATCGCAAATATCCACTGTCCTAAGACAATCGATAACGACCTTCCGCTTCCTGCAAACGCTCCTACTTTCGGATACAACTCTGCAAAGAACGAGGGTGCGCACCTTGCACGCACAGTATACGAGGATGCACGCACATCTGGTAACTGGTTGGTAATCTCTGCAATGGGTCGTACTTGCGGAAGCCTTGCTTTAGGTATCGGTGAGGCTACACACTGCCCAATGACCATCATCCCTGAGATGTTCAACAAGACTGAGCTCAACCTTGACAAGGTTATCAAGCTTTCTATCTCTGCTATCCTCAAGAGAAAGGTAATGGGTATCAACTATGGTACTATCGTTGCTGCTGAGGGTCTCTTCCACGAGTTCAAGGCTGAGGAGATGGAGGCTGCCGGCGTTAAGTTCTCATATGACGATCACGGTCATCCAGAGCTTGGTAAG
>JAEIGA010007269.1_pt1 | contig 16833 bp, 14 predicted proteins | sample 9270691 | NCBI WGS metagenome assembly JAEIGA01 (sample SAMN17057246, study PRJNA624740) | gut metagenome | biome: biome; isolation source: fecal sample | host: Bos grunniens | place: China: Xizang | collected 2019
AGTAACAAAGTATGTCTAATATCGACTTAGCATCAAAAGAATGGTGCGACCTCGTCTTTGAAGGACGATACAAGAACTACGGCGCTTATGCATTACGAGCTAAGGCATCAGCGCGCCGTTTCTACTCTATCATGTGGGTGCTTATTGGCATTGCAGTTCTCATAGTTTTCGTTCTCGTAAAGTCAGCGGTGTCAAGCGTTATTGAAGCTAACCGTGATGTTACAGTAGAAATGGAAACTTCACTCTCTGAACTCAAGAAGGAAGAACCCAAGAAGGAAGAGAAGAAGGTAGAAATTAAGCAGGAGTACAAGCCCAAGGAAATCCAGAAGGTTGCCGTTAAGGCTTCTATCGCCTTCACTGTGCCTGATATCGTTGACCAGGTTGACGAAACTAAGGCATTGAAGACACAGGATGAAGTGATGAGAAGAAACATTGCGATTGCTTCTCAGGACTACATCGGTGACTCTGAAGACGGTATCAACATCGACGACTTGAAGGATAACCAGATGGCCGGTGGTGATGAAGTTCCCCCCGCTGAAGAAGAAATTCACGAAGTGGTAGAACAGGATGCTGAATTCCCCGGTGGTCAGGCTGCCCTCCTTAAGTACATCCGTGATAATGTGAAGTATCCCGCAATTGCTCTTGAACAAGACTTGCAGGGTATGGTAATCCTCCGCTTCGTCGTAGAACGTGACGGTAGTGTGGGTGAAGTACAGATTAAGAAGTCACTTTCTGCAGAATGTGACCGTGAAGCTATCCGAGTGGTTAAGTCACTCCCCCGCTTCATCCCTGCAAAGCAGAGTGGTCGCCCCGTGCGTAAGTGGTTTACAGTGCCAGTACGCTTCATTATCCAGTAATCGTAAGGACTGCGTTTAGGCGCAAACCTACAATAATTGAAAGCGAGACCTTGAAATTCGAGGTCTCGCTTTTGTTGTGGTATGAGCAAACCGCAAACGCTTTTGTTTTCCCCACCAACTGTTGCGTAAACTCTTACCAAGAACATTTATACCCTTGATATTTTAAATTCCACGCCTTGGAATTTAAAATACCTCCCTTGGAATTTAAATTATCTCCTTTGGAAAAAATGATTGGGGCGTGCGCATTTCTGTGATTTGTATGAATTATCTATGAAACAACGGCTCACTCCAATCAAAAGTTGTATCTTTGCTCAAGAGTCTTTGAATTTTTAAATAATTAGGTATAAGATATGAAAAAGTTTGCTTACCCCCTCCTCGCATTGCTCACGCTTGTGCTTACCTCATGTGGTGAAGAAAAGAAGCCTGGCAATTGGCTTCAGGAGTATGAAGTGGAAATTGCTATTGATGAGACATTCAAGCCGATTTTGTCGGAGGTCTTGGATCAGTTCAATAAGCGTTACATTGAGGCTGATATGAAGTCGTATTATGTTACGGAAGATTCAGCCATTCACATGCTTCTTGACGACAGTGTGCGTTGCTGCATCGCTACGCGTAAGTTGACAGAAGTGGAAAAGAAGATTGTGAAGCAGAAAGTGGGGCATGTGTTGCAGTCGCCTATTGCTTCAGACGCTATTGCTTTGGTTGTCAGCAAGGGAAATCCCGATACGCTCATCACTGTTGACGAGTTGCGCGACATTATTTCGGGTAAGATTACGCGTTGGGAACAGCTTGAACGCGGGCAGAAGAAGGGCGAAATCAAGGTAGTGTTTGATAATTCTCGCTCCAGCACCGTGCGCTACATGACCGACTCTCTTTGCGAAAGCAAGAAGTTGGGCGGCAATCTTTTTGCCCAAGGCGGCAATCTTGAGGCCATTCAGGCGGCGCGCGAAAATAAGGATGTAATTGCCGTTGTAGGTGTCGACTGGTTGCGTCAGGATAGCATCATCAAGACTTTCTACGACCTTGATGTAAATGTGATGATGGTCAGCAAGAAGGGCGGTGAGGAGGCCGATTATTTCCGTCCCTACCAATATTATATCGCAACGGGTGACTATCCTTTGGTGCGCACGCTCTATGTCATCACTTCCGACCCCCGCCGTCAGTCTCTTGTCAAAAATTTCTTCTACTACATCAAGGGCAACCGCGGTCAGCTTATTATTTGTAATGGTTCGCAACTCTTGCCCTATAGTCAGGTGCAGGTGAGAGACACTCGTGTGACTGATTGATATTGATGAATAATTTATGGAGGTAATTCAATAAGGTTAGATGTTGCCTTCTCAAATAAACCAGAGACTCATTTCATATCGTAGAGGCGAATGAAATGAGTCTCTTGGGATATAATAAAATGGAGTGTGTGCTTCTATTTTCGAGAACTTAACATTCAGTTATGATGTCCCCACTTTATAATGTGGCATGATAAGTGGGGGAGGGTGGTTTAGTATCGCCATTTTTTTGCTAATTGTTTTATAATCTGAAGAATTGTTGTTAAATTTGCACGCTTAAAGGGGTGGATTGTCTGTAATTCACCCTGGTCTCTGGTCAGAATATATAAAAAACAATTCATAATGAAAAAGCAAATTTATTCTTTCGTGGCGCTGATGATGCTCACTTTTGCGTGTGCGATGACAGCACAGGCTCAGGAGTCAGGAGAATCGCTTTACGAATTGGAAAACGCTGCTGCCGACAAGTTTATCGGTCTTGAATATGATGTGCCTGCGTTGAACCCCAAGCTCAAGGATATGGCAGACGCATATATGTTATCGGTGAAGAATTCCGACAATGCGAAGGCGAGTCGCCAGTTGGTGGTGTTGATGGACACTATTCAGAGAAAGACATTCCGCGAACGCGTTAACGGATGGGTTTCTGTAGGTCACTACTTCGTTGCTAACCGCTCTGAGAAGGCTGCAAAGCTTTGCCAGGAGAAAATTGAAAACACCGACAAGGCACCCACGCAGCGTTATGTAATCTTGTTCTGCGCTGAAGTGGCAGAGTTGTGTAAGGACTATGCAAAGGCTGACCAGTTCTATAAGGAAGCACTTTACATCAACGACAACGATGTATTGGCGCTCAATCGTAAGGCACATGTGAACAAGTTCTTGAACTCAGAAGCAGCTATTCAGGACTTGGAATTGCTCCTTGCTATGAACCCCAACGACTTTAATGCGTACAAGAACCTTGGTGACATCCAGTATAACTATTCTACGAAGGCTGCTGAAGGTTCTGCACAACAGCGTCAGGACTTGCGTCGTGCCATTGAGTTCTACCGTAAGTATTTTGATGTAGCGCCCGCAACTGCAGAGGCAATTGAATTCCGTGCCTGCTTGCGCTATACGCAGTCGCTCTATAATCTACAGATGGACCAGCGTGTTGCTGATAGTTTGAAGCCTGAAATGCGTACGGAATGTCAACGCGTAGCAAAGTTGGCCCTTGATCTTGGTATCGCTACCAGCAAGGCACGCGAACGCGAAATGAATGGTTACTTGTTCTACTGTGATGTAGAATCTGAAAACTATGATCAGGCGCGTCAGCACATGGCTTACATCACTAATAAGGTTTACCCCGACTCATTGTACTCAATCCTTGACTATAGTTACGCAGGTAAACTTGAAAATGCTCAGGACAACAAGGAGGCTGCTATTGGTTACTACGACATTATCTTGCAGCGCGACTCTACTCGTAAGGCATACTACGATAATATCACGAAGTTGTACCGCCAGTTGAATCGTCCTCTTGATGCTGTTCCTTATCAGGAAAAACTTCAGGTGCTTTTGGGTGACAAGAAGCTTCCCGACAACGACTTGCTCTATGCACGCCTCTATAAGGATGCTATGAAGAATTTGGGCACAGATTCTACGGTTATCACAATGCGTGATAGTTTGAAATGTAAGTTTGATACTATCTTGAACAAGGCAATCAACTACTATGCTGCGCGTTTGGAAATTGATTCTGTGAAGAACGACTCTGTGATGTCGTTGGTTTACACCGAAGGTATTACTTTGCTTTATAACGAAGCAGACCGTGCTACAGAGGGTATTCCTTACTATAAGAAGTACTTGGATATGCTTGGTGACGAGAAGACACTTTCTGACGAACTCCAGTTGGCAAACCTTTACAAGAGCGCGAGTCTTGCAGACACTCTGAAGCGTGAAGAATATGTTCTCGCTGCTGATGAAATCTACGAAAGCATTGCTACGAAGATGACGGCAGAAGAAAATGCCGGTCGCTATAAGGCTAATCAGATGTATATCCCTTGGTACTATCGTGCCGCACTGTGGATCACAGACCCCGCAGCTGCTGAAGAAAAGCCCAAGATGTACTACGAAAAGGCGCTTGAGTTGATAGGAACAGACTCTTCGTTGAATCGTCAGAAGGAAGTTTGTGCACAGTATCTGTTGCTCTACTACTTCAAGACCAATGAGGATGATAAGTGTTGGGACTACATAGAAATGATTTTGAGTGTGAACCCCAACAATCGTCTTGCAAATCAGATTATGGAAGTGCTTTAATGCTTCCGGAATGGCATATAAGAATCGGTGTTACACTTTCAAGCGTGTGACACCGATTCTTTTTTTGTGTGCAGAAGTTCATGTGTAGGACTTGCCCGTAAAAAATATGCGAAACATCCGTGTGGGTGTTTCGCATATTTAATATGTGTATGTGCGGGAGTATTATCCCTGTGCCTTTGCGGCGATAGCCTGGTTAGCAGTGATGGCAACCATCTTGTAGATGTCGTCAACAGAGCAACCGCGTGAGAGGTCGTTGACAGGACGAGCGATACCCTGGAGGATGGGACCGATAGCCGTAGCGTGACCGAGGCGTTCAACGAGCTTGTAACCGATGTTGCCCACTTCAAGGCGAGGAGCGATGAGCACATTCGCTGCTCCAGCAACGGGGCTTCCGGGAGCCTTGCTCTGACCTACAGCAGGAACGAGCGCTGCGTCAGCCTGAAGTTCACCGTCAATCATGAGGAAGGGATCCATTTCGCGAGCAATCTTGAGGGCTTCAACAACCTTGTCCACATCTTCGTGCTTTGCAGAACCCTTAGAAGAGAAACTGAGCATTGCTACGCGGGGCGTGATGCCTGCAACCGCCTTTGCGGTATGAGCTGTACAAACGGCAATCTGTGCCAACTGGTTAGCATCGGGTACGGGAGTTACAGCCACATCACCCATTACGAGTACGCCGTTGTCGCCGCATTCAGGAGCGATAGTGAGCAAGAGCATAGCGCCTGATACGCAAGTGATGCCGGGAGTAGTCTTGATAATCTGAAGCGCGGGGCGGAGTACATCACCAGTAGTGTTCTGTGCACCAGCCAACTGACCGTCAGCGTCGCCTGCCTTGATGATGAGGCAGCCGAGGTAAAGGGGATTCTTCACCAACTCACGCGCCTGCTCAATAGTCATGCCCTTCTTTTCGCGGAGCTTCGCGAGAAGCTGTGCATACTCTTCCTGCTTGGGGTGGTTGAGGGGGTCGATGATAGTCGCCTTGTTGATGTTACCGAGTCCCCATTCTGCAGCTTTTTCTGCAATCTCTGTGGGGTTACCAATAAGGATGAGGTCAGCCACTCCGTCAGTGAGGAGTTGGTTGGCAGCCTTGAGGGTGCGTTCTTCCGTACCTTCAGGCAACACGATGCGCTGCTTATCAGCCTTCGCGCGTGCTACAAGTTGTTCGATAAGTTTCATAACATTCATTGCCTTTGAGCGGAGGGCGCAGCAAAGGCCTACTTTTATATGTTAGTGATTAATGTTTTGCTACTGCAAAGTTACTGCAAACGGTTGACACCTAAAAACGATTTTTAACAAAAGTTTTCCCTCTTTCGAAACCCATTTTTGCGCCCCGAAAGACTAATATGAAAATCAGAGGTTTATGAGGGCAAAAATTATTAGTAATATAATTTAAAATATGTTACTAACAATTTTCACGACAAAGGGTTTAGTTTTTCGGACAAAGGTTATAGGAGTCTTAATGCAACTTTTGAATGGCGTCGCGACAAGCCTCCATCAACCATTTTGGAGTGCTCGTGGCTCCGCAGATGCCTACACTTTTTGCGTTTTCAAACCAACTGGCGTCGATGCTTTGAGGTTCGTCGACCATGTAGCTATGGGCATTGACCTTTCGGCATTCTTCATAGAGCACCTTGCCGTTTGAACTTTTCAGTCCGCACACGAAGATGATGACATCGTGACGCGCTGCAAATTCGCGGATGTTGGGGAGTCGGTTTGCCACTTGTCGGCAAATGGTGTCGAAGTATTCAAAGGTGGCAGGCGCTTGTATGTGTGTCGTGATGTATTCCACGATGCGCTGGAACCCTTCAAGAGATTTCGTGGTTTGCGAGAAGAGGCAAATGTTGCGGGTGAAGTCCAAGGTTTCCGCTTCCTCAAGGTTCTCAATCACGATGGCTTCGCCGTTGGTCTGACCTACGAGCCCGAGCACCTCAGCATGTCCGCGCTTGCCGTAGATGACGATGAGCGGACGGTCGGTACTGTCGTACTTCTTCTTGATGCGGCGCTGCAATTGGAGCACCACGGGGCAGGTGGCGTCGATGATTTCGATGTTGTTCTCCTCCGCCTGTTTATAGGTCTTGGGGGGTTCGCCGTGTGCGCGAAGTAATACCTTACCTCCGCGGAGTTCGCCGAAGGTAGTGTGGTTAATGGTCTGCAATCCCAGGTCGCGCAGGCGGTCGCACTCACGCTCGTTGTGCACAATGTCGCCCAAGCAGTAGAGCGAATCACTGTGCGAGAGTTCCTCCTCAGCCTTGCCGATGGCTGTGGTGACGCCGAAACAGAAACCAGAGGCCGCGTCTATTTCTATTTGCAACATAGGTTTTGAGGATGTTTGGGGTGGGGAATTACTCGTTACACGCCTTTAAGTAGGCTTGCATCAACCACTCGTTTTGCTCTTCGCGTGTCATGTTGCTGTTGTCCAAAACGAGGGCGTCGTCTGCCTGTTTTAACGGTGCCACTTCGCGGTGTGAGTCAATGTAGTCGCGTTCCTGTACATTCTTAAGAATCTCCTCGAAGGTCACACATTCTCCCTTCGCGGTGAGTTCGTCGTAACGGCGCTGTGCGCGCACTTCTGCCGAAGCAGTTACGAAGATTTTGAGTTCAGCCTGTGGGAATACCGCAGTGCCGATATCGCGTCCGTCCATCACGATGCCTTTTGCTTCGCCCATTTGCTGTTGCATCTTGGTGAGCATAGTGCGCACGAAGGGCAGAGCAGCGATAGGACTTACGCGAGAAGAAACCTCCATGGTGCGGATTTCGCGTTCTACGATCTCGCCATTGAGGCACGCCAAGGGAAGGTTGGTTTCAGGGTCGAGTACGAAGCTCACATTTACCTCGGGGAGAAGTGTTTCCAAGCGTGCTGCGTCAAGCTCCGTACCGTTAAAAATATTGTTGCGGAGGGCGAAAAGCGTCACCGTGCGATACATCGCACCAGTGTCCACATAGATATATCCAATTTTCTTTGCCAAGGCCTTAGCCATGGTACTTTTGCCACACGAGGAGTGACCATCGAGGGCGATAATGATTTTCTTCATGAAGCGTTAGAATATTAAGTCCCCTTGACTACAATGCGTAACTTACATTAAACATGAGCGAAGAGGTTGATTTGTGATATTTTGCATAGGCTGCAGACACCATGAATTGTTTGAGGTGCAGTGTGGCACCAGCGCTCAATCCAGCCCCATGCGAACTGCCTGCCGCTTTAAGTTCATAGGCACGGCGGAAGTTATATCCCGCAGAAACGCTGATGTTGTCGGTGATGAAATAGTCGGCACCTACAATGACATGGTTTAAGAGCTTTTTGGAGAATGACAGTTCATCCTTTTCGGCATCTTCTACAAAATCGTAGTCAGAACTCCATCGTGTGAGGTCTGTTAGCGTAACTGAAAGGCGCAGGGGTAAGTGTTCCAATCCCTTTGAAACCCCAAGTTGCGCTACGAACGGAAGGTTTTGCTCCTGGTCGTGGAAGGAGGATAGTTCGGTACCGATATTCTTTAGAGTTGCAGAAACCGAGAGGTCCGTGTCTTCGTCGTAATAATTCAATCCCAAGTCAACCCCCACAGCCATTGCAGAATAGTCGGCATAGTTGGAGAATGCAAATTTCAGTGTGGCACCACCGCTCCACTTATTGCTAAACAGGTAGCTGTATGATGGTGCGATATAAATATCTTTGGCGGAGTAGTTTCCAATAACATTCCCCTGGGCATCCGTTTCCTTCGCAGAACCATAGTCCATATATTGTGCAATGATGCTTCCCGTGTGTCGGTCGCCGAAAGCACGAACATATTGTGCTCCCATCCATTTGCTTTCAGCGAAATAAGTCATAAAGTTAAGACCGATTACATTATGCGATACATTGGACAGAAGCGCGGGGTTGTGCCATGCAATGGCAGCATCATCCTCAATAATAGAGATGTTGTCACCTCCCAAAGCGGCGATATGCGCCGAAGATGGGAGCTTAAGGGTATTGTATCCAGAAGTGCTTTCTTGTCCCCAAAGAGAGGTAACTGGAAGAAGGCAAAGGATATAGAAAAGTATTTTTTTCATTTCAAGCTTAAAATAGTGGTCCAAAGTTACCATTTTTTTTACTTTTAGGGAGTAACTTTGTAGCAAATAATAATCACGCGTCATTTCTCCTAACTCTATAACGGTGCGTTCTGCTGATTTAGTATCTCGGGAATGGTGTGACCTCGTGTTTGAGGGCCGTAACCGTTCGTATGGCGCCTATCGACTTCGCCAAGAAGCCGGCAGGCGGTATGCGCGTGCATTGTTGGGAATGGCATTGGGGTTATTCTTTGCGATTGGAGCCGTGTGGGGCGTGAGCGCTTATGTCTCTTTGCGCTCTGACCGTGAACTGGTGCGTTTGCTTGAAGAATTGCGGCGCATGGAGGCCTTACAGCAGAAAGATGCCCACCTCTTACGCTTTGTTGATACTCATCCGCGAAAGGATGTGAGGGAAAAGGTGGTGGCGAAAACTGTGCCAGAGATTGTGGAACAACCTACGGTAACAACGCAGGTCGTTGAGGATATAATGCCACCTGTAGAGGAAATAACAGACACGCTTCTTGCAACTCCTCTTCCAGCAGATACTGCGACACACGAGGTGGTTGAATCTCCCACATTACCACCGCTTACTCCTACCGAGATTGTGCAGGAAATGCCCGAATTCCCTGGAGGGATAACGGCATTGATGCAATGGCTTGATAAAAATGTGATTTATCCCCCCCTGGTGGTGCAACAAAAGGTTTCGGGAACAACATTTCTCACATTTCTCGTTGATCGTGAGGGTGAGGTTATGGAACCAGAAGTGCAAGAACCTCTACATCCCATGATAACAAGTGCAATACTTAAAGCCGCACGCCGGATGCCGCGGTGGGAACCTGGAAAAAAGGATGGGCAGGTCGCAATTGTGCGTGTGACAATCCCCATAGAATATCATAGTAATTAATCGACAAGTAAACGAGTAGATAAGTAGTAGCAACTATGTGACACTCGTCAGCTCGTATATAAATATTGCAATATTATGCTTAATCAAATTGAACAATTCCTTGACGACATTGCCTTCCCGCAAAAGCCCGAAGGTCTCTATGAACCTATTACCTATTCTTTAGAGATGGGAGGCAAGCGCATTCGTCCTGTATTGACTCTTTTGGCTCACAGCCTTTATGCTCCTTGTGACGAAAACACGCTCCGTGCAGCGTCGGCGATTGAGATGTATCACAACCACACACTGCTTCATGATGACTTGATGGATGGTGCAGAAATGCGTCGTGGAAAACTTGCCGTACACCGTCTGTGGAATGCCAATACGGCAATCCTTTCTGGGGATACCATGCTTATTGAGTCATTCAAACTCATTAATGCTTGCACTTGCAATCGTGCTGCGGACGCACGTAAATTGTTTATTGACACTACAATTGAAGTGTGTGAGGGGCAACAATATGATATGAATTTTGAGCAGCGTACAGATGTTACTGAAGCCGAGTACCTTGAGATGATTCGTTTGAAGACTTCTGTGCTTTTGGCTTGTGCTGCCAAGATGGGTGGCATCGTGGCTGACGCTCCCGAGTCGGATTGTAATGCACTCTATGCTTTTGCTGAAAAGATAGGATTGGCGTTCCAACTTCAAGACGACTTCTTGGATGTTTATGGAGACCCTGCAGTCTTCGGCAAGAAGATTGGCGGTGACATTCTTTGTGGCAAGAAAACCTTTTTGCTCATCAACGCTCTTGAACATGCTTCTGGCGAACAGCGTGAGGAGTTGCTCTCGCTACTCAACAATGCTGTGATTCTTCCCGAAGAAAAGATTTCTCGAGTGACAGATATCTACGATACCCTTGATATCGCTACGCTCACGCAGCAGCGCATTGCCGAGATGTACGATGAAGCACGCTTGCATTTTGATGCAATCGCCGTTCCCGATGATGTGAAGCGTCCCTTGTGGCAATTCGCAGAAACCTTATTGGGTAGAAAGAGTTAAACTACGCCATGATAGACACGCATACTCACATCTATTGTGAGGAGTTTGATGAGGACCGTGCCACTGTGGTTGCCCGTGCTCTTGAAAACGGAGTGATGGCTCTCTTGTTGCCCAATATTGACGAGGCATCGTGGCAACCTATGTTGAGCCTTTGTGAGTCTTATCCGGGTGTGTGTTTCCCGATGCTCGGACTTCACCCCACGGATTTGCCAGACAATCCCGATGAGTTACTTGACCGCATGGAGCAAGCGTTGCATAATCCTACGCATCCTTATGTCGCAATAGGAGAGGTGGGGATTGACCTATATTGGGATGATACGCGTGAAGCAGCACAGATAAAGGCGCTTCAACGCCAAGCAGAATGGGCGGTTCGTTTTAACCTTCCGCTTGTAATTCATTCACGCTCGGCTCACCGCCAAATTGTGGGTACCCTGCTTTCGTATGCAGACGATTTACCGGGTGGAATCTTCCATTGCTTTGGAGGAACTGCGGAAGAGGCGGAAGAGTTACTCGCTAAATTTCCTCGTTTTGTGTTAGGGATTGGTGGCGTATTGACATTCAAGAAATCCATCCTTCCCGAGGTGTTACGCACAACGGTGCCACTTTCCCGCATAGTGTTAGAAACGGATGCTCCATATTTAGCACCGACACCCCATCGTGGGAAGCGTAACGAACCCGCCTATTTACCCTTGGTGGCACAGAAATTGGCTGAAATCTATGGCATGACCGTTGCAGAGGTCGCAGAGGTGACAACAGCCACAGCATTGTCCGTGTTTCCCCGTCTTTCGGTACATTCTTAAAGGTGTGCTCAATACAATTGTAAATATTAAATTTATTCATAACTTTCAAAGCTAATCTATGAATCTTAAGCAAATTCTTTCAACTGCTTTGTTCTCAAGCGTTGCTCTTGCTGCCACCGCGCAACAAGTAACCATTTCTCCGCTCCCTCAGTCTGTTTCTTGGGGCGAGAAGGCTTTTGACCGTCAAACGGCCTTCAATCTTGTAGGTGTAGAAACGGCAGATGCAACAGCTGTCGCAGCTCTGACAGCAAAGTATACTACGACGGGTGGTGTCGTTGAATTGCTCATTGGTGAGCGCGGTGATGAGGTAGTTTCTGCCTATGAAGACGCAATCCCCAATAAGGCAGAAGGATACTACCTTGAAGTGACTCCTGAACGCGTTGTTATCGCAGGGAATGACGGAAATGGTACTTTCTATGGTGTACAGTCGTTCCTCCAAATTGCAGCTCAAGCAGAGGTGATGAGCGTTACGATTACGGACTTCCCTGATGTGGTGGAGCGTGGTGTAGTTGAAGGCTTCTATGGCAACAACTGGAGTCAGACAGATAGACTTCGTCAACTCAAATTCTATGGTGCCAATAAGATGAATGTATATATTTACGGTCCCAAGGACGACCCTTATCACCGCGGTCGTTGGCGTGAACCGTATCCCACAGATTTGGCTAACAAGATGTCAGAGCTTGTGGAGGAAGCAAAGCGCAATAAGGTGAACTTCGTTTGGGCGATTCACCCTGGTGAAGATATTCAGTGGAATGCGACGGACTCGGCAAATGTTGTCAATAAGTTGGAGAAGATGTACGCACTTGGTGTGCGCGCTTTCGCAGTATTCTTTGACGATGTATATAGTGGCGAGGGAACACGCGGCATTAAGCAGGCACAACTTCTTAACTATGTGACCGACAAGTTCGTGCGCAAGTACGATGATGTACAACCCTTGATTCTTTGTCCCACGCAGTACAATCGCGGGTGGGTAGGCGGTTCTTACCTTTCTGAGTTGCGCGATAATCTCTACCCCGAAGTGCGCATCATGTGGACCGGTAATTCGGTGGTAGACTTTATCAACAAGAGCGACACAGAATGGATTAATGCGCAGATTGGTCGTAAGGCTTACATCTGGTTGAACTATCCTGTAAATGACTATTGTATCAGTCGCATGCTTATGGGCCCCACTTGGGGAGACGACCTTAATATCGCGGGCGACTTGAGTGGTTATACCTCTAACCCCATGGAGTATGCCGAAGCCTCAATGCTTTCACTTTATAGTGTGGCTGATTACACTTGGAATATGGCAGACTACGACAGCAATGCCTCTTGGGAACGCGCTATTAAGTATTTGATGCCCGAGAATGCAGAAGCCTTCAAGGTGTTCTGTGAAAACAATGTTGACCTTGGGGTAAATACGCACGGACTTCGTCGTACGAATGAATCTCCCCGATTTGTAGAAGCATCAAAGAATTTTGATGCGCAGATGGCAGGAGGTTATAATGCAGAGGCTGTTGCAAAGGTGCGCGCAGAATTTGATTTGCTCGTTTCTTCTGCAGACCAACTCCTTGCAACTTCAGAAAGTCCCGAACTTATCGCGGAAATTACCCCCTGGCTCAAGGTAATGCGTTATGTTGGTCAGCGCGGTCAGTTGCTTTGTGACCTTTTTGTTCACATTGACAATGGTGACCCCGAGAAGTTTATTGAGGATTATCTCAAGATTCTTGATATGACAGAAGAACAGCGTACCATCCTTTCGCGCGACTTCCCTGGTTCTATCAAGAGCCCGAATCCTGTAGTGGCAGATGTACATGTTGGCCCCTTCATTAAGAAGCAGCTTGAGAATGCCGTACAGCTTTATAAGCAACACTACAACTACCGTCTTGATGTATTCCCCGCAGAGGTTATTGAGTATGGCACTTATTATATTATGTATGAAGGCAAGTATTTGGGTAATCCTAATGCGGGTACAATAGGAGGTAATCCTGTGTTCCAGACAGAAATTGACCTTATCAACCCCACGCGTCAAGAATGGCTTATCGCGAAGGATACAGAAACTGGTCGTTATAAGATTATCAATGTGAAGGACGACCGTTATATTAATGAGTATGGTAATTTCAGTGTGGGCGATACCAATCCTTACGAAGCCGTTTGGCATACCTACGAAATTTATTGCATGAACGGTAAGTATGCGATTCAGAATGGCGGAAAGTCTGGCACTGATTTCTGGGCAACCGACGGCACACGCATTAGTAAGAGTGGCAGCAGTGCCTTTACTTATGACCACTTCGTCTTTGACCTCGTTCCTATTGAGGGGGCTAAGGACTTTGTAGAAATAAAGGCTGGTAAGAAGTATGCTATTCTTAACGAGGCAGGAGATTTCTTGACCAATACGAATCCTGGTGGTTCTGGAGGCTATCCTCAGTTCCAGAAAAAGAAGGGAAACTCTAATAAGGCACAATATTGGAATTTCTCATTTGATGCATCGCAGGGCCGTTACAAACTTACCAGTGCGCGCGACAGCCGTTATGTTAACGAACTCGGAGAGTTTGGTACCAACCAGTATTATGCCGATTGGAACACCTACTTCTTGCTTGACCGCAGTGGTTTCTTCTCATTCCAAAATGGTGGTTCGGCAAAGCCCTACTTCTGGTATATTGAGGGCGACCGCATTCATTCAAAGGATATGAATCGCAACGATAGTTACCAGTTCCGCATTATGGAATATGATGTGGCAACAGGTATTGACAGTCCGTTGGAATCCACTTCAAGCATTCAGGTGGTTGTATCAAGTGGTGTAATTCACGCTAATTCGGCTGTGCCTGTCACCAAAATGAGTCTCTACGACGCTGCAGGTAAGTGTGTGGCTGTCGTTAAGAACGCTTCGGTGCTTGCACTCCCCACATTGGTATCTCAAACTTACCTCTTGAATGTAGTAACTGAAACAGGTCAGCAGACCTATAAGTTGCAGTTGAAATAGTATATAATTGAGAAATGAAAAAGGAGAAAGGAGAAATTTCCATGCGGCACACATCGGTGCGCAGCATCTTTCTCCTTTCTCCTTTCAATTTTAATCCGACTTCGTCGTCTTTACCTCCTGTCCCCCTATGGCTTACACCGCATCCCCCCACCGTTACGACGGTTTCCCAAAAGACTTTCGCCGCTGTGGCAAGAGTGGAATCCTTCTCCCCAAGGTATCTCTCGGTTTGTGGAAGAACTTTGGTGAGCGTCGCCCCTTTGAGGAGGCGCAAGAACTCTTGCATCACGCCTTTGATCGCGGCATTACGCACTTTGATTTGGCGAACAATTACGGTCCGCCCTATGGCAGTGCGGAAACAAACTTTGGACGCGTGATGAACGCTTCATTCCGCCCTTATCGTGACGAACTTTTCATCGCCACCAAGGCGGGTTATGATATGTGGGAAGGGCCTTATGGCAACTGGGGTTCGCGCAAATACCTCTTCTCAAGTCTTGACCAGAGTTTGAAGCGCATGCAGTTGGAATATGTAGACCTCTTCTACAGCCACCGCTACGACCCCGTAACGCCGCTTGAGGAAACCCTGCAAGCTCTTGTTGATATCGTGCGTAGTGGTAGGGCGCTTTATGTGGGCATCTCGCGTTGGCCTCTTGAGGCTACACGTTTCGGTTTCGACTACCTCCGTCGTCATGATGTACCTTGTCTTTGCTATCAAGGGCGTTTGAATTTGCTCGACCGACAAGTTATAGATGAAGGAATTTTAGACGCAGTGCGTCAAGAGGGTTGCGGCTTCGTGTCGTTCTCACCCCTTGCGCAGGGACTCTTGACCGACCGCTATCTCAACGGTATCCCTGCCGACAGCCGTATGCGCACGGATGTTACGCTCAAGGAGGAAGTGTTGACCCCTGAACTGCTTCAACTGCTTCACACCTTCCGCTCCCAGGCCGAGCAGTGTGGAGAAACTCTTGCGCGCTATGCCCTGCGCAGTGTGTTGGCCGAAGAAGGCGTGACATCTGTAATCGTTGGCGCAAGCAGCAAGGCACAGTTGGATGAGAACCTCAAAGTGCTGGAAACGGTGGGTTGAAACGCCGGGAAGAAGCTGCTTTGAACGCGTAATTTTAAGGGTTTTATAAGAACTCTTAAATTAGCGAGCTAAAGTAACATAAGAAGTACTTAAAATTATTAGTAATGTATTTTAAAATATGTTACTAATAATTTTTTTTATGTTACTAATAATTTTTACGACAATAGGTTTAGTTCTCCCGATCGTTAGTTTGTAGATTTTTTCGAGGGGAGATTGTGGGGAAAACAAGCCCGTGTGGTCGTCTATATCTCGCTCCGGTTTTCACAAAAAGAATAGAGAGGTATCTTATCGGATACCTCTCTATTATATAATATATGTGTGGGTTTACTTTGCTTGATGCACCACCATTTGGGGGAAGGGAATGCTGATATCGAGCTTTGTGAATGTGGTGTATACCGCCTTCTTTAAATCGAAGTGCACTGCCCAATAATCGTCCGACTTTACCCATACGCGCACGGTGATGTCTACGCTGCTTGCAGCCATTTCGCCGAGGCGGATGAAGGGTTCGGGGTCGGTGAGAATGCGTTCGTCGGCAGCGATAATGTCTTTCAATACCTGCTCTACGCGATCAAAGTCTTCGCCATACTCCATGCTGAAGGTAAAGTCTACGCGGCGCGTGTCTTGTTGGCTGTAGTTGGTCACAACGGAGTTACTCATATTGCCGTTAGGGGCATAGACAATCTTGTTGTCGCCCGTCTTCAGTACGGTGTGGAAGATTTGGATTTCCTGCACAGTGCCCGATGCTCCTGTGTCGGAATCAATGTAGTCGCCCACCTTGTAGGGGCGGAAGATAAGAATGATGAGGCCACCGGCAAAGTTTTGGAGGTTGCCCGAAAGTGCCATACCGATAGCGACGCCGGCAGAAGCGAGCAGGGCTGCAAAGCCTGTGATTTCAACGCCCAATTTACCAATCACAGCAAGTGCGAGCATCACGAGGAGCAGGATGTTCACGGTGCTCTTGAGGAACGACTGTACGCTGGGCTCTACGCGCTGCTTCGTGAGCAGGGCTGCAAAGAGGCGGTTGAGCCAGTTGATAATAAGTTTACCGATGACGAGGATAATCATGGCGCCGACAATGCGTCCGCCAAGTGTGATGCTGCCTTCTACGAAAGACTGCCACACATTTTCTAATTCCTTTGAGAAATTGGTGAATAGAAACATAAATAGTGGGTGGAATGTTTGTTTTTTAAAGGTTGGGGTGATGTTGGGGTAAAGTGTCAAGATTATGAGGTCTTAAGATGAAGGGCGCTCCGGGTGGGGCTCTGTCACCTTAAAACCTCATGACCTTTTATCTTTACTCTTAATATACGAGCGTTCCAATGGGTTCTCCCTCAAGCACCTTGGCAAGGTTGCCATAGATATCCATGTTGAATACATAGATGGGGAGTTTGTTTTCCTTGCACATGGCTGTGGCAGTGATGTCCATTACCTTGAGTCCGCGCTGGAGCACTTCGTCGTAAGTAATTTCGTCAAACTTCGTAGCCGTGGGGTCCTTTTCGGGGTCTGCAGTATAAACGCCGTCCACGCGAGTACCCTTCATCATTACTTCTGCCTCGATTTCAATACCGCGAAGGGCGCTACCTGTGTCGG
>JAEIGA010007270.1_pt1 | contig 16832 bp, 10 predicted proteins | sample 9270691 | NCBI WGS metagenome assembly JAEIGA01 (sample SAMN17057246, study PRJNA624740) | gut metagenome | biome: biome; isolation source: fecal sample | host: Bos grunniens | place: China: Xizang | collected 2019
GGAGCATCCTTGACTCTGTCGATAGTCGACATGATGTAGCCGCGCTCTGTCTCGACATAGTTTGTACGAGCCTTGGCGAGCTCTACAGAAACCTTATTGCAAGCTGCAGGAGCCTTGAGTTCAGAAGCACCGCCCTCAGTCACATACTTGGATCCTGGAGCCAGGAGGAGAGGATATGCATGGCAGTCTTCCTCGATAAGGTCTCCGAATGATGTATAGCCTGCATCAGTGAAATAGCACAGCATCATGACAAAATAGCTGTATCCATACTGTCCCACTGTTGTCGCAGGGTTACCTACGAAAGCGATGGCATCCTTTTCCTCTGTGAGGAAACCTCCGACCATAGCACCATTTTCCAGGTTAAGGGTAAGCTGCTGTCCATCAAAGAAGAGGTAACCGTTTGTCGGATATACCGGTGTACCCTTGTACTCTCCCGGACCAATCTGAGTCATGATGGTATATACAAAACCTTCATAGAACTCGAGCTGAATCTTATCCTCGAAACCATACTTCTCCGCAGCGTTAGGATACATACCTGAGAGACTTACATAATCATATGTGACATCTGCCTTGCTCTCATCCTCTGTTACCTTACCGTTTTCATCGAAGTAAATGTCTTCATCCTCAGCGAAAGTTACAGTAGAACGCTTGGTTCTTCCCCACTCGAAGTCTGTATATGGGTTAAGTGACCAGAGTTCCCAATCCTTGAAGTAATCTTCCTTCACACCCTGAAGTCTTTCAGGAATGTCATAGATACCGTATTCTGCATCCATGAGGTCAAATTCACCGGCAGTGAATGCTGTAGTTGTGAACACTCCGCTGTGGTAACCATTGCCTGCCTCCACTACGAGCACATACTCAGTTCCTGGGTCAAGATTATTGATTACGCCAGTGTATCCGATTCCGTTGAGCTGTGCAAGTTGCTCTCTCTCAAGAGCAGGGATGTAGTATTGGAACTCCTTCTCGATAGACTCGCGGAAGTCATCATAGTTAGCCTTCTTGTACATGGCAACCTTGGCATTTGTAATCTCGGTTCCATATACATAGAACTCCATTGAGTTCTCATCAGTAAGACCAGCACCGGCATACTTGTTCGAAACGATCAGGCCGAGGTGGATATCTACATCCTTAGGGTCTGTTGCTGAATCATATCCGAACTTCTGGACTGCATATTCCTTGAACTCACCTTTTGCATCGAAAGAGCAGGCGATGATGGTATAAAGACCAGTCTTAGGAAGAGTAAGTTCATAAACACCAGAAGCTGAGACAACCTGAGTTCCTGCACCCTTCTTCACTTCATCAAGTTTTGATACCATGTCGACATCGCTGAGATGGCCCTCAAAGAACTTGTACTGCACATTTGCAACATTAGGTCCGAGAGTGAACTCTACAGGAAGGACACCTCCAGTAGAAGGAGAAACCTCAACTGCTACTGAGAAATCATATGGTTCATATCCAGGGAGCACGATTCTCTGCTTTCCTGAAACGTTTGCATAAGCTGCACCTGCAGACGGAAGGTAAGCCACCAAGGAATTTTTAGGGAAAGTGATCGAGCCGTCCTTAAGAGTACCATAAAGATTTGAGTAACCGCTGTCAAAAACTTCCTCTACATCCGAGCCGATATATACTTCACCATACTTTCCTGAAGGACAAACAAAGGCAAACTGGAAGTCGATATACACCTTATCAGGGTTCGTAGCATTGATGTAAAGGCTAGGAGCTGGACAGAAGTCCTTGTATGCCTCTACATTATCTGTGTTTCCGTCAACCATGTATGAAATAAAGTCAGGCGAGAAGACGTTGTCTACCCTATAGTAGCCAGGGAGGTCCTTACGCTGATAGAAAGAAACTTTCTTCTCATGATAAGGAGCCTTGATCTCTGCTCCGATAGCTGCCACATAGCTTGAGAAGAAGTCGTCTCTCCAAAGACCTTCGCCCATTGACTCCCAATCCACTATTGTGACTGAGAATGTAAGCTCGTTGCTTGAAAGACCATAATTGGCAACATACTGAGGGTCAGTAACCTTGATTGTACAAGTATACTTCTTACCTGTCTCATACTCATCTGAGAAATAGACCTTGAAAATAGATCTTTTCTGGTCCTCGTCAAAGTAGATGAACTCGTCTTCCATGAAGAAGAATCCGTCCTCGCTGATAAGCTCATACGGAACGTACGCCTCAGCTTCATCAAGAGTTCTCTCTGCCACAAGAGTGATAAACTCTGCCTCTCCCGGCGTAGCCTCATAATCCAGAGCCTGTTCCTGTGGGAAGAAGAGTCCGTGGCAATCCAGAAGATCCTGCTCACCAGGTCCCCATGGTTCCTCCTCACAAGCGACAAAAGAAAGAGTGAGAGCCGCTACGAGGATATATTTGAAAAAGTTTATTGCTTTCATATTCATAATGCCCGTTTAGATTATTCAGTCCAAGGAACAAGCATCTCTGTAGGGTCAGGGTTATTTGTCTCCTGACTGAGAGCTGTATTTGACTGGTACTCAGATCTTGTGATTACAATATTCCACTGAGGAGAACGTCCGTCAGTATTGAATCTTGCAACTGCAGGGAAGTTTGTGCCCGAATATCCACGGGTAATACCCTGATTCAGACGCTTGTAATCATACATAAGGATACCCTCGCCCCAGAACTCGATTCTCTTCTGGAAAAGCATTTCCCTGATGAATGCATCAGTTGATGTTATCCAGCTGCAGTCATAGCTGCTGTAGCGGTAGGTCTGCATGAACTTGTTGAGAAGCGTCTTTGCAGCATCGAGACCATCGGTGTACAACGCAGCCTCCATCTTGATGAAGTGCATTTCCTCTACACGCATGAGGACATGATCTGCAACGTTACCCTCTGTGTACTCCACGCACTGTCCACTTGCTGGACGGAACTTGAGGTTCACATATGGAGAAGTGAAGTTCATGAAATACTGGTATGCATTGGTGATACCATATGCCTCATATCCGGAAAGAGCATCATCTGCTCCAGCAAACTGGTAGCCGTTAGCCGGATCATAGTTCTCATGGTAAGGATTCCAAGAATAATCTGGATCGAGCCATGATTTCTTTCTGAAGTCATCGTAGCTGATTCTCTCGTATGTAGCCTTGCTGATGCTTGGAAGAGAGAGGATAGAGTATCCCCAGACAGCCTCAGGAGCAAGGTGAGCGATCTTGGTGATGATGTTTGAAGCGTTCTCCACAGAAAGGGTGAGACCCCAGATCCATGAATTGTTTGCGCTTCCGTCGTTGAAGCCAGACTTAGGATCATGCCACTGAGCCTCTGTAAGAGGGGTCTTTCCACTTGTCTTGATAGCAAGATCCGCTGCCTTGGCAGCTTCTCTGTATGCAGCCTTGTCTGTCTTGTCATCGGCAGCACCAAGTTCAAGATAAGCTCGTGCACGGAGACCGTAAACAGCCGACAGGGTCGGAGTTGTATAGGTATTCGGTGCAGATGCAAGATACTTTTCAGCCTTCTCGAGGTCAGAGAAGATGAAATCATACATCTGTTCTCTTGTAGCACGTGGGTTGAACTTAGCATCTTCCTCTGTTGTTACTTCTGTAACGATAGGCACTGTAAGTCCCTTGATATCGTCGCTTACAGGAAGGATCTTGTTGTCCTTAGGTTCAAAGAGACGTGCAAGGTCAAGATAGAACATAGCTCTGTAAGCATATGCCTGTCCGAGTGCATTGATGACAGTAGGATCTGTCTCATCTGTCACTTCACCAGCCATCTTGATGATCTCATTAGCTTCCTTGATCCAAGAATAGTAGCAATCCCAGAAATATGCAGGATAGATATAGTCCGCACCCATAGCCACGTTCTGGAAGAATGCTCCGAACCAGAAATATCCGAGCTCTCCGCTGATTGTGAAGTCCTCAAGCATAGCTTCGGTCATGAGGTGGATACCAGCTATACCGAAGTCAGCATGATAACCGTAGTTGCCTGCATAGCCGGCTGTTCCTGAGGCCATCATAGCCGAAGGTATACCGTTTATTGCATACGGCAGAGCGTTTGGAGACTGCTCAAGCTGACCGGCGGTAATAGTACTTCCAGTAGGAAAAGTCTCTTCTATACATCCTGCAGCAATAACAGCAGCAGCAAGTATTGCAAATGATTTGATAAATATATTTTTCATCTTACACATATTCCTTTAGAAAGTTATATTGAATCCACCAGAAATTGTTCTTACAGGAGAGTTCAAAGCGTTGCTTGTTGCTCCTGTAAAGCTCTGACGTGGGTCAAGACCCTGACGTACAGACCAGTACCAGATATTGTCACATGCGACATATACACGGAGTCTGTTAAGATGAATCCTTCTTGTCATCCTTTCAGGGAAAGTATATCCGAACTGAGCGTTCTGAATGTTGAGATAACTTGCATCCACAAGGAATCTGTCTGAAGATGACGCAGTATACTGGTCGTTATACTGGAAACGAGGGATATCAGAATCCTTGTTCTCCGGAGTCCAGGCATTAAGGATATCCTTATGGAAGTTCTTACCTGCACTTGTATTTGTAGGAGATGTCATGTAGCCTGCGTAGCTTGAGTCGTAAGCAAGACCACCGATAGAGTAAGTGAATGCTACAGAGAAATCAAATCCGTAGAAGTCTACCGATGTACCGAAACCACCATAGAAGAGCGGTGTAGGATCGTCACAGAGATACTGTGTAGCAAGCGAGTATGTCGCTGTCTTCTCTCTTGTAACGTTACCGTTCTCATCCTTTACATCTCTCCACCACATAGACTCACCTGTCTCAGGATTTACACCTGCATACTTGTAGAGGTAGAATGTATTAAGTGGAAGACCCTCACCAAGGAATGAGTTTCCGCTTGCAAAACCCTCATAGCCTTCAACTGTGAGGTTCTTGTTTTCCTCAGGAAGCATGGTGATTTTGTTGGTGTAGTGAGTAAGGTTCATGTAAACATTCCAATTCACCTTGTCATTACGCATTACATTGAAGTTTGCAGAGAGCTCGACACCGGCATTTCTCATATCACCGATATTGTCATAATATCCGCTGTAACCGAGAGATGGAGGTACAGGGAAGAAGTAAAGCATATCAGAAGTATTTCTGTAGAAGTATTCCACACCTCCTGTAATGCGACCTCTGAGGAACTCGAAGTCAACACCGGCATTGAAGTTTGTGTTAGTCTCCCATGTAATGGTCTTGTTACCCTTCACACCTGCCGTAATAGCCGGAGTACCACCGTTGTTAGAGATATAGTATGTATCTGTATAGAGGTAGTTTCCGATGCTGTCGTTACCCTGAGAACCGATAGATGCCTTAAGCTTGAGCATGTCGATCCATCTTGCAGCAGGGAACCAAGACTCCTCATTGATGATCCAACCTCCACCGACAGACCAGAAGTTACCCCAACGATGATCCGGATGGAATCTTGAAGAGGCGTCACGACGGTAAGATGCGCTGAAGAAGATTCGGTTAAGGTAGTCATACTGAGCACGTACGAAGTAACCCTCGTTGTTGTATGTGCTTCTTGAAGAACCTGCATTCTTTCCGTCAACTACAGCACCGTTGAGCTCATCGTTGTCCATAGAGAACATCTGGCTCTTTGATGCGCTGAGAGAGTATGTATTCGCTACATAGTTCTCGTGACCGAGGAGGACACCTACATTGTGGACTCCTGCGAATGTCCTGTTCCAGTTGAGGAGCTGCTGGAGGTTGAGAGTCAATGACCTGCCGTGAGACTTAGCTACGAGACCACCCATTGGAGCATACTGTCCGTAGTACATGTTCATGACATTTGAAGCTCTGTATTCCTGAAGACCTATACCCGCATTGAATGTGAATGTGAAGTCCTTGAGGAACTTAACCTCTGCATATCCGCTACCGTTGAATGCGTTACCCTCAGAATTGTTCTTATCAAGAACTGAAGCCTGAAGAGCGTTGGAGTTCATCATATATGGACGAACTGCACCTCCATTTGTCTCGTTACCGTAGTCGTACATATTGTAGCCATATCGGTCTACCATGATGTTACCCATTGCATCTCTTATATAGAGAGGATAGATAGGAGCAATGTCACTCACGATTGCGAAGACGTTACCTGTAGAAGTGCTTGATCCTTCGTCTGTATTACCGTTGTTGTAGTTGAAGTTTGCGTATGAGATATTACCTCCGATCTTGAGATAATCCTTTGCCTGATAATCAGCACGAAGACGTGCAGTGTAACGGTACATGTCAGATCCGTCCACGATACCCTTGTTGTTGAGGTAACCGAACGAAGCGAGTACTGAAGCGTTGCCTGATGTTCCTGAAACGCTCACATTGTACTCCTGACGAAGAGAGTTACGGTAAGCCTCATCCATCCAGTTGTCTGGTGTAAGCCAGTATGATCCGCTTGCATCCTCCACGAGACGTCCAAGAGAAGCATTTGGGTTGAGCTTTCCGTTCATACCGATGAATGCCTGACCCTTCGGAACAGTATAGACCATATATCCGAGACCACCATCATCCGGATTACCGCCGATGATATTGTTAGCCTGGATATGAGCCTCATACTCTGACATTCCCTGCTTGTCCATGTAGAAGTTCTTAAGACCAGAATAGTAAACCTCATAGTACTGGCCAGGATCTGTGATGTAGTCGTATGTCTTGAGAGCCTTTGTATTGAGACCCCACTTCGCATCAACATTCACGACTGCGTCGCCATGCTTAGCTTTCTTTGTTGTGATCATGATGACACCGTTTGCACCACGTGCACCATAAAGAGCATTTGAAGCGGCATCCTTAAGGACTGTCATTGACTCGATGTCGGCCGGGTTGATGTTGTTCATATCACCCTGGAACGGAATACCGTCCACAACATAGAGAGGGGCTGTACCTGCGTTGATTGAGCTGGCTCCACGGATCATGATGGAAGGTGAACTTCCGAGCGATCCTGAAGCTGTTGTCATCTGCACACCGGCTACCACACCTTCGAGAGCTCTTGTAGCATCCGAAGCCTGTACTTTACCGATATCAGCAGACTTGACCACTGTTGCAGAACCTGTGAAAGACTCCTTTGTAGCTGTACCGAAGGCCACAACGATAGTCTCTTCGATAGCCTCTGTGTCAGGATCGAGCATGACATCATGCTGAGCCACGCCTGCCACTGGCACCTCGACTGTTACATATCCCACTGATGAGAAGACGAGAACACCGTCAGCAGGAACAGAGATGGTATAGTAACCATCCATATCAGAACTGGTTCCGGTCATCGTTCCCTTCACCTGAAGGGATGCAAAAGGCACACCCTCACCAGTAGAAGAATCCTTGACAACACCCGTAACTGTCAGATTCTGACCAAAGGCCGCAACCGACAGGAGCATTGTCATAGCCAGAAAAAACAATTTGATTTTTTTCATCTGGTTTGACTTTTAGTTATTAAACATTAATATTGATTTTCAACCTTTATTGTTCGATTAAAACGCCTTTTTACAATAAATTCATAACAAGGCACTTTTTCGGAACATGCAAAGATGCAGATTAATTGCATCATATCCAAATTTATAGGCACAAAAACGGCCCCATTTCAATCAAATACGAAATGAGGCCGATCAATAGTATTATATTTCTGTCTTACAGACTCCAAGCGAGAGCAGACGCTCCGAGAATAGCTGCATCCGATTCCTTAAGCTGAGAGAACACGATCTTCACCTTGTTTCTCCACATAGGCATCACGTTTTCATTCATTGCATTTTCTATCGGCTCAAGAAGGAACTCCTTGGCACGTGCAAGACCACCGAAAAGCACAATAGCTTCCGGAGAACTGAATGCGATGAAATCCGCAAAAGAGCGTCCGAGAATCTTTCCTGTAAACTCGAAAATCTTGAGAGCAAGCTTGTCGCCGCCCTTGGCTGCTTCATATACATCCTTCGAAGCGATCACGTCAAGATTTCTGAGCACTGACGGCTCATCTGAAAGTTCAAGCCACTCACGGGCTGTTCGTGCAACTCCGGTAGCCGAAGCATAAGTCTCAAGACATCCTGTCTTTCCGCAGTTGCAGGTACGTCCATTGTTGCGGACAGCCGATACATGGCCGAGCTCTCCGGCAAAACCGTCATGTCCGTAAAGTACATCACCGTTGATTACGATTCCGGATCCCACACCTGTACCAAGAGTGATCATGATGAAATCCTTCATACCTCTTGCCGCACCGTACTTCATTTCACCGACAGCCGCTGCATTCGCGTCATTGGTAAGAGATACAGGAAGGCCTCCCATGGCTTCAGAAAGGAGTTTCGAGAACTCCACCTTGGCAGGGCCACCCCATGTAAGGTTTACTGCGTTCTCGATTGTTCCTGTATAATAGTTTCCGTTAGGGGCACCGACTCCGATTCCTCTAATCTTGCCTTCTGTTCCTGATTCCTTGATAACTGACTTTACAGCATCTGCAAGTTCTGCAATATAAGGTTCTACATCCGTATAAGTGTCTGTACGGATGACTGTCTGGGCGAGGACTGTTCCGTTTGCGTCCACAACACCGATCTTGGAGGTCTGTCCTCCTACATCAATACCTACTACAAAAGTTGAATCCATTTCGTTATATTGTTTAATTGTTGTTTTTTCTTACTCTTGAGCCAAGCACTGCAAACCAGCAGATGTATGCGAAGCCCGCAACAACCACCCAATAGCTTGACATATATGTCGAGGCGTCAGCCACGGCATTCTGAATGAGTGGAAGCACTCCTCCACCTACTACCATAGTCATGAAAAGTCCGGACGCAAGAGCCGAATATTTTGCAAGGCCCTCAACCGAAAGATTGAAGATCGCACCCCACATCACGGATGTGCAGAGACCGCAAAGAACCAGAAGAACAGCAGTAAGAGGGACCCTCACAATCTCAAATCCTGAGCCCGTGAATACGGGCATCGAAGACTGGATTTCTGTGGTAAGCATCGAGCATGCCACCAGGGATATTGCCATTGCCGAACATACTGCGAGCTGAATCCTGCTGGAAATCTTTCCGCTTATGAAGCTTGACACGAAACGTCCGATGAGCATCAAGAACCAATAGGTACCGGCAACAAAACCAGCAACCGCAGCTGCCGTCTCCGGAGCAAGACCGGCTCCCTTTGCAGAAGTGTCTGCAAGATAGAAATTCAATGTGCTCGGAATACCGACCTCAACACCCACATAGCAGAAAATCGCACATACTCCGAACACCAGGTGTCTGTACTTGAAGAGGACTTTTACCGAAGCCTCTGTCTTCTCCTGCTCAGGTTCCACAAACGGGATAAGGGAGAGAATCACATACGTAGCGGCAAAGACACCCATTGCTATATAAAGCACGATGTTCACATCCGTGATCGCAGTATTCTTTGTCACGGTACCGATAAGCGCACCCACAAGCATAGGGGTAAGGGTACCGGTAAGTGAATTAAAGGTTCCTCCTATCTGAACAAGCTGATTTCCTTTGTTTCCTCCACCTCCAAGAAGGTTGAGCATAGGATTGGCCACAGTATTGAGGATACATACAGAGAATCCGCAGACGAATGCTCCAAGAAGATACACAAAGAAATTCGCAGGAAGCCCGGCAATTGAAGCAGCAACACCAACTCTTCCAGAAAGATACTGGACAAGAACTCCTACAAAACCGACGCCCACGCCAACAAGGGCTGTCTTCCTGTATCCCAGCTTTGTTATGAGCTTTCCTGCAGGAATACCCATGAAAAGATACGCAAGAAAGTTCATCATATTACCCATCATTCCCCAGAATCCGGATCCGTCAATACCCGGCTGGTTCTTCCAGATGACTCCGATAGGAGCAGCAAGATTTGTTACAAAGGCAACCATTCCGAAAAGGAATATCATAGTGAGAACAGCCACCCAATTAGTCCTTTTGTTATTCATCGCATCAATATTCTAACATTTACACTACTATAAAAAGTGCGCCTAAATTTAGTGGGCATCCCTCCCCAAGGATGCCCACCGTATATAAAACGAACTTAACAAATAGACACGAAAAAATTTCTGATGTCTGACGCAAAGTTAATGATTTTAATTAATTCTACAAATTTCCCATAAATAAATTAAGCCAATTATAGCCCAAATATTAAAAATCATCATCATTCCAACAAAAAACAGCACAAAACCATATATAAAAAAACTATTATATTTGCTGCCCTAACAAAACGTATATGAATAAAAAGCACATCATAACCATATTCTTGCTCATCTTGTCTTGCATTTCATCCTTCGGTAGTGAAAAGAACAACAAATTCATAAAAGGCTTCTCCGGAGGAATGATGGTACATACAGGTTATCTCCAGGGAGGTGATATACCTGCAGGTGAACTTCTGAATATCGGAAAATTCAACCCCAAAGGAGCGACCTTTGGTATCGGAGGCGTCGCAAAGCTACATCTTACAGATCATTTCCGTGCAGGATTCGAAGGATACTTCTCCAACATGGGCCTCAGCAAAAACATTCAGGACGGCAGCTTCAACAAATTATTCTGGACGGGGGCCCTTGCAGACTGGTACTGGAAGGCAGGCAGGTTCTATCCATATGTCGGAATAACCCTAGGAGGAGGAATGGAGACTGCATTCTATATATTTGACGGGGACAAGAACGACTGGCTTCCTGAAGCCTATGCCGTATATAACAAGAAACCATTCTTTGCAGCAGATCCTTTCATAGGAGTGGAATACGCCTTGGGCGAGGCCCTACACCTGACACTCAAGGCAGACTGGCTTCTCGCCATTAACAACGACGGACTCAACCGTCCTATGGGTCCGAGATTCTATTTCGGATTCATCTTCGCACATTAAAAGGAAGATTTCATCTGCTGGTTCTCAAGATCAGAGAATAGGTCTGAAAATTGTTCATGTCTGCACGGACTTCAAACAGACATGAACATGATTTATACATTACCTCCCCTCCCATACGCGTCAGACGCGTTGGAGCCAAGAATGAGCCGTGAAACCATCGAATACCATCACGGCAAACATCTTCAGACTTACATAGACAACCTCAACAAGCTGATAGCCGGTACCCCATATGAAAAGATGGAACTGGACGAGATTGTCATGACCGCATCAGGTCCGACATTCAATAATGCAGCCCAGGTCATGAACCATATCTTTTTCTTCAACACTCTTTCTCCAAAACGAAAGAACATTCCTCCGGAGCTGAAGGAGTATCTGATTCGAGATTTCGGTTCTACAGATATGTTCAAAGAAGAGTTCAAGAAGGCCGCATTGAACCTCTTTGGATCAGGATGGGTCTGGCTGGCTCAAGACAGCAGCGGAAAGTTGCATATAATCCAGGAATCCAATGCCGGCAATCCTATGCGTGACGGGTATAAACCTCTTATGACCATAGATGTATGGGAACACGCATATTACATTGATTATCGCAACCGACGGGCAGTATTTGTCGACATATGTTGGGATCTTATCGACTGGGACGTAGTTTTGATAAGATTGAAAGAACCTCCTATAGCCCGCATCACTGAAACCATTGTTGTGGGAAAAACCACCCACGACGGGATCACAGAAGCCATTGCCGGAGCCATCATTGAAGACGAAAAGGCTGACATGCAGAAGTATGTATGCGTGACCTGCGGATGGATATATGATCCTGCCGAAGGAGATCCGGAGAATGGTGTCGCACCAGGCACTCCTTTCAGCGAACTTCCTGATGACTGGACCTGTCCGGCATGCGGCGTCGGCAAAGAGTACTTCGAACCTGAGAGATAGAAGAACCGGTCGGATGACAAATCATCCGACCGGTTCTTCATATAGACGCAGGCTATAGTGAAGCCATGTTCATCTCATTGACGATATTCTTGCCCTCAGGAGTATAGGCAAATTCCATATGGGCTTTATAAGCCTCCTCGATTCGTCCGCGAACAACCTTCATCGAGCTGTTGAGGAAGTGATTCTGCTCTGTCCAAGGCTCAGGAAGCACACAGACTGCAGCCGGAAGCCATCTTTCAGGGAAGGCACCGAACTGACGGCCACCCTTGCGATACATGTTCACTTCATCCTGAAGAAGTTCAAGCATCTTTATCTTCGCTTCAACAGTATCCGGCTCCATACCCTGTTCCTTGACATATGCCTTAAGAGCCTCCTTGTTCGGAGTAATCAAAGCGATCGTATAAGGGTCCTGACTGTTGTGGAGAATAGCTCCGTCAATGTATTTTGAACTTTCCACGAGATTCTCCTCGATTCCCTCCGGAGAATATTTCTCTCCGTCAGCATCAAGAATCTTGATTTCCATAGGCTGAACCACCTTTCCTGACGAACCGAAGATGTGCTTATGTTCTGCATTTGCCGAAATGATAGGCGTAGCCTCAGACAGACCGTAACCCTGATACATAGGAATACCGATAGCACAGTAATATTTCTGAAGATCGATATCCAGAAGGGCACCACCACCGACAAAGAACTTCATGTTGCCGCCGAGACCCTGTCTCACAGCCTTGAAGATGATCTTGTCAAAAAGAAGCATGAGAGGTTTACGGAAGATATCTGCGAACTCTGTACCTCTGTTATAGCCTTCCTTATGATATGCAATGGCATTCCTGAGCGCAAAATTGTAAAGTTTCTCCACCATCGGACCCTTCTTCTGGATGGAAGTCTCTATGCTCTTCTTGAAATTCTTTGCAAGGGTAGGAACGGAAAGCATGACGCTCGGCTTCAGTTCCTGAATACTTGGAGATATGTTTCTAAGTGCTTCCTTTCCTGTTTTTCCAGAAGGCACCATTCCGAGAGAGGCACCGTAAGACATCATTGTGTAGAAGCCTGCCACATGAGCGAAGCAGTGATCGAGAGGAAGGATGATGAGCATCCTGTCTTCAGGAGTGACTCCGATTACGGAATGTGCCTGTTCTACATTAGCGGTGTAGTTCCTGTGAGTAAGGAGAATTCCTTTAGGATCTGCTGTGGTTCCTGACGTATAGCTGATGTTGGCATAATCGTCCGGTCCGATGGATCTGTATCTCTGGATGAACATTTCCTCATGTTCTGCAAGGAACTTGTCACCCATTTCCATTATCTCCGATATATAGATCTCATTTTCCCTCTTGTCAGGAACTTCATCAAAGATGATGACCTTCTCGACCATAGGACAGTCAGGAAGAATGGTTCTGATCTTCGGAAGCTGGAACTTCGATGTAACCACATATTTGGAATCCGAGTGCTTTACGCGGAAAACGAGGTCATTTGCCTCACCCAGTTTTATGGAAAGCGGCACGTTCACTGCGCCGGCATAGAGAACTCCGAGCTCTCCAATCACCCACATATCGCGTCCCTCACTAAGATAAGATACCTTCTCTCCCTTCTGCACACCCAAAGCCATGAGACCTGCAGCGATACGCTTTGCCTTTTTCAACGTATCCTCGTAAGTAGTAGATTCCCATTCCTTCGTATCCAGATTCTTCTCCCAAAGGAAAGGATTCTTGGCATACATGGCAACATACTTCTCCACGAAGTCGATGATTGTCAATCTTTTTGTCATAATTTGAAAGTTTATAGGTTTTAGTAATTCATTCTCTTATTCATTCGGAAACAGACCGAATAACTCGGCATCGATCTTGTCAACAACCTCCTGAAAATCTTCCGGACGGTTCTCGAACTTGATCCTGTCCACATCAAGAATAAGCAGCTTGTGCTTATAGTCTTTGATCCAGTTCTCATACCGTTCGTTAAGACCTGTGATATAGTCGATGCGGATGCTCTTCTCATATTCTCTTCCTCTCTTCTGGATCTGACCGATAAGATTTGGAATCGAACTTCTCAGATAGATAAGAAGATCAGGCGGATTCACGAGTGACATCATGAGGTCGAAGAGATCTGAATAATTCTCGAAATCCCTTGTACTCATAAGCCCCATTCCATGAAGATTCGGAGCAAAGATCCTTGCATCCTCATATATCGTGCGGTCCTGGATGATCACCTCATTGAGTTTTGATATATCCACTACATCCTTGAAACGCTTGTTAAGGAAATACACCTGAAGATTAAAGGACCACCTTTCCATATCATCATAAAAATCTGCAAGATAAGGATTATAGTCCACAGATTCGAATTTAGGTGTCCAGCCATAGTGTGCGGCCAGCATTTTTGTAAGCGTTGTCTTACCGCTACCGATATTTCCTGCTATCGCTATATGCATATTTTGTCGTTTTTAACACATTTAGTTAGCGAAGATACTAATTTTACTGTAAATTTGTGTGATTTAAACATTTTTTTGGACTATGCACATAGAACACTTTACATTCAACAGCTTTCAGACTTCATGTTATATTCTCTGGGACAATGACGGAAACTGTATCATAGCCGACCCCGGATGTACTCCAGGAGCGGAAACGGAAGAACTTACAGAGTTCATCAGCTCAAAGGGTCTGAAACCTGTATGCATACTTCTGACCCATTGTCATTTCGATCATATCTACGGAGTGGAGGAACTTGCAGGTAGATATGAGATCCCTGTATATGCAGGAGCTGGCGAAGCTTCCACATTGGAGATGACAAACCCATATATGTGCAAGATGTTCGGTTTCCCTCTTCCGGAAACAGGCTTTGTCAGCAAGGCGATGAAGACCGTAGCTGAGGGCGATACGATAGAAGCCGGAAGTCTCAGGTTTGAAGTGATGGAAACTCCCGGACACACGACAGGTGGTGTCTGCTTTCTGGAAAGGACTGAGCGCGTGCTGCTTAGCGGCGACACTCTTTTCGCAGGTTCGATAGGCCGTACAGACCACCCGGGAGGTAATTACGACACACTTATGGAGAGCATATTCAAGAAACTCCTCATGCTTGAGGGAGAGACACGTGTTCTTCCGGGACACGGCCCGTCAAGCGACATATCCACAGAGCGTATGACCAACCCGTTCCTCCTTCCTTTCAACGAACCTTACGAAGAGTAATTACAGAGTCTGTCCGTCGATAAACTCGCGAAGGATTGAAGTCGGTGGAATTGCAGCAATCTCATCCGGAGAAAGCGCAACGACATAACCCAGGAACTTAAGAAGCCTGACAGCTTCCGTATAAGCAGGAGAAGAAGGCGCTATCCTTCGAAGAAGGGGCTCTGCATAATATTTCAGTACAGGCAATTCAAATATATGTGCTGAGTTGAATACGGCGTCCGCGTTTTCCTGGAACGGAAAGATATTTCTGTTTTCACCCCTCCGTACGCTCTGCCATCTCATTATAGTATTTTCCGGAACCACACCACGGGTACGGTTGTCACGTATCATACGGCGGAGCATCCTGTTGTCCGAAGTCGATATGTTATTGTTTTCGTCGATGGAAAGAGATGTAAGCGCAGATGCATATACTCTGAACACCTTCGACGGATCGACAGATGGTATCATGGCCGGATTCAGGGCATGGATTCCCTCCATTATGAGGATATCCTTTTCCTGGAGGCGCATCATGTTGCCTTCAAAATATTTACGGCCATCCTTGAAATCAAACCTCGGTATCTCGACTTCCTTGCCGTCAAGGAGGTCGTTCAGCTGTCTTCCGAGAAGGTCAAGATCCATAGCTCCGAGGCACTCGAAATCATATTCTCCGTTCTCATCCTTAGGAGTCATCTCCCTTTCTACAAAGTAGTTATCCAGCTCTATCACCTTAGGGTTCATACCGAGGATACGGCACTGCAGGGCAAGTCTCTTGGATGTGGAAGTCTTTCCACTGCTCGAAGGGCCGGCAATGAACACAATCTTCACGCTGCCGCGACGGGCATATATCTGATTGGCTATTTCAGCATATTTCCTTTCGTGGAGGGCTTCAGAAAGATTGATCAGGTCAATGATTTCCCCGGAAAGAACCTTGGCATTGAGCTTTCCTACTCCACGTACTCCCATTATCGAACACCAGTCTGAGTGTTCCTTCAGGGCAGTTGCAAGCTTTGACTGGCGCTTCATCGGAAGCACCCTTTCCGGATTTCCATCCATTGGATACTGGAGGCAGAAGCCGTCATTGAATCCCATTATGTCGAATATCTTCAGCACACCTGTCGAAGGCACAAGCGGGCCATAGAATGTATCTGCCTGTCCATTAAAGAAATATACACTGTTATAAAATCCACCTACCGTCTTGAAAAGGTCCAACTTTTCAAACTGATTGTTTCCGGCAAATATTTTCTCGCACTCATCGAGAGTCATCATCTGCTTGCTGAACGGCAGGTCTGCATCGACAAGTTCACGCATCCTTGAAGCGATATCCTCAAGCTGATCATCTGTCAGGAAACGCACCTTCGGGCGGCCGTCTTCCATAGTATCCAACTCTCTTATCTCGCAATACAGACCACTCGGAAGAGAATAATCTATCGCCAGAATATTATCAGGGAACATCTCCCTGACCACATACTGAAGCACGAAACAAAGAGACCTTATATATGTACGTCTGCCGTCAGGATGATTGTAACCCACAAAACGTACGTTATGCGGATCTATCAGCCTGTAATCAAGAGCCTTGAGTTTATTATCCACCAATGCGGCAAGTACAGGTTGATCTCCTGCAGACTGGCTGGAGAGTTCCATGAGGGTAGTACCCATAGGAACCATGCTATAAGAGGCTGTGTTCTCGCAATAGATTCTGACGTCTTTCATAAACAAACTATATTAAAGTATCTCTTTGAGGAATGGGCCTGTCACAGAGTCAGGATTGTCGGCGAGCTGTTCCGGAGTGCCTTCCGCAACTATCATTCCGCCCTTCTTACCTCCTTCAGGTCCCATGTCGAAGATATAATCGACAGACTTAAGGATATCCAGATTATGCTCAATGACGACAACGGTATTTCCCTGATCCACCAACTGCTGCAGCACATCCAGAAGCACCTTTATGTCGTCGAAATGAAGTCCTGTGGTAGGCTCGTCA
>JAEIGA010007271.1_pt1 | contig 16831 bp, 16 predicted proteins | sample 9270691 | NCBI WGS metagenome assembly JAEIGA01 (sample SAMN17057246, study PRJNA624740) | gut metagenome | biome: biome; isolation source: fecal sample | host: Bos grunniens | place: China: Xizang | collected 2019
GCCGAAAGGCCCGTCATCAGGTCATACATTACCTTCTCTACACCGCCCCTGATCGGGTAGAATTTACCTAGTTGTAAGATTTTCATAAAGTCTTAGATAGTCTGCATAGCGGTCTTCCTTACGGAAAGAAGCAAGAGCATGGGCCCTGCAGTCCGCCTTATATTCCAAATTCCCTTTCTTTTCTATCTTTCTTACCGCTTCGAGCAGGCCTTTTACGTCGCCCTGCTCCACGATATATCCGGTCTTTTCAGTCACAGCCTCGACGCTTCCTCCGGTACGGTATGTCACGACAGGAGTTCCGCACGCGATAGCCTCCAGGTTTACAGTCGGATAATTGTCCTGCCATGTAGGATTTACAAACGCCGTCGCAGCCGAATAAAGCTCCGCCAGCTGACGGACATTCTCTGTCCTCCTTATAGCTATGATATTCTTCGGAAGCAGCTTCTGCTGCTCCTCCGAGACTCCGACCATCACGATCACCTCGTCTTCATTGAGCATCTTCGACATCTCCACGAAATCATCCCATCCCTTCTCCTTGCTCCAGATGCTTGCAAGGCCGAGGATTATATGTTTGTCGCTCAGGCCATACCTTTCCCTTACTGCCTTATCGTCTGCCTGCGGTTCAAAGACACCAAGGTCGATACCGTTATGGATGACCTGATAGCTGCAGTCCTTGAGGAATGAGTGGGACATTTCGCCTTTCATCCACTCCGAGACAGTCACAATCGTCAGATTTGGCAAAGACGTGAATGCCTTCTTCTTATCAATATAGTTCTGCTTCGATCTGTCTAAAAATATACTCGTCGGGAATGCCTTCTTCTGCGGGCATTTCTCGCACTGTTTCCTCCATTTTTCACATCCCACGCTGGCGTAGTGATAGCAATGGCCGGTATAAAGCCAGCAATCATGGACAGTCCATACAACAGGGATATCGGCCTTTGACAAATAGTCAAACAACACCTTGTAATTCAGGAAGTAACCATGAATATTATGGATGTGGATGACATCAGGACGAAGACGTTCTATCTCCTTCACCAACCTCCTCGTAGCCAGCCATGAACCCAATCCGTGCATGTCGAAAAAACGGGTCAAGAGTCCGTGTATTCCGACACTGATCCTGGATCCTACCGGCACCAGCTTAGACTGTGACTCCTTTACTCCGTCACGCCCTTTGCTATAAGCAATATAATTATCCCAGCCCTCCTTCATCGCCACAGCTCCGATCTCCTGAATAATACGTCCAGTCGAAGTCGAAGTCCTCAGAACCGGATTTATATGCAATAGTTTCTTCATATTAAAATTGTCATTCTGAGCACCCTTATTGTCATTTCGAGCGAAGTCGAGAAATCTCCTCAAACAAATTTATCCACAACCCCATCACCCTCTCTTCCGAATAAGTCTCAACAACCCCCTTAGCACTCTCTCCCATCCTCATCCTCAACTCCTCATCCTTCATCAACTTTACAATAGCCCCCGCCAGCCCCTCTATATCACCGTCCTTCACAATCAAGCCATTCTCCCCCTCATCGATAATATCCCTCGGTCCGCACTTGAAATCGAAGCACACAGCCGGAAGTCCGCAAGCCATAGCCTCAATCATCACCATAGGGAATCCCTCATAATGCGAACTCATCACGATCATCGAGCTCTCCGAATACTCCTTTCCGATATTCTTTGTCGGAGCATTCAGCCTGACACAATCCTGCAATCCCCTCTCATCGATCATACTCTGCAGCATATCCTTCCACTCTCCCTGTCCGAATATATCAAGCCTCCAGTCCGGCAGCTGCTTGCGTACTTTCTCCCACACCAAGATAAGCCTGTCGAAGCTCTTCTGATAGTCGAGGCGTCCGACAGCGATCACTCTCTTTGCCGAACAATCCGAGTATTTCTCAGCGATAAAATTCGCGGCATTCGGTATCACTCTGATCCCCGGCATCTTACCCCACATATCCCTATCTTCCTGAGTCAGAACCACAAACCTGTCAAACCTTCTGACAAGCCTTTCATCCATCCTTGCGCGCACCTTATCAGCCAGTCCCATGAGGCCTGATCTGTTGTACTGATGGTGGAAAAGCTTGCTCTGATGCAGCTCCATGACCTTTTTGCTGCCGTCTTTAATTGAAGGAACAAACGAACATTCGCCAGGATAGAAACAATCGACGACGTCAGGTTTCAGTTGCTTCAGCAAAGCTTCGAACTTCTTTGCATGCTGCCTGCGTCTCTTCAGATATCCAAGCAATTTCTTCGCGAAAGGCTTTCCGTTATCGTCAGAATAATTGATTCCAAGATCCATCATCTTCACCCCCTCCGGAAACGGATAAAACGACGGCCTGTCGTGCTGATCAGTCGTCACAACAGTCACATCCCATCCCTTCTCCTCAACAAAGTACCGTACCTTATTGAGAAGCACGCGCTCCATTCCGCCTGGGTTATATGTCGAGTGGATCAGATAAAGAATTTTCATACTTGTTTTCGTATTCTTCGTTATCCTCCTTGCTTATGCAAAGGAAAATCGCGAAGACAAGGAATATATCGGTCGAGACTTTGAGCCAGACTATCATATTGATAGCCAGCACAAGCCAGAACATCGTAGCGTATTTTGGGAAACGGCTCACACAAGTCTTTGCAACTTTGAAGAAATATGAGATAAAGGTAACTAGACCGATCAGGCCAAAATAGAATATGAAGCGGAGATAACCGATGTCTGTACCCATATAATAGCCGTGCCACCTTTGGCCAACATAATAAGGGTCTCTATTATACGGATTCTCGATATAACCATCCCCAATCAGCCATGTTTTCATATTATCTGGAAAGACAATCATATTCTTCAGAATATTGTTCGAATTTGTCTCCCATTTTCCTGTCTCTGCTATAGAGAAAAAACCTTCGAAAGCAAAACGTACATTATCATGGAACTGCTGATTGGCCGAATACAAATATATGATTATTGGAAGGGCAATGCACAAGGCCCCAATAAGATACTTCCAAACTCTAACATTATCTTTCCGCAAAGACATACTAAAAAAGCCTGACGCCATTATCCAATATGCCAATGCCACAATAATACCCACAGTAGTCGTGCGAGCCATCATATTGCCAACAAGCCCAATGAAAAGAAAAGCCACAAGATATAGCCACATATAGTTATCAAAACGCGACCCTGACAATCTCTGAATCATGAAAGCAATCATCACAAGTACTGTCGCGAATCGAGTTCCCGCAACGTCAAGGCCGGCGCCAATTCCATAGATTCGATTTGCTTTAGTTAACGTATCTGTATCCACAAAATCAAATCCAACCACATATCGATCCACAATAACCTTAAATGCAGGGATCGAGTCAATCATCAATGCCAACACACACTGCCCCACACATACGCCGATAAGATAGTTACAGATAAGTTCTACTGATACATAACCATGCAACCACTTTACAATCTTCACAGCAGTATACGCTCCTCCTAACCACACAAACATCGACACGATATATGTCGCGTAAGTATAGTCATTCGTATTATTTATGATCACTGACCCTAAGCCGCACAATGAAACCAGTGCTGCTATTACTGCTATCTGGAAACCATCTTTGTTTATCTGGGGAGCCCTGCCCTTGGCAAGATCCAGCGCATACAGCACAAGACCGACTCCCGCCATAGCCATCTTCGTATTGACTCCCGGAAGGAAAGTGAACTCAAACGGGAAGAAATAAAAGCTGACCGCGATTCCCGCCAGCAATATCTTAATGAGTTTCCACATCTTACTTATAAATCACTCCGTAAACCAACTTATAAACTACCTTGAAATAAAGCTTTACAGCCCAGAACTGTCCCTTGGCTGCAAACCACTGCACAATCCTTGTTCTGAACGCCTGTTGCTTATTTTCGCAAATATATTTGTTTGCCTCCGGCCACCATTCCTTCCACACTTCATATTGAGATTTGTCATCCGTAATGAGGAACGGAAGCTTTGTATTCAGCTTGAAAAAAGCGATTTCTTTTTCCAAGGCATCACCAAACTTATGTCGCAGAAAATCCTCAGTCTGAGCCACATTATAAAGAATATCTACTTTATGCCTCTCAGACATGGTCGCTGAGTACGCATTAGAATTCAGCTTCACATAATGATAGAACGCCTTGGGCACATATGCAACTCTCGTCGCACATGCCGCAAGCCTGATCATCGTCATATCTTCTCCCATGCCATGACCGGCTGGGAATGTAATGTCGTTGTCTGTATACAGACTTCGTCTCACAAGCTTATTCCAGACATTGTATTTCATATTACCACCAAGGAGGCCGACCTTAAGCATCTCGTCAGCAGTCCGATACAAAGGATTTGACATATATCTCTCATTCTTCTCAAACGAAAGATAGAAATCACAATACACCATATCAGCATCCTTCTCTTTTGCGGCCTTATACATCTCCTCCAGCATACCCTTCTCCACGAAATCATCGCTGTCACAATGGAAGACATACTCTCCCGTCGCAGCCGCAAGACCCGTATTCCTCGCTGCCGGAAGCCCCTGATTCTGCTCATGCACAAGTATCTGCACCTGCTCCTTACGCTCAGGATAACGCTCGACACACGCCTTCAGAATATCGACACTGTCGTCCGGCGAGGCATCATCGACAAAAATAAATTCAACATCTTTCAGAGTTTGCTCGAAGAGAGAACATACACACCTTTCGATGAAGCTGCGCACCCCGAAGATCGGTATAATTATAGAGACTTTGCTTGTCATTTCTTAATAACACTCTTAATTAATCCCTTGACTTTTACTAATACCTGAAGAACATCATGTCCTAAAACTCGACCCATCGCATTTTTGATTTTCGTTGATCTAGGTAACCAAGATTCTGCGTAATGATGAATCGCCCTCGTATTAGATGTAACCTTAAGCTCCCTTGTCACATAATCAATCGGACAGAAATAATCTTTCGGATAAATAATAAACCCACAACACCGCTGAATTTCAGCTACATTCTTCAATCCCCCTCTTCTAAGATGTTCGGTAGTAATCTCTACAATATTAGTAAGACACAACGCTCCATCTTCGCATATAAAATGAGCATCACCGTAATATTTGATTAAAGCAGCAAATAATTCATTCCCCATTTCTGCACCAATGCACAAGCCGGGAGCTACTGTTATCAAATCATTATTTTGTTGCTCCACTCCCATAAAAGGGCCTGCCATAATTATATCATCCAAAGAATTGATAACTTCAACATCTGTATCAAAATATAATCCACCGTAATTATACAAAATCCAAAACCTTGCATAATCGCTCACAAAAGCATATTTACCAGCTTCATACGCTTCCTTTATATACGGGATTGAATTTACATCAAAATTCGTCTCATCCCATCTCTTTACTTCATAGTCTGGTAAATATTTACTCCAGGATCTTATATATTTTTCTGCAACCTTTGGTAGAGGCTTGCCTCCAAACCAGCAATAATGGATTATTTTAGGAATCATCTCAAAGTAGTTTAATACTTTACAACTCTAGGACATTTCTTATATTCTTCAGAACTAATAAATTGCCACGCATCTCGTATTGCTTGATATTTAGTAACTAAAATATGTATTCTAAATTTCAATATAGAAATCATCAATGTAAATATTAAATAATATAGTATACACACCACACTCCACAATTTCAGCAAAATAGAGCGCTCGGGCAAATATATAAATCTATGCCAAAAGACATTTTTGAAATATATATCCCCATATAATCTCATACGTTCTTTTTCTTTGGTCAAATTTTCTCCTGCATCTAAATGTTCAAACTGATGTCCATACCAAGTAATGAGTTTCAGTTTATTCAGATACATTTTATAATACATTACTTGATCATCCCCTAAAGCATATATCATTTTATCCATCCACAGTTCCTCCTCTAAATGGATTTTTAAGAAATTATCTTTACGACAAAGGAAACAAGCTCCTGCATTAGTTTGTGACAAATACACTTCTTTTTGAGGATTCTTATTATAGGAATATCCTCCCGTCTTCATTATTTTATATCCCCAAACACAATCTTTATATCGGGCTCTCATACGTCCTGAAATAGTCATCATAATTTCAGATTTTCGAGAACGCAATGCATTAGGGAAAATATCGGGTGAGATAACATCTGCCCCCTCTTCCTTTAAAAGCCGATACATTGTTTCAACTGTATCTGGAGGGAAAGCCAAGTCGTCATCAAGAAAGAGAATGTATTCTGTTGCTACTTCATCATAAACTAAAGCCCTTTGTGCAACCATACCCTTCTTCACATAAACATAATGTTCACGGCCTATTGACTCCTTTGGTAAAGGATAGCCATCTGCAATATATACAATTATGTCTTTCGGAGATATTGTTTGACAATTAAGCGAGTTCAGTAGTTGTTGATATTTTTCCCCTGCTGTACCTAACGTACGAATGACTGCTGTGTAGTTCATTTATCTTTTTAATTTATTGCGCACTTTCAATATGATATTTAGAATCACCTCCATGTTTTGTTTCAGCATCCACATAAAAATTTTTAATTTCCAGTCTATATATGGGCAAGTCCATATATATTTATGGGAATTAGGATAAATACATTGATATTCAGTATGGCGATCAATATCTAAAATAAGGTCTTGTTTACTTTTTAAAACTCTCCATGAAAGTTCCTTTTCGTATTCATTGATGCATCCTTGTTTTGTAAAAAAATCAATAGTTTCTAAATAAGCGGTCTGTTCCTCCTTCTCTGTTTTCTTATTGAGTCTATGTACAATAGATGCCTCATTGATTCTATTATAATTATAGAAAGCCTTGTGCAGGTAAGAGATCTTATTGGCATAATGAAGCAATCTAACAGAAAGCCAAAAATCTTCACAATAGCATAAATGTGTTGGTGAACTTAATTTGTTTTTTACATACAAATCACGCTTTACTATCATATTCACTAAGCATGTCCATGCAGAAGATATGTAATTCTTCATTAGAACACTTTTCTCCGTTGAAAAGAGAGCAGCCGAATATACCATGTGTTCATTTTTAAATATCATTCTGATATCACTATATACGACATCAGCATCATCGTCAATTGCTTTTAAATATAATTCTTCGTACATCGTAGAATCCACCCAATCGTCCGAATCACAATGAACTATATAGTCACCACTAGCCACAAATAGTCCAGAATTTCGAGCTGAAGTAAGTCCACGATTAACTTCATGATGGACAACCTTCACATATGGGAGCCTTTGAGGGTAATCCATTATTGTTTTTTTCAAGATCTCAATACTATTGTCTGGGGTGCAATCATTTACAAATACATACTCAATATCTTCCAATGTTTGCTCCATTAAAGACCTCACACATTTCTCTATATATGGAGAAACATTATAAATCGGTACTATAACTGAAATTTTTGGCATTTCTTATTTTCCTCGCTATTTTTAAATAATTCGTTAAGATTATTGACGGAAAGTATGCTATAACCAGCATCATTTTTATATACCACGATGATCTACATTGCAATGTAGCCCTAACTTCCTTTTTCAATATATATTTTTTAAAGGATTCTATATCACAATCTCCAGAATCAACATTAACTTTTAATATATCGAATATAAAGCCATATACAATCCTAGCTCCTTCTAGTTTATAGAAGTCATGTAGTCTCTTATAGTGTTCAATTATTTTATCACTATATTCAATTATTTTATCATTGTGATCTTTATATTTTAGGATATACTCTTCCGCAATACTATAATAATTATAACAAATATTATTACATAGGCTTATACTTTTTGTATGTAACAAATACGACACAACAAAAAGCGTATCTTCACCGAACCTCAGATTTTCATCAAATAGTATATAGTTTTTCGATATTATGTTTCTCTTGAACAATTTAGCCCATGGTACTCTGAATAAAATAGTATCTATGTTATAATTCAAAAATGAACTTATCTCTTCCTGACTTACTGTGCCACTATTTCCCCATATAGGATACTCTTCTACCTCCTTTGGATTCATCATAAACCCGCCAACAATAAGATCTACTGCATCATTATTTATCATCATTTCTAAAGCATCGCAAGGTAATGTATCATCGCTATCAACAAAGCACACCCAGTCTCCTTGCGCGTTGCCTAGTCCTATATTTCTCGCTGATGATACACCGCCATTCTCTTTATGAAATACTCTTACTCGAGAGTCAGACTGTTCATAATGGTTGCAAATATCTCTAGAATTATCTATTGACCCATCATTAATTAATATTAATTCAAAATCAGCATAGGTTTGCGACAATATACTACATATACATTTATGAAGAAATTTTTCAGCATTATACACAGGTACGATTACTGTAATTTTAGGCATTTCTTTGTCTAGTATTTAATTATTAATCACAATCTAACTAGCTTTTTCATAAAAACGAAAAGTAGTTTACATCGGTTCAAGCATCTAAATATGAAAATGCCTAAACATGGAGGGAGATAAATCATAATGGGGAATACTGAATGCTCCTTTTTTGCCCATTCTGACACTTGTTGTTGGCGAGATATTAGGGAAAGTTCCTTGATAATTGATGAGCGGTTATTATAATATGGATCTAATGATATGGTTTCAAGAGTCCAATAGTACATCATGATGCTATTATATTTATATGCTCTATTTAATATTTCATCATTGACTTTTCTAATGCTCTCATGGAAAACATCGCACATAGAAAAAGAATCTATGAGATTCTGAATCTTATATGAATTTGAAGCACTGGAAGAATGTTTTCTATATGCGTAAAATCTTAACGGAACAAACATACAACGTAAGGGCTGACATAACAAATGAACATAATATTCCATATCCTCCAAAAATACTCTTTTCTTATCGAATCGGATATCGCCAATTGCTTGTTTTTTAAATAATGAAAGTACTAAAAAATTCTCTCCGCGCATTATTCGAGTATAAAACATCCCTGGGGTTAATATTTTATTTGAAAGCGCTATCTTTTCTTCCGACAGGGGAATTTCAAACAAATCGTTTCCATCATGATCAACTGCTTTATATTCTCCTCGTATTATATCTAAATCATATTTTTCAGAAAGCGTAAAAAGCTGTTCTAATGCCGTGTCATCATACCAATAATCATCCGCATCTAAAAAAACAATATATTTCCCTCTCGCATTATCAAGTCCAAGATTGCGAGCAGAAGAAACACCTGAATTCGCTGTATGGAAGACACGAACTCGCTTATCTTTTAATGCACTTTCATCACATATCTCCCCAGAATAATCGAGTGAACCATCATTAATTAGCAGTAGTTCAAAATCTGTAAAGGATTGCGTAAGTATGCTATTAATACAATAACGCAAATATTTCTCAACATTATATACAGGAACAATTATAGAAATCTTACACATATGTTATATTAATCCTACAGACTTTAAAAAATTTACGCTCTTTTTTCTATAACTTGACAGAGCTACCTCTGTAGCATTCAAATCTGCCGTATCCATTAACATGGCTTTCTGTTCTTGAAATTTTGTGAAAGAATCAACAAATCGGCTCTTCAAGCAAAATATATTCAACAGGGAATCAAATCTTGTATTCCCTCGTTCACGATTCCCGAGAACAACAAATGGTTTTTTAAATAATATCGAAAAAACACATGCATGAAAGCTATCAGTAACTACAAAATCAGACATATAAAGCTCTCTTAACCATTCTTCTACAGGCATTTGAAAAGGGCGAGGATTTGTCTTTGTAGAAATCAAGTTTATATCTGCATATATAGATGTATAACCATCTGCTTGCAATGATGCCATAACTAACTCTGCCTGATTATTTTTATCTAGGACATAACAAAACACATTAGCTAGAGCTCTATGTTTATTCGACCCTTCAAAGAGTTTAATATAATCATCAACATTTAAGAGCATTGTAGGATCCAAAACATGAACGGCTCCATCAAACCCAAGTTTTTCCTGACACAACTGAACTCCAGACTCTTCCCTAACACTTATAGCATCAAACAACTTAGCCAATGCTGCACATTCTCTAGTTTCCACATCAGAAAATTCCCATAGATCGGTTCCAAAAGATGCAGAATAAGCTATTAGCTTTGATTTAACATCTACAGGAACTTGCTTTAAGAAAAAATCTGTGATATTTGGTGAATAACATGGACGCCAAACTTGATCACTTCCAACAATATAGCAATCAAATCTATTTTTCTTGAGATACTTTCTTAGAGCTTTAGAGCTGCGAATTTCCTTTGTGATATTTATATATTCCGAAACGAAAGGCAAAACATTATAGCCATGCCACTTATTATGAAAAAAAGGAGAAAATGGATTCATGAAGATATATTCGTTCCTCCTAAATAAAACGAAACGAATAAAAGACTTTATTATACTTCCTATGCGGCGTAATAGCAGCTTTATCGTTATTTTATTATCATAATCTCTATTAACGATGACAACATCATGGCCATGTTTTTGTAGAAAAGTTTGCAACGCATATGCTTGTAATATACCACCATAATTCGTATGTAGAGGTTGAGTAAAGATTGCAATCTTCATTATTTTATAGGCTTATATTTTCTAAATAGGAATCGTTTTATTCTCTGGTATAAATTCTGGCTTATTGTTTCATGAAAAGAATTGAAAAAACTTTTATATTTTAAACAAGAAAAGAAATAAGCCCTATTAATCGGCTCACCTACTGATTGACACACACACATGTTCGCATTAACAGCATCTTGATATGAAGTCTCATGCAAATTGATTTTAAAATCTGCTATTACACTCTTATTATACACAAGCAGTAGACTTACTCCTTTATCATCATCTTCTTTAAATAAGACATTACTAATTCCCCAATAGTCCCCAATAGTTAGATCTGCCCTTGACTTTCCTGACCTTGCCGGACAAGCATAACAACTTGGGCGTAAACTCAAGTTACATAAGAATGCATTCATATAGGGATTCTCATAGAAAACTGAAGACAAAACTGAATTTTGTTCTCCTTCGGCTGAAGCCTTAGAGAAATTGAGGACAAAACTGAATTTTTTCCAGCCGGTAGATTTGTCTCTAAAGTTTACACCTATTAAAACAGGGGCAACTTTAGAAGAAGGCAAAACTGTTTTTTTTCCAGTATCGCCATGACGGGCGATTTCTTCTTGAAGATACATCTTCCACACCTTTGGACTAGGTACACCATGACATACAAAGTCTATTGTCAAAAGATTATCATATTCTCGTCTTATGAATTTCTTCAAGCCCGCGACTTGACACGGAGTGCCAGTAAACATCACTTTTCTTCCTGCTCTAAGAAGTGTTTCTACTTGTTTATATGAATCTCCTATAAAGCTTTGAACATACTTGGATCCTCTAAAAGGAGCTAGTTCTTCTTTGGTCTCTGCATAGTCGTGAACAACCTCCCAATTCTCATTAAAACGAGCACCAAAGACCACTCCACCATCATCTATAACTTGCTCTGCCAACAAAGTAAAAATACCGCCAGATGAACTACTCATTCTAATTTTATCATCAGGATGCTTTGCAGCAAACACCTTCAACGGAAGTCTTTCCTCTTTTTGATTAATAACAGGGCATACCTTCTCACAAAGGCCGCAATCTACACAAGTTTTGGTATCTACCTCAGGATACAGAAAACCTTCTTTATCCTCTTTAAAAGAGATCGAATGTTTAGGACAGATGTGCAAACAAGCGGAACAGCCACAACACTGACTTTTATCTTGTATATTTATCATCAAGGAAATAACTTTTTAATTTTGACTAATGATTCAAACACCTTATCACATCCTATCAGAGTAGACCAGTAATAGAACTTATACTGCATCGGCAATTTAGCTGTATCATACATAAACTCCTTATATGCTTTAGCAAATTCACTCCCTCGCTTATATTGGTATGCCAAATTTAGTCGTATTCTAGTATATTTCTCTATTATTTGTCGCTGATACTCCTGGAGTTCTTCCAAAGGCATTGCACTTATATTAGATAAAGTGTTGAGAATCGTTTGTTCATATACATTATATTTATGAACTTCTCTTTCATATCCACTATACGCATTCCTACTATGAGATGACTCACGACATAAGACATTATATAATGGCTTCATTATTGTCTTGCACCTATAGGAATACAAAATCGGTAAGTATAACTGCCAATTCTGTCCAGCATCCTTGTGTGTATAAATAGACATACCGACTACTTGTCTCAACACACTAGTCCTAGCCATATATGCTCCAGCGCAGAAATAAAAGCCATTACGTTCAAATAGGCAATCTTCAAATAAAGACTTTCTTGCATCCTCTTGGGCGTTAACACCTAAAACAAATAGTTCCTTCAAGGTTGTCTCGTCAACCAATCTCTCCTGAGTTCTAACCATAGCGACATCGTCATCACAATCTATCAGACAATTAACCATTGTCTCTATCGCCACGGAAGATGCATAATAATCATCACTATCTGGCCATACTAGAAATTCCCCATTAATCAGTTTTAGGCCATTATTAATTGCAACTGACTGGCCTTGGTTCTCTTGGTGAACATAGTTCAAGGAATAGCCTCTTGACTGAAACTTCTCACGATATGAATCATACACTGAGCGAATATTATCGGTAGAGCCGTCATCGATAAGAAACATTTCCACTAATGGATAAGTTTGATTTAAAACCGAATCTAGCAAACGCCACACAAGGTGAGCTGTATTAAAGCAAGGCGTTAAAATCGAAACTAACCTCTTTGACATATTTTCTCTTTAATTTTATTTATAAGTCGCGTCCTATAATCTAGTGGCAACAAGAAATAATAACCCAATATCACTAACAATATCGTAGATAATAGTCCTGTCAATATGAGTCTTAGGAATCCAGACGAGAAGAACGCTGACGTAATAGATACTGTAAACAAAACTACAATAAAGAGAAGCAGACAAGGCAACAAGTCCTTAACTAGAAATCTCTTAAAATTGAAGTTTCTAATATATAAATGAATAGTCCAGGCATTTGATAACATTCCGCAAAATACGGCAACAACATTAAAAAGATACGGCAACCAGATTATTTCTGTATTTTTAAAAGCAACATAGGTTATTGGTACTACTAACAAATATAAGGTTCCATTAATCAGACTAATTCTCTTAACTCTGCCTGTAGCGTGAATGATAGACGCAAACAACAACGATGTGTTTGCAAAGAGATTAAATAATAAAGTAAATGCACAAAAAACTGCGGCATTTTCAGGGACATTACCCAGCCAAAGTTTCAAGATATAGTTAATCTCCGTTATTATTGGGATTGTCAATATGGACAATAATATAAAGGAGAGTTTTATTGAGTTTGAAAGTAATTCAAACATTGGGTGATATTCTTCTGTTGCATAGTACTTAACTAGCTGAGGACGTACCGCAGTAACAATGTTTCCAGCAAATGACATCACAGCTCCTTGAACTTGAGCCGCAATCCCAGCTGCAGCATTTGCAATTGGTCCGAAAAACATATTTAGCAGTATACTTACACCCTGAGTTCTTGCAATTACACTCATATTTCCATACAAATCCCAACCTGAAAAAGAAAGCATAGGCTTCAAAAGTTCCTTTTTCCAAACAAAAGAAAATCTTGTTTCAGTGAAATGGGTTTTACAATATATCCTGTATATTAAAATTATGATGATGGATACTGACAGTTGTAAAAACGAGTATAGAATGAGTTTATCAAAGTCACCAATCACCAACAAGTATACAATCAACAGACGTAGAAAGACATTCAGTATTCCCACATAAGCATACACATCCATTTTCTCATGAGCGATTATTGTCGCATTATATGGCGTCTGCATAATCGATAGCATTGAAGCTATGATTGTCGTTTGATATACAATTCTAGCAGCCGTCATTCGAGACTCAGGAATGACCAACTTATTCTCAAGGAACCATAAGCCAACAGTTTCTCCAAAAATGAAAATAACTAGTGCAATCCCGATATGTATTATAACTGCTGTCGAGAAGGTCTCCTTAAGTTTTTTTAAATTATCTTTCCCCAGTTCATATGTTAAAAACCTTGCTGTAGCTCCACTCATAGAGTCATTCAGGAAGCCCAACATCGCGATTACACCGCCAACGGCGTTGGAAATACCAAAATCCTTTATCCCCAGCGTATTCAGAACCACCCTAGACGTGTACAACGAAACCACCATGCTGAACAGCATTCTGCCGTACAGCATCAATGTATTTTTTGCTATGCGTTTGGTGTTCTCGGAATGGTCTTGCATTATCCCTTTACTCTATTTATGCGCTTAAGTAGCAGCAACCCACTATAAACATTATGGCTCCAAAGATGAGGCCGAGGATCAATCCCCATTTAATACCATTAAAGATATTGTCTGCAGCTTTGATGATGTCTCTTTCTAGTTTTCCCATATTCTTTTACGTAGATTCCTCGTCTCGCTTCGCTCGCTCGGAATGACAATGAAAAGCGTCGCTCGGCATCAGCTTGCTGGGACAGATCCCCGATCAAGTCGGGCATGACGGGGAGAGGTATCTACTTTGCTTTTTTACCTAAATAATTGATGAATGCACTGCATGAAACCAACATGAACATTGCTTCATCAGAAGATGGCACGTATGTTCCGTCATCGTCCATCAATGCATGACGGATGCCTGTATCTTTTTGATTTGTGTATGCGTATAACTTATCAAATGCTTCTTTCAACATCGTGCAATTGCCACGATCTCCTCGTCTGATGAAAATAATGACATGCGTTATATTTTATGCCAAACGCCTCAAAACTTCCCTTCCCAAGTCGGTAATCTTATATTTCTGATTAGGGCTACTAGGCTTATCCTTAATTGTAGGCTCGATAAGGCCTTGTTCCAGCAGAGGTGCGATATATTTCATATAATTATAGAAATGAGACGTTTTCTTTAAAACCTCCGTCAAAATTTCCCTTTTGCTACGAGGCTCCGCCTGTAGCAATGCAAGTATCTTTACTGCAGAACCAGCATCCAATACATTTAGTACTTGGTCAGTAGCTTGGTCAGTAGCTTGGTCAGTAGCTTGGTCAGTAGCTTGGTCAGTAGCTTGGTTAGTAGCTTGGTCAGTAGCTTGGTCAACAAGCTTGGTTTCGGTCACTGTCGATAGAACCTTTACTTCAAATGCAGTCAGCTTTGTTACATCAAATTCTGCTTTCGGATTTCCATTCTCTTCAAGCATATTCTGAACTCTGCTGACACCTCGATTGAACATATTGACATATTTCAGTCCTTTCATAGCCTCAGCAACAACAGGATTCCTATAGTCATTGACTCCCGGGAAATTTTCCGGACGAGCTTCGCCATACAAACCTCCGGCATTCATTATTTCAATACGATCGTCATATTGATAAAGACGGATAGGCATATTAGACTGATAATCCCTATGCATACAGGCATTCATCAAAAGTTCTCGAAGGGCCCCATCAGGATAATTGATCAATGTCTTCTCCCTTAACAAACTGGCAGTAACCGGACGCTGGGTTACTACGGCATCACGCACGAAAGACTCCAACTGAGGAAGCATCTTATACAGTGCTCCCTGAAATTCTCTCTCGTTCAGCACATCACCTGATTTATCTTTTCCTGAAAAACGGACAAACTGCACGTAACATCCAGGCAGATAAAATCGAGGCTTCCTGCCAAAAAGTATAATCGCTGCATATGTAGGGCAATCGAACTTTCTATCGAACAAACGAATGGATGCCAATTGTTCTTTTATGTCCCTATTGTCCTCAGCTAACTCATCTGAACTTACTACAGACGGAAGATAATTTGTCTTTATCGCATCTATATCCAGATCATCAATTGTCGATCCAAGACAAGGAGTAGCATCAAAAGTTGCCATATATGCAGTCCTTCTTTCTGTCAGTATTCGCTCTTCAGCTTCACTGGCAATATCTCTTCTCGGACCGATTCTGACAAAGACTCTACCACGATAGCGAACAGGAGGGATGAGCGACGGCGAAACTTCTGCAACCAAAACATCACCATCCTGAAATTCAAACTTCTCCACGCTCATTACCGGAAGGGGCAGGATATTACCATCAGAACGTATGGCAGCAATCTTTTTTAGCAAAGAATCATCTACTTTAAGGCCTGACAATGTGCCATTATCATTTACTCCTATTATCAGGTATCCCTTCTTTTTAGAATGCGGCAAGTCGTTTGCAAATGCACATATGGCCTCGCAAAACTTATCCATGTTCCCTGTAGAAACAGTTTTTTCAACACGATATGTTTCCGTGCTTCCCAACAATTCCTGCAACTCTTCTTTTGTTATCATAGTGTTGTTTTATTTATTGATGCTTGTTCTGCAGATGCCCGATCAAGCCGGGCATGACGATCACGAGGACGGGCATGAGATCCCCGATCAGGTCGGGGATGACGTTCCCTAAACGGGGATGACGTTCCCCTACCCAAAAATCCTTCCCCAAAAACCCTTCTTCTCCTCCTTAGGCACAGTTCCCAGGTACTCGTAATACTCCCTCCAGGTCCAACGATTGTGAACAACTTCGTAGATGGCGCCCCAGTCGGGAAGGCCGCCTACGGCGCGGTCGTCGATGAAGAGGTCGGCGTGGAGCTTGCGGGCGTGGATGGCCGCTGCGTCGACTTCCTCGCCGGGATAGTTGGAGTTGATGGCGAAGAATTCGAGCCCACGCTTGGCGCAGAAGTCAATCGCTTCCTGCAGGAGGTCGCCTTCACGGGCGGTCCAGAGGATGAGGCGGTGGCCTTCGGCCTGGATGCGTTTGAGTGATGCTATGGCGAAGGGAAGTTCC
>JAEIGA010007272.1_pt1 | contig 16831 bp, 13 predicted proteins | sample 9270691 | NCBI WGS metagenome assembly JAEIGA01 (sample SAMN17057246, study PRJNA624740) | gut metagenome | biome: biome; isolation source: fecal sample | host: Bos grunniens | place: China: Xizang | collected 2019
AGAAGTTGAGAGTGTCTCTTTTCTATTAAGGATGACATCCTCGATAGCCTCAAGCAGCTCGGGAGCAATATCGTCGTAGCGCACCGAAGTAGCGGGGTTGACAATACCCATATCCATACCTGCATGTATTGCATGATAGAGAAAAACGGCATGCATAGCCTCGCGCAAATAGTTATTGCCACGGAAAGCAAAGGAGAGGTTGCTCACGCCACCACTCACATGAGCTCCGGGGAGATGGGAACGTATCCATTCTGTGGCACGAATGAAGTCGAGAGCATAGCTATTGTGTGCCTCGATACCCGTGGCCACAGCCAATATGTTAGGGTCGAAAATAATGTCTTGGGGCAACATACCTACCTCATCGACAAGCAAACGATAGGCACGCTCACATATCGCAATGCGACGTTCATAGGTATCGGCCTGACCCTCTTCGTCGAAGGCCATCACCACTACAGATGCGCCCAAACGACGAATCTCACGGGCATGGGCAAGGAAGGGTTCTTCGCCCTCTTTCAGAGAGATAGAGTTGACCACACACTTGCCTTGTATACACTTGACAGCTGCCGTGATGACCTCCCAATCAGAGGAGTCCACCATGACAGGCACGCGAGCGATATCAGGCTCTGAGGCAATAAGATTGATAAAGTGGACCATCTCCTGCTTCGTATTGAGCAAGCCATCATCCATATTGATATCGAGCAATTGTGCTCCATCCTCGACCTGATGGCGAGCAATGGAGAGAGCCTCATCATATTTCTTTTCGTTGATAAGACGCAAGAACTTACGAGAGCCAGCCACATTGCATCGTTCGCCCACATTGATAAAGTTGCGTTCGGGAGTAACCTCACACAATTCAAGTCCTGATAGCCACAAAGCATCGGGACGAGCCACAGGTATATGAGGCATGGCACCCTCGACCAAAGCGGCATATTCAGCAATATAGGCATCGGTAGTACCACAACATCCACCGATGATATTTACCAGTCCTTCATCGATATACTCCTTCACCTGCAAGGCCATATCGGCAGGTGACTGGTCGTAACCACCGAGACTATTGGGGAGTCCCGCATTGGGATAACATGAGATATAATAGGGTGCACGAGAGGCCAAAGACTTTAGATAGGGCTTCATCTGTGCGGCACCAAACGAGCAATTCAAACCCACAGAGAAGATATTGGCATGCGATACTGAGGCAAGGAAAGCATCGAGAGTCTGTCCTGATAGAGTGCGACCAGCAGCATCTGAGATTGTTACCGAAAGCATGATGGGCAAGCGATGTCCCATACGCTCCATAGTGTGCTCGGCGGCATAGATTGCAGCCTTGGCATTGAGCGTATCAAATATGGTTTCTATAAGCAAAGCATCGACACCACCTTCGATAAGTGCTTCTATTTGCTCCTCATAAGCCTCAACCAATTCATCATAGGTAATGGCACGCAAAGCAGGATCGTTCACATCTGGGCTGAGCGAACAGGTCTTATTGGTAGGACCAATAGAACCCGCTACAAAACGAGGTTTATCGGGGGTACTCATAGCATCGGCTTCACGACGTGCAATGGCAGAAGCAGTAAGGTTTATCTCACGACAAAGGTGCTCGCAACCATAGTCGGCCATCGAGATGCGTTGCGCATTGAACGTGCAAGTTTCAATGATATCGGCCCCTATACTGAGATAACGATGGTGAATATCGGCAATCACCTCAGGTCGACTGAGGCAAAGCAAATCGTTGTTTCCCTTCTGCAAACCAGGAAGGTCGGCAAAACGTTCGCCTCGGAAATCCTGTTCGGTAAGTCCGAGGCGCTGTATCATAGTACCCATGGCGCCATCCAATATAAGGATACGCTCTTTGATTATGTCATGCATGAATTTGATACTCTCTATATATCTTTATTTATGTCTGTTGGCACGCTTACGACGTATCTCAGCTTTCATCTTGGCCGAGGCTGAGTGGTGTTGACCGGTAATATAGGCCTTTTTCTTGGCCTTGGTCTTCACCTTCTCCTCCTTTGGACGGTCCGAGGCGATTTTCTTAAACATTATTCCTCGGGTGAAAATATCTTCGCTGTTCATAATGCTGCAATCTTGATTAAACTACGTGAAGTAAGCACTCCCACTATTCTTGAACTTCGTTTCAGCCGATTCTTATTCCTCGTCGGCATCATCGTATTCAAAATCATCGTCAAACTCGTACTCAAAGTCCTCCATCTCATCGATATCTTCGTATTCGATGGTAAGGTCGTCATCCTGTCCCATAGCACGCAACTCATCTTGCAACTTGCCCATGTCTTTTGAACGATGTACAAGACTATCTTTGCTGAGCTCGGCATGTATATTCTCCTTGTTAAGCTCATTCCACAGGATATCTTTGAGGACAGAGATTCCAAGTCCAGTCACCGAAGAAATGAACACATGGGGAATTCCTTCAGGAAGGGTCTCCTCAAGCATCTCAATCAGTTCGTCATCGAGAAGGTCACACTTGGTAATAGCCAACACCCTCTGTTTGTCGAGCATATCGGGATTGAATGTAGCCAACTCGTTGAGCAAAATATCGTATTCCTTGCGTATATCCTCGGCATCTCCTGGCACCATAAAGAGGAGCAATGAATTACGCTCGATATGACGAAGGAAACGGAGACCAAGTCCCTTACCCGCACTGGCACCTTCGATGATACCTGGAATATCAGCCATCACGAACGATTTGCTATCGCGATAAGAGACGATACCCAAATTGGGTTCCAACGTAGTGAACGGATAGTTTGCAATCTTAGGCTTAGCGGCAGATACTGCGGCCAACAAGGTAGATTTACCTGCATTCGGGAAACCTACAAGACCCACATCAGCCAACAATTTCAACTCCATGATAACTGTGAGCTCTTGCATAGGCTCACCTGGCTGTGCAAAACGAGGAGCCTGACGGGTGGGAGTGGCAAAGTTATAGTTACCCAATCCTCCACGACCACCACGAAGCAAGATAACCTCCTGGCCGTGTTCAGTAATATCACAAAGGTAAGCTCCTGTCTCGGCATTGTACACTACAGTACCGCAAGGAACCTCTATTATCTTATCTTCGCCATCCTTACCGCTACTCTTGTTCTTAGAGCCGTTTCCGCCATGTCCAGCAAAGGCATGACGATCATAGCGCAAGTGCAAGAGCGTCCAATAATTACGGTTGCCACGAAGGATGATATGTCCTCCACGACCGCCATTTCCGCCATCGGGACCTCCATTAGGATTGTACTTGACACGACGCATGTGAGTGCTACCGCGTCCGCCCTTGCCCGAACGACAATATATCTTTACGTAATCTACAAAGTTTGTTTCAGCCACGGTAAACTTAAATAATCGTGTTGATGTACTCGGTGATGTTTGTCACCATGCCTTCGAGACCAATCTCGTCGGTATAGGTAAATCCCTTGAATACGCCCTCTTGCTTGAACCACTCAATGAGAGGAGCTGTCTGGTTATGGTATACGGCAAAACGCTTCTTGATGGTCTCTTCATTGTCATCGGCACGACCCTCAAGAGTTGCACGACGACGCAAACGAGCCATAAGGATATCCTCGCTAACCTCAAGATTAATCATTGCTGAAAGCTTCTCACCACGCTCCTCCAACATAGCCTTCAATGCTTCTGCCTGAGCAATAGTGCGGGGGAATCCGTCAAAGATTACACCCTTGCTGCCCTTAAACTTATCATATACACCACCGAGGATGCCAATGATGAGTTCATCAGGAATGAGTTGTCCGTTATCAATGTATCCCTGAGCAATCTTACCCAATTCGGTACCATTCTTAATCTCTGCACGGAGCACGTCGCCTGTTGAAATATGATCTAACTTGAATGTATCTACAAGACGGGCGCTATATGTACCCTTACCAGAACCTGGAGCTCCAAAAATTACGATGTTAAGCATAATGGATTATTTTTATGTGTATATTGTAAAAAATTATTCTACTACTGTATAGATATCTTTGAGATTGCGTCCGTAACCATCATAGTCGAGTCCGTAGCCAACAATAAAATCATTGGGGATTTCCAATGCCACATAGTCTACATCGAGGTCTACTTTGAGTTTATCGGGCTTCAACAGCAATGTGCATACGTGAATAGCCTCAGGAGAGCGTGTACCTAAGTTCTCGAGTAACTTCTGCATGGTGTTACCAGTATCGATGATATCTTCTACTACCACGACAGTGCGTCCTGCAATATTCTCAGAAAGTCCTATAACCTCTTTGATAACACCTGTAGAGGCTGTACCTTCGTACGAGGCCAACTTAACGAACGAAATCTCTGCCGGTATATTGATACGACGAAAAAGGTCAGCAGCAAAGACGAAACTACCGTTGAGAACTGCCAAAAAGAGCGGATTCTTACCCTCAAGGTCTTTATTGATTTGTGCAGCAATACGATCGACTTCTTTCAAAATCTTTTCCTCAGGAATGGAAACGGCAAATTCTTTGTCTTTAACCTTTATTGTATTCATATTTCAAAATATTAGGCGAAATCTGTACAAAATTATAGAAAATCCGTGTATTTATTCTCGAAAAAGGGATTTTTTTTCACATTTGAACAAAATATCAGTAAAAAGCACTAATTTTACACCCGAACAAGCAAACCAATCGATAACAAGAGGGGTTGCTACTTATGAAAACAAGGGCAAGTAAAATAAAAGTATCTACAATAAATATGAAAAAAGGAGCACTTTTAACCGTATTATTACTCTCAGGACTTACAGCTGTAGCACAAACCGAAATTACAGCCTACACCCCAGGAGTATCGACAGAAGGAGCTGTATATTTCCTCCCCAAAACAGCCATCAACATCAATATCACAGTAGAGAAGAGCAGCTATACCCCTGGTGAATTATGCCAATATGCCGACCGTTATTTGCGCATTAACAACATATCCAGGGTGGAAGACTTGCATTATAGCATCAAGCAAGTGACACTCGACACACAAGGATTGCCCGATGCATCAAAAACATACCACATCAAATTTGCAACCAACACAACAGCTCCTCTCGTCACTCTCGACGAGGCTGGCTTGCTCTTGGCTGTAAACACCGAGCCTGAGAAACAGACAGAGGAAACACCTGCACCTACATCAAAGAAAGAGGGCGCTATGCTTAATCCACGCGACTTCATGACCGAAGAGATGCTGATGACAGGTTCTAAAGCCAAGCTTGCCGAATTAGTAGCTAAGGAGATCTATAACATTCGCGAAAGCCGAAATCTTCTCATCCGAGGCCAAAACGAGAATATGCCTAAAGATGGAGAAGCCTTGCGAATCATCCTCGATGGCCTACAGCAACAAGAGGATGTATTGCTCAGATTATTTACCGGTACCACTATCACAGAGCTTTCGACACAAACATACCAAGTGATTCCCGAAAGCAATGCCGAAAAAGTGGTATTGGGACGTTTCTCACGTAAGCTGGGCCTCCTCCACCCCGACGACTTGGCAGGCATGCCTCTGTACATTGACATCAAAAGCCATAACAATGTAGCAGCTGTACCTGTAGAAATTCTTGAAGCAAAAGCACAAAAGGCTTCAAAGGCTAAGAGCAGCAAGCAAGATGGCATCGTATACAATGTGCCCGACAAGGCGGATGTAAAGGTGTATACCAATAGCGAGACATTAGCCGAAGCAACATTCCCCATTGCTCAATTTGGCAATACAGAGACATTATCTTCGACTTTCTTCACCAAGAAAAAGAACACCAAGGTAACCTTGTCTCCCGTAACCGGAGCATTGCTTAAGGTGGAAGAGTAAGACGATTTTAAGGACGTTATCACTTTTTCGTGTACTCGCATTAAAAAAAGCGTCATGGATTAATGCCATATCAAACGAAATAGCTAATTTTGTCATCACAAAAAGAAAACAACACAATATTTTCCAACCATTAAACATAAACGAATATGTACGGAAAGATTAAAGAACATCTACAACAAGAGCTTGCTGGCATCAAAGAAGCAGGCCTCTACAAAAACGAGCGTATCATCACTACTCCCCAGCGCGCCAACATCAAGTTGGCTGACGGTAAGAATGTGCTCAACTTCTGTGCAAACAACTATTTGGGTCTATCAGACAACCCACGCCTTGTTGAAGCTGCTACTAAGGCTATGCAATCACACGGCTATGGCATGTCATCTGTACGCTTCATCTGCGGCACACAAGACCTTCACAAAGAATTAGAGAAAGCTATTGCTGAATACTTCCATACAGAAGACACTATCCTCTATGCTGCATGCTTCGATGCTAATGGTGGTGTATTCGAGCCCTTGCTCACCGAAGAAGATGCAATCATCTCTGACGCACTCAATCACGCATCTATCATCGATGGCGTACGCCTCTGTAAGGCTAAGCGTTATCGTTATGCTAATGCCGATATGGCTGATCTCGAGCGTTGCTTACAGGAAGCTCAGGCACAACGTTTCCGCATCATCGTGACCGACGGAGTATTCTCTATGGATGGTAACGTTGCTCCTATGGATAAGATTTGTGATCTTGCCGAGAAGTATGATGCTCTCGTAATGGTAGACGAGTGTCACTCTGCTGGTGTTGTTGGTAAGACTGGCCGTGGTGTGAGCGAACTCTTCAACACTTATGGTCGCATTGATATCCACACAGGTACATTGGGTAAAGCATTCGGTGGTGCTATCGGTGGTTTCACCACAGGTCGCAAAGAGATTATCGACTTGTTGCGTCAACGTTCACGTCCTTACCTCTTCTCAAACTCTATACCCCCTTCAGTAGTAGGTGCTTCACTTGAGGTGTTCAAGATGCTTAAGGAAAGCGATGACCTCCACACAAAGCAGCAGGAGAATGTAGTATACTTCCGTGAGAAGATGTTGGCTGCCGGATTCGACATCAAGCCCACACAATCTGCTATCTGTGCTGTAATGCTTTACGATGCGAAGTTGTCACAAGACTTTGCTAACCGTATGGCCGAGGAGGGCATTTATGTTACAGGCTTCTACTATCCTGTAGTACCAAAAGATCAAGCACGTATCCGTGTACAGCTCTCTGCTGCTCACGAGCGCGAAGACTTGGATAAGGCTATTGCTGCTTTCATCAAGGTTGGTAAGGAGCTTGGAGTTATCAAGTAACCCGCACGTTCAAAACAACGTTTTATAGAATCGAATAGGTCAGGAATGTTCCTGACCTATTTTATTTCTATGTTTTACACTGTGTAAAACGTCGTTTTCCTGTTCGCAATACATCGTGTTCCTATCCGCAAAGCATCGTTTTACAAACACAAAAAAAGACGAGCAACTTTCGTTGCTCGTCCTCTGCGGAAAGGGAGGGATTCGAACCCCCGGTGCCTCTCAGCACGGCGGTTTTCAAGACCGCTGTAATCGACCACTCTACCACCTTTCCAATGCTCTGTAGGAGTGTTCCTTTTCAAAAGCGATGCAAAGGTAGAGAGTTTTTTTGAAACGTGCAAGCGTTTTCATCTTTTTTTATCAAAAATCGCAAAAAAAGTTACATTTCAGCGTTTTTTAGGAGAATTTAGGAGGTTTTCTTTGCGTTTAGCACAAATAACCGTACATTTGTGGATGAAAACCATTGTTATATTTAAGGTTTACTAAAAACAAGAAAACCGTATACAATAGAGAATAGGGAATTATGCAGGACAACTATCACAACGAACAACCTACAATGATGAACTGCGCCATGAATATGGGCGTGATTGTGGGTGCATACTACATAGGAAAGTTTTGCTTGTTTCCATTGAGCATGCATTCGACATTTGCTGCAATGCTCTTCTTCGGGTTGACGATGATGGTACCTTTCCTCATATATAAATTGGTGAAGGTGTATCAAGACCGTTATACTGACGGCAACATCGACTTCGTACGCGCTTTTTCCTTTGCACTACTGGTTATGGCGTTCGGCTCGCTATTAGCAGCTGTTGCCCACTACATATACTTTGAGTTTATCGACAAAGGATTAGTAGTAAGTACGCTTGCAGCAAATATTGAACAATTGTCTGCCGTAGACTTCAACTCAATAGAGGGCATAGACACTACCGAAGGAGCAGAAGCGATAGCGCAATATAATCGTTTCATAGAAACAATGAACACAACCTTACAGCAGCTACAGGCCATGTCATCTATCAAAATGACAATGGGTATGCTGAGCAACAATATATCTTGGGCTATCATCGTAGCATTGCCCATAGCACTGGTTGCATCAATAAGAAAAAAGAATAACAACTCATAACATACAACTTAAGAAGATGGATATTTCCGTTATAGTACCTCTGTACAATGAAGCCGAGTCGCTACCCGAGTTGCACGCTTGGATAAAGCGCGTGATGGACGAGCATAAATTCTCGTACGAAATACTTTTTATTAACGATGGTAGCACCGACGATTCATGGAAAGTAATTGAAGACCTCCACACTCGCTTCCCCGAAGTAAAAGGTATCAAGTTCCGTAGAAACTATGGAAAGTCTCCTGCTTTATATTGTGGATTTGATCGTGCCGAAGGAAATGTAGTGATTACTATGGATGCTGACTTACAGGACTCTCCCGATGAGATTCCCGAGTTGTATCGCATGATTACCGAGGAGGGGTATGACCTTGTTTCAGGTTATAAGCAGAAACGTTATGACCCGCTATCAAAGACATTGCCTACAAAGCTCTTCAATGCTACAGCACGCAAAGTTTCAGGTATCAAGAACCTGCACGATTTCAACTGTGGCCTTAAGGCTTATCGCCAAGAGGTCGTTAAGAATATCGAGGTATATGGCGAGATGCATCGTTACATCCCCTACTTGGCCAAGAATGCAGGCTTTAACAAGATTGGTGAAAAGGTTGTACAGCATCAAGCACGCAAATATGGAACCACCAAGTTTGGTCTCAATCGCTTTGTTAACGGTTATCTTGATCTCATCTCACTATGGTTCCTCTCTAAGTTTGGAGTCAAACCTATGCACTTCTTCGGTTTGTGGGGTTCGGTAATGTTCTTCATCTGCCTGTTGTGCATTATTTTCATAGGTGGCAATAAGTTGTATAGCTTGGCCAATGGAATACCAGCACGTTTGGTAACCGAAAGTCCCTATTTCTATCTCGCATTGGTAGGTATGCTTTTAGGCACTCAGATGTTCCTCACAGGATTCCTGGGCGAGCTCATCAGTCGTAATTCGCAAGAGCGCAACAACTATAAAATAGAAAAAGAGTTCTAATGCGAACCTATCGACACATAGCCTACCCCATCGTCATACTCCTCATCTTGTTGGGTGTGACAGCTTGTTCGAGCGAGGATTGCCCTATCAACAATACCGTTCGTGGCAAGATGGCATTTTACAACTCTTTGGGAGATGCTGTATCTATTAATGCTATCCTTAGCGTAAGTGTGACTCGTCCACAAGGCGATTCTGTGATATTAAACCAAAAGACTTTTGCAGCAGATCTCACCTTCCCGTTGAGTTATACAAACGAGACAGATACAATCATCTACTGCTACGATTTTAACGGCAATCTTATTGTTTACGACACACTTTACATCAGTCATACCAACACCCCCACCCTCGTATCTATCGACTGTGGTACGGCAATGTTTCATACCATCACAGCGGCAAGAAGCACACATACCTTGATAGATACCCTAATCATTAAATCACCCGAAGTCAATTATGATGAGCGCGAGAACATTCAAGTTATTTATCGCACTAATGATTAGTGTTGCCACGGTGGGATATGCAAATCCGCAAACCTCTAAGGAGAATAAGGCAGAGAAGCAGAAGCTGACACTTCAAGGACTTTACCTCTCTGCTGATGCCTTTGGCTATATCTATCCTATTTTCGTAAAGGACAGATATTATAGTTCAGAGGTTTCGGCAACAATCAACATAAGCAATCGTTTCTTTCCGGTGATAGAAGCAGGTATCGGACACACCAATATGGTGAGTCAGCTATACGACATTGGCTATAGCACCCGTGCCCCCTACTACCGCATCGGTATGGATTACAACATGCAATATAAGAACGGGAAATCCAATTACATTTATTTAGGCGGACGTGTGGGTTATACCGATTTCGAATATACAGTAAATGCACCTGCATTGATAGATCCCGTATGGGGCAACGAGGTTCCTGTACAGTTTACCGATGTTCCCTGTCGTGCCATTTGGGCTGAAGCTGTCGGAGGTGTGCGTGCCGAAATATTCAAGAATCTCTACATGGGTTGGTCGCTTCGTTATAAATACCCTCTGCACAAGGGTCCTATCACCAATGGAGGACCATGGTATATCCCAGGCTTCGGAGCCAGCAGCAAAACAGCTTTTGGAGCCACCTATACAGTGAGCTATTATTTCAAACTATAATCATGTAGGGCATAGGAGTAAAAAACGACCTATAACTACAAAACAATACAGGAACAATGACTACCCTCGAGATTTGGCTCACAGCCGTCGCTCTTGCTATGGATAGCTTTACCGTTGCTATTGCTGGTGGGCTTACCCTCAAACGCATCAGCCTTCGCCACTTTTTCACCATTGCCTTCTTCTTCGGATTGTTTCAAGCAGTGATGCCATTGCTCGGATGGTTAGGTTCAACCTACTTTTATCGCTTCATTGAGCAATACGACCATTGGATAGCTTTTGCCATTCTCGTATTTCTTGGCGTTAAGATGATACGTGACGGATTCAAGAGTGAAGAAGAGGAACACTTCGACCCAACCCGACTCACCACAGTACTTACCTTAGCTATTGCCGTAAGTATCGATGCTTTAGCCGTAGGCATATCATTCGTCTGTATCGGAATGAGTTCTATTGAGCAATTGCTTTTTCCGCTTTTTGCCATAGGAATCACCTCCTTCGTTTTTGCCCTCGGAGGATGCTTCATCGGTAGCCTTATCGGCAATAAACTCAAGCTACCTGTAGAGCCCTTCGGAGGTGCTGTACTCGTAATCCTCGGTTTCAAGATATTACTTGAACACTTAATGTAATCCCTAAAAAATATCGTAATGAATAAGCGTTGGCATCTGCCTTTCCTCCTATTTCTTATTATAGGAACCATCATCATAGTGGGAGAAAACAAGCCCACCTTTCGCACTCAGCAAGGAAAGATTTTCGGCACATTGTATACTGTAACTTACGAACACAATGCTGACCTTCAAGCAGAAATCATGGGTGCTCTAAAGTCTGTTGATGAGTCACTCTCCCCTTTCAACAAGCAATCTATCATTACCCATATCAACAACAATGACCCCATTGAAGCAGACTCACTTTTCACGAAAGTATTTCATACTGCTGAGCAAATCTATACCGACAGTCACGGGGCCTTCGACCCCACAGTAGCCCCCTTGGTTAATGCATGGGGATTCGGTTTTAAGCAAGGTGTTGAGATTAGTCCTGCGGTTATTGATAGCCTACGAGCATTGGTTGGCATGAATCGCATAACATTGACAGACGGACATATTTCCAAAAAAGATCCTCGTATCATGCTTGACTTTAGTGCCATTGCCAAAGGCTTTGGTAGTGATCGTGTAGCTCATGTACTCGACAGTTGTGGTGTAAGCAATTACATGGTAGAGATTGGTGGAGAGATTGTCATCAAAGGGCACAACAAGAACGGGAATCCTTGGGGAATCGGCATCAACAAGCCCATTGACGACTCATTGTCGGCTCGTCAAGATTTACAGACGGTACTTCGTCTTACAGATTGCGCTATTGCCACATCAGGGAACTACCGCAACTTCTACTATAAAGATGGAGTGAAATATGCCCACACCATAGACCCTCGTACAGGATATCCCGTACAGCACTCACTACTCTCGGCAACAGTGATTGCCGATAATTGCATGCGTGCCGATGCCTTGGCTACAGCCTTTATGGTATTGGGTGTAGATTCTGCCATGGCCTATTGTGAACGTCATCCTGAGATTAAGGGATACTTTATCGTAGCAGCCGATAGCGGAAAACATGAGATCTTTCAAAGTGGAGAGTTTTAATCTTGTTCAGAATTTATAAATAAAGGGAGGCCATTCTGATGGTCTCCCTTTATTATCTCCTCAAAAATCTCTTACAATTATTGACCAGCCTTTGCGCTAATCTCAATTATCAGCTCGGCAATATTATCTGTAAAGAGACGCACGGCCACCGCAATAAGGATAACGCCAAAGAACTTGCGCACCACATAAACGCCTCCCTTACCAATCCAACGTTGCACCAGATCAGTCATTGTCAGCACAAAGAACACAAAAGCCATATTGGCCAACAAGCCGAGCAAGATATTGATATCGGCATACTCTGCACGCAAGGAGAGCAGTGTTGTAAACGAGCCTGCTCCTGCAATCAACGGAAACACGAGTGGCACGATAGTAGCTTCGCCCGAAGGACCTTTAAACTTAAATATCTCCACATCAAGCAACATTTCTATAGCCATAAGGAAGATAACCAACGAACCCGCCACAGCAAATGAAGCGATATCTACATGAAAGAGCTTAAGCATCACATCACCCACATAGAAGAAGCTCACCAGCAACAGGGTCGACAACCATGTCGCCTTAATCGGTTTGATCACCTTACCACTCTCGCGAAGCGAAATGATGATAGGAGTTGCACCAATAGCATCAATCACCGCAAACAAGATGATAAATGCGCTAATAAACTCCTGAATATTAAATGTTCCTAATGTCATATTCTGAATTCTTTTTATTGATTATACCTAACGATACATGTTACGCGTTTGTTTCTGCCGGCAAAGGTATTAATTCTTGCTCACATATACAATATTTAATACACCATCATCATTGACAACACTCCAAGAGCAGCCTCCACGGTATCTATACCCTTGAAAAGCAGACTTCGTTTACCCGACAGCTCGCGAAAACGACATTCATAAGGTGACATGGCAGTATAGTTCATCACACGACCAAAGGCAGTACTTTCATAGTAGGGACTCTCAAGGTTGCTCACAAAATAGAGTGCCATCTGTCCTCCCTTAAGCAAAATCTTCTCTATGCCGAGCTGCTTACCCAAACGCCTCAAAGGCACCACTCGCAACAGTTCCTCACCCATAGGAGGCACAGCACCAAAGCGGTCGGTCAGACGTGTACGGAACTTCTTCAATTCCTCATCACTTTCCAAGCTATCGAGTTCTCGGTATACGAGCATACGCTCGCTACTTGTAGGAATATATTCATCGGGGAAGAGCAACTCAAGATCACTCTCCACGGCACACTCCTCAACGAAGCCTTCACCACTAATCTTACCATCTTCATCGGCATCTCCCATGATAAGATCGGCAAACTCATTTGCCTTCAACTCGTGCACTGCCTCTCCCAGAATCTTCTGATAGGTTTCATAGCCAAGGTCGGCAATAAAGCCACTCTGCTCAGCTCCCAACAAGTTTCCTGCACCACGGATATCAAGGTCTTGCATAGCTATATGTATGCCACTTCCCAAGTCGGTAAAGTTCTCAATAGCCTGTAAACGACGTCGAGCTTCGGGTGTGAGTCCAGATAGAGGGGGCGCCAACAAATAGCAGAAAGCCTTCTTATTGCCACGTCCCACACGCCCACGCATCTGATGCAGATCACTAAGTCCAAAGTTATGGGCCGCATTAATGATTATCGTATTGGCATTGGGGATATCGATACCATTCTCCACGATAGAGGTCGCGATAAGCACATCATAATCGTGATTCACGAATCCAAGAATCACCTTCTCCAACTCTTCGGGAGGCATCTGGCCATGACCGATACATACACGAGCATCGGGCACACAACGTGTGATGAGAGCAGCCAGCTCGGGTAGGTTCTGTATACGATTATTGATAAAGAAGAGCTGACCGTTGCGACTAAGCTCAAAGTTTACCGCCTCACGGATAATCTCCTCATTAAAGGTATGCACCTCTGTCTGTATGGGATAACGGTTAGGAGGAGGAGTCTGTATCACACTCAAGTCGCGAGCCCCCATGAGCGAGAACTGCAATGTACGAGGTATGGGGGTAGCGGTAAGTGTAAGTGTATCGACACAAACTTTCAACTGACGTAATTTCTCCTTCACAGACACTCCAAACTTCTGTTCCTCGTCGATGATGAGCAGGCCGAGGTCCTTGAACTGAACCGACTTGCTAATGAGTTTATGTGTACCCACAACAATATTTACCTCTCCATTCTTGAGACCTCCGAGCACCTTTTTGGTATCTGCGGCCGAGCGAGCACGACTCAGATACTCCACCTTACAAGGAAGGTTCTTCAAACGTTCCGAGAAGGTGCGCCAATGTTGATATGCCAATACCGTAGTAGGCACGAGTACAGCCACCTGCTTATTATCACAAGCAGCCTTGAAGGCTGCACGTACGGCCACCTCGGTCTTACCGAATCCCACATCTCCACACACAAGACGATCCATCGGACGCTCGCGCTCCATATCAGCCTTTACATCAATGGTAGCCTTCATCTGGTCGGGAGTATCCTCATAGATAAAGCTGGCCTCAAGCTCATGTTGCAAGAAGCTATCTGGGCTATAGGCAAATCCCTTCTCTTGGGCACGTTGCGAGTATAGCTTGATGAGATCTCGGGCGATATCTTTAATCTTGGTCTTGGTGCGCTCCTTGAGCTTCTCCCAAGCGCCCGTTCCCAACTTATTGATACGGGGAGCCTCACCCTCCTTACTCTTATATTTCGAAATCTTATGCAATGAATGGATAGACACAAACACCACATCCTCATTGCTATATACCAGTTTGATAACCTCTTGCGTACTATTACCATTGGGCATGCGCACCAATCCGGCAAAGCGTCCCACACCATGGTCGATATGCACCACATAATCTCCCGGTTCAAATTGGCTGAGCTCCTTGAGCGAGATGGCCATCTTTCCACTTCGTGCTTTATCGCTACGAAGGCTATATTTATGGAATCTATCGAAGATCTGATGGTCAGTAAAGCAAGCCACACGCATAGTAGCATCAGTGAAACCACCATGAATCGTTTTGTCTACCGCCTCGAAAGGGATATCGTTTCCACGCTCCTCAAAGATGGTCTTCAAGCGCTCAGCCTGCTTGGTGCTATCGGTAAGGATATACAGCTGATACCCACGGCCAATGAGGTCGGTAAGCGATTGCTCCACCAACTCGAAGTTCTTATGGAAGAGCGGTTGGGGCGATGTATCGAAGTTCACCGTAGCCTGCACCGTAGCAGAAGCCTTCGCACCAAACTCGATACGACGGAAGACCTGAGACTTACGGATAAAGTCGGCAGCTTTTAGCAATTGAAAATTGAGAATTGAAAATTGAGAATTATTGCCATCCGGTTCCTTTACACCAGCATAGGCTGCACTATTGATTTTCAACTCTCCATTTTCATTTTTCAATTCGCGCTCCAGCGCCTCAAGTCGTTCGTACGCCCACAAATAATCTTGGAAAGCGAGGGCAGAGCCCTCGGGCAGGAAGTCGAAGAACGACACCTGTCCTTGGGCCTTATCTCCATTAAAATTAGGCACAATGCTGATACGCTCCACCTTATTGCGCGAAAGCTGAGTCTCAATCTCAAAGGCACGTATACTATCAATCTCATCACCAAAGAGGTCGATACGGAAGGGATATTCCGAAGCATAAGAGAACACATCAATAATACTTCCACGTACGGCAAATTGTCCCGGCTCGTATACATAATCCACTCGCTCGAAACCCTCACCCACTAACATATCCTCCATCTTGGGAATCTCTATGGTATCACCCACGGCCAATGCCATAGAGCGTGTATCCAACGTATCACGCGACACGACCATTTCGGCCAAGGCATCGGGATAGGAAACGATGTATAATGGGGCCTCCTCTACCCCCTCCCGAGGAGGGGAACTTGGTTCCGCATTGTCTGCATCACCCCTCCTCGGGAGGGGCAGGGAGGAGGCTACCAGTCTTGTAAGCACCTCGGTCCTCAGCACCTCATTGGCTGGGTCTTTCTGTCCATACTTGATAGCACGCTTATATGATGAGGGGAAGAAGAGCACTTTTGCCTCACCCAACATCTGCACCAAGTCGTGATAGAAGTATCCCGCCTCCTCAAGATCGTTGAGCACGAAGAGCGCCACTGGCGTCCAGGGCTTTTCTGCTACCGTCATGGCACTAAATAGCATCGGGGTAGCCGAGGCCGACAATCCCTTAAGATGTATCGTACGTACAGCCTCATCATCCCACACATGCCGCATAGCACTCACACCCGAATGCCCGGCAAAACGTTTTACCAAGTCATGAATCTCCATAATCAATGCCTTTAGGGCCAATGCTGCATTTGCCGCATTCGCCCACCTTTTTCTTAAGCCACAAAAATACAGCTTTATTCTGAATTATAGGCAATGAGTATCGGATTATTTTATTGTTAAGGACATAAAACCAAAGAAGGCCTTCTCAGTACGCCTACGACTATTCTTCGAAAACTTTATATGGATTTGCGTGTATTCTCGAGGCAAAGGCCCTGACACTCCTCTTACACACTGGATAGCACATATCCACCGCAACAGAATGCACCAAAAAAAGTGCACATTTCAACAAATAGTGCACCAAAAAAAGTGCACATTATTTGTTTTCTATATAGAAAGCAGTATCTTTGTGGCGAAAACGATTGTTACACATCATCTAACATCCTATTGTTATGAATGCACTGCAAGAAGAAATGAAACGCCAGTTGAGCAACCTTAATCCCAAGATGATTCGTCGTTATCTGCACGATATAATAGATTGGGACGCACGCCTAATAAGTATTTTGGGAGCGCGAGGTGTGGGTAAGACCACGTTGCTCTTGCAGCATATCCAAGAGAGTGGAGATGTAGAACATTCACTTTTCGTATTTGCCGACAACATCTACTTCACCA
>JAEIGA010007273.1_pt1 | contig 16830 bp, 17 predicted proteins | sample 9270691 | NCBI WGS metagenome assembly JAEIGA01 (sample SAMN17057246, study PRJNA624740) | gut metagenome | biome: biome; isolation source: fecal sample | host: Bos grunniens | place: China: Xizang | collected 2019
AAGAATTTCTCTCAAATTAAAAGGAATGAGCCCAGTTCAATACCGAGCTCATTCGCAAATGATTTAATTTTGATTTTTGTCTAAACTTTTGGGTTCACTTCAATTCGCCGGTGGTCTTCTGTATACAGACATAAAAGAAACGGTGGGATATCCCACCGTTTCTTTTATACGTTCATTACAACCGGAAGAATCATAGGCTTGCGCTTGGTTTTCTGGTAAAGGAATTTCGAAAGGTCATCCTTTACGCACCGCTTAAGCTCTGCCCAATCTGTAATGTTCTTATCAAGGCAATCAAGGAGCGCATCCCGTGCGATAGTGCGCACCTCATCCATAAGCTCCTCTGCCTCACGCACATATACAAACCCGCGTGAAACCACATCCGGTCCCGACAAAAGCATTCTCTCATCAATGTCAACAGTGGCAACCACCACAATAAGACCGTCCTGTGAGAGATGACGGCGGTCACGGAGCACTATGTTTCCGACGTCGCCCACACCGTATCCGTCAACAAGTATCTTTCCGCTGGGGACAGTGCCGTTGAAGCGTGCCCCGTCCTTGTCGATTTCCAGAATCTTGCCGATCTCGGGGATGAATATATGGTTTTCCGCCATTCCCATCTCCTGAGCAAGCTGCTTGTGATTCATAAGATGGCGGTATTCTCCATGTACAGGCATGAAATATTTCGGCTTTGTCAGCGCGTGCATCAGCTTTAATTCTTCCTGGCAGGCGTGACCCGAAACATGTACGTCCGCAAGTGCGTCGTAAAGTACACCAACGCCCTTACGAAACAGCTCATTTATGATATTTCCGATGAACTTTTCATTTCCGGGAATGGGGTTTGCACTGATCACAACAAGATCGTTTGGACCAAGCTGTACCTTATCATGCTCGGCAAACGCCATTCTGTAAAGAGCACTCATAGGCTCGCCCTGGCTTCCGGTGGTTATGATGGTAAGCTGATCGTCGCGGAAGCGTTTGATCTCGTTTATGTCAATGAGAGTTCCGTCCGGCACGGTCATGTAATCAAGCTCAATTGCGGTCTTGACAATGTTTATCATGCTTCTGCCCGTTACAGCCACCTTGCGTCCGTGAGCGGCGCTGGCGTTGATTATCTGCTGTACGCGGTGCACGTTTGACGAGAAAGTTGCTATAATAACACGCTTATCGGCGTACTGCTGAAGTATGCCGTCAAGGCTTTTTCCAACCTTCTTTTCGGAAGGAGTATAGCCGGGGCGCTCCACGTTGGTGGATTCGCACAAGAGCATTGTAACTCCCTGATTTCCTATCTCACCGATACGTGGAATATCCATGATCTTTCCCTCAACGGGAGTGAGGTCAAGTTTGAAGTCGCCGGAGAAGAACACAACACCGTGGGGAGTCTTTATGGACAGTGCACAGGCGTCGGCAATAGAGTGATTCACTCTGACAAATTCTACGGAGAATACGCCGAGCTTTACAACATCTCCCGCCTCAACGCAGTTGAGCTGCGGCTTTTCGCTAAATGTATGCTCCTCAAGTTTGTTGGCTACGATTCCAACGGAAAGGCGTGTTCCGAAAACGGGTGCATTAACGGTTTTCAGTACGTACGGAAGCGCTCCGATATGGTCTTCGTGTCCGTGGGTTATAACAAATCCGCGGACCTTCTCTATGTTCTTTTCAAGATAGCTTACATCGGGAATTACCAGGTCAACGCCCAGCATATCATCATCCGGGAAGCCCAGACCGCAGTCAACGACGATAATATCGTTTTCGTATTCAAGTACAGTGATATTCTTGCCGATCTCACCGAGACCGCCAAGGGGAATTATTTTGAGTTTTGATTTAACTTTGCTTTTTGCCATAAAATTTTCCTTTCGATCAAATATGGTTGAATATGTATGTATTGCACCGAATTTTATCCATTTCGTTACATAAAATTCAGTAATTTACAGTCGGACCTGCCGAGTTACACCGTGTTCGGGGAGTGAAGGCATAAAAACAGCCGCGAAAAAAGAAGGGTGCGCAAAATGACCCTCGAAGCGGTGCTCTTTTGATCGTGTCACTACGTTTTTCCATGATATACGGCAATCCCTTAAACGCTCAGACAGCCGTTCTGCAAAATCGCTTGGCACGAAGCGCGAATATAGCGGACCTTCGCGCAAAAAAGCCTCCGAAAAGCAACGTACAACAATATAACATTCATATTGTACCAAAATATTGTTAAATTTATAAGCTTTTGTATATGAATATATTGTTAATAATAATTTATAGTCTCTGCGGCAAGCATAATATCACGGCATAAATTAAATTATGCCCGATAAAAGAAAAGGAGCTGTACTTGATGAAAAAGAAAACCACACCTGCCGAGCGCGCCGCAGAATGCATCCGTGCATGGCGTGATACAGGAGAAGATACAGACGTACTCGGAAGCTACACCGGTTTTTACAAATACTCCGGTCAAATGGGCGCACCTCTGTATACACCTGTTGATTACACCATGGTAGCAGACGATCTTGAACCCGTACAGGATGTAGACGACCTTTAAAAGATGATAAACACAAGAAGTGCCGCGCACACAAAAAGCAAAGTAAGACTTGATGCCGCAAGCCACGCTGTGGCACTTAGAGAAGATTTTTTCGGCGGTGCTGTAACTGCCCTGATCTCCTCAGACGATGCACAGTCTATCATACGCTTTGCCTCTGCAATTATATCCGTATCACGTCCCGATGCAGGCAGATCGCATTTAAGCACGAAATAAGCAGAGTCAAAATAGGGACTTCCGGTGTCCTTTACCATGATTATATTTCGTTTACAGCCCTTCAGCATTGACGTACCTCCATGTTTGAATCTGTGAACTGTGGTGGAGCTTTGTGCCAGCACCAAACCGCAGTTCACAGAAATTGTGGGCAAAAAACGAAGATCCTATTCATTTTTATCGTAAAGTGTACGGTATTCGGCTATAAAATCCGAAAATTTTTCCCGTACCTGAAGTTCAAGAGGACTTGTGTAATACGCCCCTCTCTCCTCAAGCATTTTCATCCGCCTGGCACGCTCCGCGGCAACACCCTTTGGAATCATGCAGATTTCGGCGATGTCGTCCGCGCGAAGTATTTTAAGCTCGTGAAGCACACAGGCAGGTGCAAGCAGCCGCACGGCAAACATATCCGCCTCACGCTCACATTTCAGCTTTCCTCTGTCCGAGTCAAAACGTCGTGAGGCATACTTATATTCATGTCCGAGAAAAATGTGCCCAAGCTCATGGGCAATAACAAACCGCGAATTTTCGGTACTAAGGCTGTCATCGTATATTATATGCCACTTTCCCTCACAAAAGATACCGGCACCGCTTTCGTTTCCGCGAAGCTCTCCTATTTTGGAATTTCGCACGATCCGTATTCCGGCAAAATTCGCCGCATCCTTCAGCATTATGGGAAGAGTGCGAATATCAAAATCAATTATACACCTCCATGCGGCATCACGGCAGGAGGTGTATATTCCGTAATAATCATACATTTCCTACAGTTCCTCATCCGTCTCCGGTGCATCGGATATACGCTGTATCCACTCACTTGAACGGTTCTCCACAGAGGGCGCGACTCGCCCGTCCTTTGATTTTGCCGCACGGAACACCTTCGGTGACTGTGTCATGTCAACAACACGCAAAAATTCCGAGCGCAGCTCCGGATGCTCCCTGTAGGCTCTCACAAGCCTGTCCTCATCTACGGTAAGCTCTGTTGTAATAACGCCGTACGCAGAGCGCGTATCAGTAAGTCCCATGATCCATGCAGGGCTGACATTCAGCGCGCGGCACAGTAAATCGGTACGGTTTTGTTTTGGTCTAAAGCTGGCGTGGATATACTGAGTCATGGCAGATTTCGGAATTCCCGTAAGAGCACAAAGTTCTGCCTGCGTCATACCGCGCTCATTCATAACAAGCCTCAAACGATCGCTGAAAACCGACATATTCCCTTCCCCTTTATAAAAGCTTGCCTGCCATCAAAAAGCTCGCCAAAATATGGCACACAAGTTCAGTTTTTATAAACTACACAAATATTATACCCGACACACAAAAAAAAATCAAGCGTTTTTATCAAAAAAGTGTCAGTTTTTTTCTAAATTGTGCACAAGTATTGACACGGATTCCCGATAATGATATAATTAGTTCAGTTTTTCTGAACTTTTTTTATTAGGTGAGGTACATAGCACAATGAACGAAAATGTCAAAGGCATCAATTCGGATTTTTTAGAAAAACTGATTGAGGAGAGATGCACAGATGAAGATTTTTTAAAAAAAATGAAAATGAGCAAAAAAAGGTTTGAGCGTTTAACGAAACACCAGGCGGAAGCCACCCAGGGTGAAATGCTTCGCGCCGCATCCACTCTGCATCTCAGTGAGGCAGAATTTATGCGGTGTTTTTTCAGCCAATAAAGTTCAGATTTTCTAAACTTTTTTTACATATTTATGACCGTAAACAGAAAAAATTACAAATCAAATAAAGAGAGGTACAAAAAATGTTACAGCTTTACAAATCCCGTCACTTTGTTCTCACAGAAATTCGCACCACAGGCAAAAAACAGACAAACGGCATACTTTGCTTTGAGGGACTTCCCTCCGTGTATGGCTCGCCAAAGGAAGTATGTGCCATAGAAGACGGAGTTGTTCTTCGCTCAAGGGTAAACTACGACACACGTTCCCGTGAACACCGCCAGGGCATGGTGGTGACCGTGTCAGGTAAAAACGGAGTAACGGTTACATATGGACGGCTGGCACACCGATTTGTCAACGAGGGGGACTATGTGCGAGCCGGTGAGCTTATCGGCATTGAGGGAAACAGCGGCTCGGGTATGCGCGAATTTCTTACCCTTGAATTTCGCCGCAACGGCAGACGTGTTGACGGATGCGAATATCTTGGACTTGAGCCGAAGAGCCGCGTATTCACTCCGCCCCACGACGACCCTGCTGATACTGTATGCAGTGTATGCGGCCTTTCCGACAAGACCCGCGTATTCATCGACAGCAGTCCCGAAGCACCCGAGGTGTGGAAAAAAATACTTGCAAAGCTTGAAAATATCTGAGCGCGGAACATATTCACCTCTCCATGCATACCATGTAAATGAGGATGTTCCCCTGCCGGCACATCCCCTGTAACATATACATGAACATACAGCGGACATATTATATCCGCTTTTTGGAAAGGATGGATACAACAACATGGCTGATAACAGAAACAGCGTTTTCGGCACACGTCAAGGCATGGCACCGATAAACGGCTGCGGTGTTGTGATTGATACCTATCAGGTATTCGATTCCTGCCGTGACCGCGACTGCTTTGAGGACACCCGCGTATTCCTTGACGGACTTGGTCAGAGCGTAATTGAACATACGTCTCAGGTACGCACAAAATCCGCAGAGATATGCTCCTCCGCTATCTCCGTTGAGCCTGTACAGCTCTCACGCGGTTTTTACCGCATAACTGTACGCTTCTATGTTAAGCTTGAGCTTGAGGCCTGCGTTTGCCCCGGCAAAACTCAGTGCTTCACCGGTCTTGCGGTAGTGGAAAAATCCGTAGTCCTCTACGGCGGCGAAGGCTCTGTACACGTTTTCCGCTCAAACGCTCTCGGCGACAGCTTCTGCACCGCTCCCGCATGCGGTGAAGGCGGAAACAATCTTCCCATCGCGGTAGTTGAGACGGTAGACCCCGTAATCCTCGGCACGCGTGTGGTAGATACTCCCTCGGAGTGCTGCTGTTGCTGCTGCTGTGGGGATGTTCCCGCGGCACTTGGCGGAATGTTCGGCGACCTCTTGGATGAGGGAAGCAGATATCTTGCGGTATCCCTCGGCTTCTTCTCGGTAATCCGCATCGAGCGTCCCGAGCAGTATCTCGTTAATGCAGTTGAATTCAGCGTTCCCGATAAGGAATGCACCTGCAATGACACCGGTTCTCCCTGTGACGCATTCCGCAGAATGGCGTTCCCCATTGACGAATTTGCTCCCGGAAGAATTGCCGCAGTGCAGAACGGATGCAATTCCGGCTGTGCACCGCACCACGGCGGTGCAGGTCGCATCGGCGGTACTGACAACGGCGACTGTGGCTGCTCCGGCACCGGTAAGCACTGATTTTTTGGCGGCTGTCCCAAGCTTGGGACAGCCGTACTTTTTTATAGGCAAGCACTTGACTTTCCCCTGAAGATAATATATAATGAAACCGTAATAAATTTAAACGGTGCGGTAATATGATAACCAAAAATGAAATCGAGCGCTTTGTGGAGTGCTCCGCCAAGGCTCTCACATCACAGCATGAGCGAAACGGCATCGGTACGCTTGGAGAGCGTATGCTCCACCTCATTCTAAAAAACTTCTTCGAGCCGGATACCCACTGTCACGAACAAAAAGTGGGACGGTTTGTGGCGGACATCAAAAACGCCGACGGTATCACGGAAATTCAGACCCGCGCATTCGGTTCAATGAGAAAGAAGCTTGCGGCATTTACAAAGGATCATCACGTTAACGTGGTGTTCCCAATATCCTCACAAAAATATATTATCAAAATAGACCCCGCCAGCGGCGAGCTTTCGGAGCGAAGAAAATCGCCAAAATGCGGCAAGCCGTGGGATATTTTATATGAGCTGTACGCGCTTCGCCCCATAATGCCCCTTGACAACGTCACGTTCACTCTCGTTTTCCTCGAAATGGACGAGTTCCGCGTTGCTTCCGGCAAAAGTGTTGGCAGACGACGCGGTGCTGTGCGCTATGAGCGCATACCGACGTCACTTGTTGATATAATGGTGCTTAAAACGCCTGAGGATATGAAACAGCTCATCCCACCGGATTTAGGCGACAGCTTCAGTGCGGCGGAGTTTGCAAAAGCCGCAAAAATGACACCGCGTACCGCTGGATATGCTATTCGCACGCTTGTTTCTCTCGGCGTAATCGAGCATACGGAAACAAAAGGAAAAGCATATATATACACTAAAGTCGGGGATGCGGTACAAGTGTGACAAATATACTGCGTTTATCCCCAGAATAAATAAAACACGGTGGTACTACGCCGTCTTACAAAAAGGACAGAGCTTGAAGTCTCTGTCCTTTTTGGCATATACTTAATACAATTACTGTGCCTTATTGTGTGGTCAATACCACATAAAACAACGACCTTACAGATTTCACCAAAAGAGCCTCGCCACAGCGGCAGTGATCGCGCACAGCACAATACCTATGATCGTCGGAATAATCATGGACAAAAACGCCATAAAAACGCTTCCTGTCTCTTTTTTCACCGTAAGCACCGTGGTGGAGCACGGGAAATGAAAGAGAGTCATTATAATCATGTTAACAAAAGTCAGCGATGTCCAACCGTTTGATATAAGCACATCCAAAGTTCCCACATCGCCGCCTATACTGCCGGACGCAGTATAGCACATCACCGCAAGGGGCAAAACTATCTCGTTTGCAGGGAATCCTAAGATAAACGCGCACAGTATCACCCCGTCAAGTCCCAATATCCGTCCAAGTGGATCAAGTGCGCCGCAGATGTGAGACAGAAGCGTAATATCGCCTACAGTAACATTGGCAAGAAGCCATATTATAAGTCCGGCCGGTGCCGCCACCGCCGCCGCACGTCCGAGGACGAAAAGGGTGCGGTCAAAAACAGACCTGACGATCACTTTCCCGATCTGCGGACGGCGGTATGGGGGAAGCTCAAGGGTGAAGCTTGAGGGCGTGCCGCGAAGAAGGGTAAGCGATAAAATTTTTGATACCGCAAGGGTCGCAAGCACACCGAGAAGAATGGCGGCAGTCATGATAACAGCTCCCCACGTACCGCCGCCTCCGGCACAGAGCAGCGCGGACACGGTTATAAGAATGGGGAATCGCCCGTTGCAGGGCATGAAATTGTTTGTGAGAATGGCTATCATCCGTTCTCTCGGAGAATCTATAATGCGGCATCCCACAACACCTGCCGCGTTGCATCCAAGTCCCATGCACATGGTGAGTGCCTGCTTTCCGCAAGCACCGGACCTTGACAGTGCGCCGTCAAGATTAAAGGCTATGCGCCCAAGCAGACCGAAATCCTCCATAAGCGTAAACAGCGGAAAAAATATTGCCATTGGCGGAAGCATTACCGAAATCACGCGAAACAGCGTGCGAAGCATACCGCATACAAGCAGCTCGCGGAGCATTTCCGGAAGCGGTGATGCGGCATCATAGAGAAATCGCTCCAAGCGGTCAAATCCCGACTGAAGTAAGGCTGAGGGATAATTCGACCCGACGATAGTAAGCCAGAATATGCCTGCAAGCATCAAAAGCATGATGGGGACTGACAGGAAGCGGTGAGTTATCACACGGTCTATCATTCTGTCACGCCTTGTATATCCGGCGCGGTAGGTGCACAGCTCGGAATTGCCGTTCTCACACTTTACAACGTCACAGGCTATCCCCTCGGCGGCAATTATGGGACGTGTAAGCAGCATTTCGGAGAAATCTCCGTCATACTCTGCATGGCACCGTGACAGAGCTTCCACAACTGCATCATCCCCACTATCTGAAAGCCATGATTCAATAACATCCCCACGGGAATACCCATTTTCGCGAAGCGCATCAAGCTCATTTTCTACAAACTCGGGATATATCGGCTGACGGCTGTTTTTTTCTTTCAAAGATGGATTTTTCACGGTTTTACAAAGCTCGGAAAGTCCCAAACCGCTCCTTGCGGAGACTCCCACCGAGGTAAATCCCGTAAGCTTTGTGAGAAGCGCGGTATCAACGCTTATTCCCCGTTTTTCGGCTTCGTCCATGAAGTTTACGCAAATTATTAAATTTTCGCAAAACTCCGATATCTGAAAAGCAAGGGACAGTCCGCCCTCAATGCAAAGCGCGTCACATACCACGATAACGGCATCGGCGTCGCCGTTTTTTATAAAATCCTTTGCAACCTCTTCCTCAGGTGAATGGGCGCGGATGGAATATGTTCCGGGAAGATCCACAAACGTGATATTCTCACGCTGTGACACACCTACGGCTGTGGCAACGGTTTTTCCCGTCCAATTCCCCGTGTGCTGCTTCATTCCGGTGAGAGCGTTGAAAATACTGCTTTTGCCAACGTTGGGATTACCGGCAAGAGCGGCAGTGTAACCGTCACCCTTTTTGACACGCTCTCGTACCGCACCAAATCCCGTGGAGCTGTTCGTTAAACCCATTTTTTATACTGTGAACAGCACCGCGACGGAATGCGCTGAACGCAGACGCACCTTGCATCCGAATTTCGCAGGGCAATCACCGAGCCGCGCACAAGATATGCTCCCGGTCCGCCAAGGGGTGCTCTTGCAACACACTCAACCTTCGTTCCGCCGATAAAACCAAGGTCAAAGAGTCTCTGTCTTATTTCCGATGAACCTATTTTATTTATAAATGCCGCCTCACCCGGCACAAGATCTGATAAGTAAGAAATTTTCATCACCTCTGTACAGTATATGGCGGCGATTCCACGGGTGTGATAGAGTCTCAAAGCACGTCGGATTTTATCGGAAATAAACGAATTTTTGTGATTTACAATCATAAAGATTACCGCAAATTTACTCTTGACAAATGACCTTTACTGTGATACAATATAAGAGTGAAAAGCTTTGATGGAACGAGTAACGCGGTGTACAGTCTAAAGAGAGCCGTTGACGGTGGAAATACGGCGTCGGTCTCTGCGTGAAAAACACTCCGGAGCTTGCGGAAGAACGCCACGTCTTGACGGTGGCTATTAGAACCGCACGTTTGCCGCGTAAAGGCGTAATTAAGGTGGATCTTATTTTAAGATCAATTTGGGTGGTATCGCGGAAGTTGTCTTTCGTCCCATGTGCGGACGGGGGGCAATTTTTTGTTTGTCCCGAAAATGCGCCGCACACAGCATTTCGAACTTTATATCAAAAATAAAATCTTTATTTCGGAGGATGAAACCCATGTTACGAACTCATACTTGTAATGAGCTTACCAAGGCTCACATCGGCGAGAATGTAACTCTCACCGGCTGGATCGACACCGTGCGCGACCACGGAGGCGTACTTTTCGTTGACCTTCGCGACCACTACGGAATCACTCAGATCGTCGTAAACGACGACAAAATGATTGCCGGTATGCCCAAGGAGACCGTTATTCTCGTTGAGGGAAATGTTACCGAGCGTGACGCCGAAACCGTAAACCCCAAGCTTGCAACAGGTCTTATCGAGGTAAGAGCTTCCAAGGTGGAGGTTCTCGGTCCCTGCCAGCTTGGACTTCCCTTTGAGATCGATGCTTCCACCGAGACCCGTGAGGAAGTACGTCTCAAATACCGCTATCTTGACCTTAGAAACAGAAAAATACACGACAATATCGTGCTTCGTTCAAAGATCCTTTCCTACCTCCGTTCACAGATGGAGGAGATGGGATTCCTTGAGATACAGACTCCTATTCTCACCGCATCCTCTCCCGAGGGCGCACGTGACTATCTCGTGCCCAGCCGCAAGCACAAGGGCAAATTCTATGCTCTTCCCCAAGCACCTCAGCAGTTCAAGCAGCTCCTTATGACCTCCGGCTTTGACCGTTACTTCCAGATCGCTCCCTGCTTTCGTGATGAGGACGCGCGTCAGGACAGATCTCCCGGAGAATTCTATCAGCTTGACTTTGAGATGTCCTTTGCAACTCAGGAGGACGTTTTCGCTGTTGCGGAAAAGGTAGTATACAACACCTTCAAGAAATTCTCTGAAAAGCCTGTATCCGAGCCGCCCTTCAAGCGCATCACCTTCGCCGATTCCATGCTTAAGTACGGTACAGATAAGCCTGACCTCAGAAATCCCCTTATCATTCAGGACCTCTCCGAATTTTTCGCAGGAATCGACTTCCCGCTCTTCAAGGGCAAGCCTGTTCGCGGTATCGTTGCAAACTGTGCAGGACGCTCCAAGAAATTCTTTGAGGACTCCCTCAAATACGCTCTTGAGATCGGCATGAAGGGCCTTGGCTACCTTACCCTTAACGGAGATGAGTTCAAGGGTCCTATCGCTAAGTTCCTCACCCCCGAAAAGCGTGACGAGCTTGTAAATCTCTGCGGAATCAAGGACGGCGAGACCGTATTCTTCATCTGCGACGCTATATCCGTTGTAAACAAGCTTGCAGGCGAGATCAGAACCTGGCTCGGCGAAACCCTTGATATCATAAATAAAGACTCCTTCGAGTTCTGCTTCATCGTTGACTTCCCCATGTACGAGCTTAACGAGGAAACAGGCAAGATCGACTTTACACACAACCCCTTCTCTATGCCTCAGGGCGGTATGGACGCGCTTCTTAATAAAGACCCGCTTGAAATATTCGCTTACCAGTACGACATCGTGTGCAACGGCGTCGAGCTGTCCTCCGGCGCGGTTCGAAACCACAATCCCGAAATCATGCGCAAGGCATTCGAGATCGCAGGCTACGGCGAGGAAGACCTCAAGGCGAAGTTCGGTGCACTCTACACCGCATTCTCCTTCGGTGCTCCCCCCCATGCAGGTATGGCACCCGGCGTTGACCGCATGATCATGCTTATCGCAGGCGAGGAGACCATCCGCGACGTTATCGCATTCCCGCTTAACGGAAACGCACAGGACCTCATGATGGGCGCGCCCGGTGAAGTAACCGAGCTTCAGCTCCGCGAAGTACACATCAAGGTACGCGACTGATAACACGAACAATTATTCCAAGTAACGAAAGGATCAAAGCAATGCTTATTACAGATAAAGAATCCTTTGCACGGCTTTGCAGGCTGAATCAGCTCCGTCTTACGGAGGCTGAAGAAGCGGCAGTGCTGGAATTTTTCAAATCTAAGAACGAAGAATTTGCCGTTCTTGATAAGATTGATACAGAAAATACAGAGCGCATGGTACACGTTATGCCAATGGAAACCGTGGTACGCGAGGATAAGATGATAAAGCTCTTCACCCGTGATGAGCTTCAGGCATCCGCCCCCGAATCCTACGACGGATATTGGCAAGTGCCCCGTCTTGTGGAATAAGGAGGTTTAGAATGAAGCTTTATATAAACAAAAATGAAAAAGCCTCCGGCGTATCTGTTTCACTTGACGATATGCTTTTAACAAAGGACCTGCCCACCACCGCAGGTTCAAAAATGCTTGACGGTTATGTAAGCCTTTTCGGTGCTGATATAACAGACCGCCTTAAGGATGCCGGAATCTGTGTTTCCGGCAAGGCTAATGTGGGTGAGTTCGGAATCGACCTCCTCGGCGAGACCTCCTACTTCGGTGCTTGCACCGATGATAAGGGTGCGCTCACTCTGGCATCCGCCGAGATCGTAAAATCCGGCGAAGTGAAGGCGGCGATCACACTTGACGTAAACGGTGCGCCTCGCCGCTGTGCGGCACTTTCGGGTCTTACCTACGTAAAGCCCACCTACGGTACTGTTTCACGCTACGGCACTATTCCTGCCGCTTGCTCCGGTGAATGTGTTGGCGTTATGGCAAAGAATGCCGACGACTGCGCTGACATTCTCTCGGTTATTGCAGGTCACGACGACAAGGACGGCACATCGCTCCCAGAGGAAAAATGCGCGCTTCTTAAGAAGGACGCTCCCACCGACGAGATAAAGAGTGTTGCGGTAATCAAAAATATTGCCGACACCGCCGATGATGCTACAAAAGCAAGACTTGATGCTGTAAAATCGGCTCTTGCAAATGCCGGAATCACCGTCACCGAGATCGAATGTGACGTAATGTCCGCCGCAAAGACCGCTTGGAGCGTTCTTATGTGTGCCGAGCTTTGCAACAACGTTTCTCGCTACGACGGCGTTAAGTACGGACACCGCGCCGCAGAGTACAAGACTATCGGTGAGCTTTACACAAACAGCCGCACCGAGGCTTTCGGCGAGCTTGCAAAGACCGCCATTCTCTACGGCTCTGAGGTACTCTCCGACGACAACTATATGCCTGTATACGACAAGTCCATGAGAGTCCGCCGCGTGATCTGCGAGGCATTCGCTTCAATTTTTGAAAAATTCGATGCAGTTCTCATGCCTGCCTGCCAAAAGACCGCTTATACCGAAGCTGATGTTGTCGAAAACAAGTATATCGCTTTTGACGAAGCACTGTATACAGCTCCGGCTTTAATCACGGGACTTCCTGCGGTAATTTCCGGCGGTGTTCAGCTTATGGGAAAGGCATTTTCCGATATGGCACTGCTTTCTTTAGCAAAGATCATCGAAAAGGAGGGCAAATAAATGAAATACGAGACCGTCATCGGACTTGAAGTTCATATAGAGCTTGCAACCGAGTCCAAGATATTCTGTTCCTGCTCCGCTAAATTCGGCGGCGAGCAGAACGATCACGTTTGCCCCGCCTGCTGTGGTATGCCCGGTATGCTCCCCATCGTTAACCGCCACGTGGTTGACCTTGGTATGACCGCCGGCATGATGCTTAACTGTCACATCAACCGTACAACAACATTTGACAAAAAGAGTTACTATTACCCGGACCTTCCCTGCTCCTATCAGACTACCCAGTGGTTTGCACCCGTTGCTGTAAACGGTCTTGTGGATATTGAAACCTCAAAGGGCAAAAAGTCTGTTCGCATAAAGCAGATTCACATGGAGGAGGACGCAGGTAAGCTTGTACACGACGATTGGACCGACACTTCCCTTGTTGACTTCAACCGCACCTCCGTACCGCTTATCGAGATAGTTTCTCAGCCTGACCTTTCAAGTGCCGAAGAGGTTGTGGCGTATCTTGAAAGACTTAAATCCCTGCTCCGCTTTGCCAAGGTATCCGAGTGCCGCATGGAGCAAGGCTCAATGAGATGCGACGTAAACCTTTCCGTCCGTCCCGAAGGCTCAACAAAGCTTGGCGTGCGCACGGAAATGAAGAACATGAACTCCATCTCCGCAATCACACGCGCTATCGAATACGAGGTATCCCGTCACATCGACGCTATTGAAAACGGTACAGAGGAGCTTGTTCAGGAGACTCGCCGCTGGGACGACATCAAGGGCAAATCCTTTGCAATGCGCAACAAGGAGACTGCTGGCGACTATCGCTACTTCCCCGACCCCAACATCATGCCCGTTGTTATTGACGATGCATGGTATGACGGAATCAAGGCATCTCTGCCCGAATTTCCTGAAATCAAGCGCGCACGCTATATAGGCGAGCTTGGACTGTCCGAATACGACGCCGATCTTCTCACCGAAAGCCGCGCATTCTGCGACTGCTTTGAGGGTGCATATGCCGTTTGCGGCAATGCCAAGGAATCGGCTAACTATATCATCTCCGACATTACCAATCTTCTTAACAAGAAGCAGATGACCTCCGACGAGCTGAAGCTTGACGGAAAGTCTCTCGGTGAGCTTATCGTTCTCGTTGCCGAGGGCAAGGTAAGCCGTCCCAACGCCAAGAAGGTGCTTGCGGCGATGTTTGAGGATGGCGTATCCCCTGCGAAATATGCAGAGGATAACGGATTCATCGTTTCAAACGACACCGGCAAGATGGACGAGGTTATCAAGGCTATCGTTGCCGCTGACCCGAAATCCGTTGCCGACTACAAGGGCGGCAAGGAAAAGGCTCTCATGGCGCTGTTTGGCAAATGCATGAAGGAGCTTCGCGGCAACTGCGATCCGCAGGTTCTGCGTGAGGCACTTATAAAGGCTGTTGACGAGGCGTAAGTCATTAAAAATAAAGGACAGAGGTCTTATATGATCTCTGTCCTTTTTGTATGGGTTAAAAGCGTATAAAAATCAGAAAAACACGCCGGTTATGAATATTTCGATACCTATGGCAATAAGTATCATACCGCCGAGGATTCCTGCTTTTCCGGCAAGCTTTGTGCCGAATTTCCTGCCGAGATAAAGCCCTGCGGTGCATATAATAAAGGTCACAATGGAGATAATTATTACCGACACAAGTGCCTGCCAGAATGTATATTCCGAAATGGTAAATCCAACCGACAGCGCATCAATGGATGTGGCAATTCCCTGTACAAGCAGTGCGCCAACAGTCAATCTCGAAGCGCAAGGCTCATCTCCGTCGGAATGAATTCCTTCAAGAAGCATCTTGCCGCCGATAAAAGAGAGTAACACCAACGCTATCCACGGGATGAATTTTTCGAAGGATTCAAAATATCTGACCATAGTATGCACGCATATCCACCCTATCATGGGCATAGCCGCCTGAAACAGCGCAAATGTCGCGGCAATACCAAAAAGCTTGGCAGGCTTCATGCACGGCTCACCCAGACCGTTGGCGAGCGATACGGAAAAGGCATCCATGGCAAGTCCTGCGCCCAGCATTATACTCATAAGAATAAGCGAAAAAGTTATATCCATAATTTAAAACCTCAAAAGTTGTTTTTTTCAAAAATTCAAATCATATCGGGTATTATACCATAAATTGTCCCTGTTGTCAAGGATTTTTCCGAATCGCGATCGGTTTTATGTATGAGCGCACATTTACTGCGGAACACTTATTTATAGTGCTTCCCGAATTTCGGAATAAATCTTATAGGATAGTCTTTGCACCGCAAAGACATGGAAATTACTATGAAATACGCTTTTTTTGATGCAAAACCATATGACAAGCCCTCGTTTGACGCTTTTGGCGATAAAGCAGGCATTAAATTCAAATATTTTGAGGCAAAGCTTGACACGGACACCGTAAATCTGGCAAAGGGATGCGACGGTGTGTGCATTTTTGTAAACGACACAGCAAACGCCGAGGTCATTGACGCGCTGCACGAGCTTGGAATAAAAGCTATCGCCCTGAGATGCGCCGGCTTTAACAATGTTGATATACGCCACGCGGACGGCAAGCTGGCAGTATTCAGAGTGCCTGCATACTCCCCCTATGCCGTTGCTGAACACGCGTTAGCGATGCTCCTGACACTTGTAAGACGCACACACAAGGCATATATAAGAACAAGAGACTTCAATTTCAGCTTAAACGGACTCACCGGCTTCGATCTTCACGGACGGACTGTAGGTGTCATCGGCACAGGACGTATCGGCCGTGTTTTTATCGACATCTGCCGCGGATTTGGCATGAAGGTGCTGGCATACGATAAATTTCCGGCAAAGGACGCCGATTTCAGATATACCGACCTTGATACACTCCTTCGCACGTCGGATATTGTATCGCTTCACTGCCCTCTTACCGACGACACCTATCATATTCTTGACGAAGCAGGATTTGGAAAGATGAAAAAGGGTGCCTATGTTATAAACACATCCCGCGGTGCGCTGATTGATTCCGAGGCGCTTCTTGAGGCTATCAAATCAAGGCATATCGGCGGTGCCTGCCTTGACGTTTACGAGGAAGAATCGGATATATTTTTCGAGGACCGCTCAGGCCATATTGTGGACGATGACACATTGGCGCGTCTTATATTTATGCCAAATGTGCTCATAACATCACATCAGGCGTTTCTTACCGAGGATGCACTTGAGGCTATTGCAGAAACAACCGTATCAAATATCACTGAATTTCACAGAGACGGACACTGTCAAAACGAGGTAAAGGCAAAGGTACTCACGCTGTAACAGGATTTTTGCTTAGACAAAGTGTATCAGAATAAGCCCATTCTGAATATATATTGAAAATTTTGAAAATTTTCAATATATATTCACCAAATTTTGCATATAAGACTTGATTTGCGGCACAGAATGTGCTATAATGTATTGTGTATATTTATGGATATGCCTGCAAACGGCATCCAAAAAATGAGAAAGGACAAATTTATATGTCAAACTATATACTGAGCTGCTGCTCAACCGCAGACCTTTCCCACGAACATTTTGCATCAAGAAATATAAGCTATATATGCTTCCATTATTTTATGGACGGCGTTGAATATCCGGAT